>Ga0307376_10000441_pt1 | contig 51245 bp, 80 predicted proteins | sample TR2MG_FD_202536 | JGI IMG/M metagenome (GOLD analysis project Ga0307376, IMG submission 202536) | Soil microbial communities from Risofladan, Vaasa, Finland - TR-2 | ecosystem: Environmental > Terrestrial > Soil > Coastal area > Acid sulfate soil | place: Finland: Risofladan, Vaasa | collected...
ATGCAGAGTAATCATAGTGATGTGTAGTTCCTGCAGATAGCCCTAACAGCGAACGTTCTACCCCTGCTTTAGTAACAGACCCACCACCAGATATTAATGCAATAGTACCCTTTACCCAACTTCTGTCATCCAAGTTATATGTCCACATTCTTGTTGGATAATCATTCGCACCTATAACAATGAAGAATGTCACCTCTCTTTGCTCTTGGTTAACCACACAGAAGTTTCTCTTAGCTTTAGCTTTACTTGCTGCCGTCAACTCTGATTGCAACAGTTTCTTGATGGGGTCTCCAATATGGTTGAGTTCCCAACCACCGTTCCATTCATGTATGTTCCAATCACTACCTAAAATTATGTGTGATGTCCCTAAGTTAGCAATACAATGAGGCGCTCCTAGCCCTATTCCTTGAACGTGTGCATTTAAAGAATATAGACCTGAGCCACCAATGTAGTCAAGTAAACAACAACTCATGTTCTTGTACACAGCAACGTAGTCTTTAAGTTCTGCAGCACCTACAATCTCATTACCCATTCCTCGTGTGAAGTCATTAAATCCTGCACCTGCGTCATTAACATTATCAAAGTCTCCAAGCACTGAATGAATTTCTCTAATGGCTGTTTCAGTTCCACTTACATTATCATTAAACCCTAACAAGCGTTCCTTATATGGCACAAATATTTTAGGTCTATAATCTGCCCACCCAATAGTCTTTCCATCATCAAGAGCACTCCATGAAATTCCAAGACACTTAGCTGGGGCATCTACACCATTAGTAAACACCATATGGTTTTCTATAAAAGCTAAACTTGCCCTCCCATCTACTGTTCCATTCAAACTACCTACAAGAGAGGTCCACGTGCCTGCATTATTATAATATACGTCAGTCGTTGTGACCAATATTTCATACTCTGTCAAATCAAACTGCTGATAACTGAATAATAATAAAGGCACACCTGTTATCGCACCACCTGCTGCATATGCTACATATCCTGTTCTTTTACTTGCTACTCCATCTTTAAGTCTTATATTATTACAATTTGTGAAGGCACGTGGGTCTAACATGGTAGATGGGATATTACCTATTATACCCAAAGTAGGCGCATATATAGGAAACGGTTTTATTACTACATCTTCTTTAGCCATCTACTTTAACTCCTTTGTTATCGAAAAAGTTGGTGTAGAGAAGACTAGAGCTTTTATATCTGCTTTATTCGAAACTCTAAATCCCTCTTGTATGTCATTAGCCACCAAATCTATATAAGTTTTGTATCGTTCACTCTTAATATGTGCACGATACTGTTCATGATAATCCTTATTGTAAATTCCTAGTGCTTTAAATAGTTTCTCCCATCTTGGCATAGTCTGCTTCTCCAACCAACTATCTCCTAAGAACTGGGTGTAGGGTTTCCATGTTTGAACCACCCAACTGCGTTGAAGAAACCTACTGCTATATCTATAAAACTACCAACAATACCTAATAACTTTTCCCTAGTTATAACTGTAATCTGTAACTGGTCATAGAATGAACCAATTGCATCTAGTATGACCTGTTTCTTCTCTTTACCAAAACCTGGAGTTTCAAACGATTGTATTAAAGTTAGAACTATAGGAACTATACTTAATAACATCTGTAACACTTTAAGTATCTGAGCCATTAATCTCACCTCCTTCCTTATTTTAATATTATTTAGTTACGAACCAAATCACTCCAGCTGCTAGTATAAGAATAATAACTCCAAGTACCCACGCTGAAGTTACACTTACAGGTTTAACAGGTATAACAATTGGAGGAACCACAACACCCTGTATCTTGTCTAATTCTGTTTCAGTGTAAGGCTTTCCAGTTGCTGGATTTTTATAATCTGTCACAATAAATGTTTTACCATCTGCTGTCCACCAACCAGCGTTGTAATATTCTCCAGGACATCCTGTATTACTCCACATAGTTCCGTGCCATCGATACTTTCCCATCTTTTTCACCTCCCTTCTTTTATTAGTTTAACATACTTAATAGCATCTTTAAACTTCTTAAAGTAAATGAAATCCTTTCCTCTACATTTAACCCACGCTTCACTTGGCATAGGTCTAAAAGTATCAGTGTGTACATGCCCACTATCAGGATATAATCCTATTCTGTCAAAGCCTATGTTCTTAGCTTCCTCAGCAAGTTCAATTACACTCATCCCAGGGGATTTAATGTCCCAAGCTTTAGCAAACAAATGAGCAGAGTTCCAATACCCACCTATAGATTTGTTGTATCTAGGACACCGTATACCTCCACCTTTAGATACGTAAATAGGTTGGTCTATATAATCTCTAAGACTCTGTAACAGGTATATAGAACGTGCATCAACTGGTCTATCCTTACCACACCCACAAGGGCATCGAATTTCAGCAAATTTAAAATCTTTAGTTATATATAATGACATAGCTACTCCCTATTTACTATTCATCCTTGCAATCTCAATTGTTAGCCTATCTATTGCGTCTTTAACACCTTTCGTATTTGCAGAGTCAGTACTTACAATCGCAGTTAAATCTTTCACTACATCAGTTAATGCATTTAATCTAGGTTCTATTCTTAGTAAAACATAAGTTGCCACCGCAATAGGAAAACCAACTGTTGGTATCCACTTAAATAAAATCTCTTCCATTATATCATCTCCTTATTTATTTGCATAAATGTTTTAGTATTTTGAAACTAATTTAATTTGCAAGAATGTGTTAGATGCACCATACCATAAATCAACTGTATTTGCCCCAGAGTCACTATAACCATACAATGTTATAACAGCATCTTTGCTTAAAGCTATATTTGTTGTACTTGTATTATGAATATCTTTTGCAACAGATGTATGCATCCAATTTCGGATAACTTCCGTCCCATCTTTTCTGAGTTCAAATCCTAATCGTTTATCTACTATAACTGATGCACCAACCCAATTTAGGTTTATAATAGTATTATAATAACCAGAAACAGGTGCGACAAATCTGGATTTTTTAATTTCATATCCTTCCGTATTTACAAAAATATCATTTCTAACTGTTACATCTGTAACAGAATTATATGCAGTAATATATGTATAAGTAGTATCAGTAGTATTTTTTACCCTTGTATTTACCATTGCAGCAGTGAAAGCTCCACCAGTATCTACTAAATGATTCGCTGAGGTTGATGTTGCATTTCCAGAAACCCAAGTAGAAATATCAAAATTATTCCCTATATTATAGGTTTCTGTATTAAGTTCAACCCTTAGAAATGTTGCATCGGTAAAATCTTCTTGGAGTGCATTTGAATAAACGTGACACATTGGCACCTGTCCCAATCTCTCATTAATACATTGCCAATTAGCATTATCACTTACAAGAGTTGCTTCTGCACAATAAGTATTTAACCTTACATAGGTTAGAGTAGGTGCACCTGTTGCATTTTCATAATTAATCGTTTCAGTGCCATCACCGTCAATAGTAATAAGTGTATAATTAGCGTCAGTCTTAATGAAGTGATAAGTAAGCCCCATATTGCCTACAGCAGTTGGTAACGTAATAGTATACGCACCACCAGCAGCACTACATAATATTGTTCCTGCTTCATTTACATTTAAAGTAGCCGTAGTAGTTTTAGCAGTAACAGCAGTATCAAACCTTAATTTACCTGCACCTATCTCATTGCTTATTACCCCTGCAAGTTCGGCAGAGGTGGTTGCGGCAAAGGCACTTAACTTATCTGTATGTTTACCAAATGTTGCCTCAAAGGTAGCGTCAAGGTCTGTATCAGTATTTTGTGTATGTAAATCAGCAGTAGCTGCAAAGCCAGTATGTCCAGCAGCAGCATAATCAAGGTTAGATAAATTTGCGTGATTACTTACAGCAGTACCAGTAAAGAAAGTTTCAGTTACCATTTGTATAGCAGCAAAACTACCACCAGCTTGAGGTGCAACAATCTTTCCGATTAATGCTCCGAAGTTAGTCAAGTGTGTAGGTCTTGTAGGTTCACCTTCTGCTTCGGCAGCAGCAAGAGAATAACTATCTCTGCCATAAACAACATAAACGTGACTATCATCAGCGTGTCTGTATACCCAATGTGTACCATATTTCGCCACACCTACATCTCCAAGAGTTCCATCTCCATCATCATAGTGTGCAAAATCTATCACATTACTTTCTGCACCTTCTGTCCAGCCACCACTGCCATTTTGATAAACAGGTGTGAATGTAGTTGTAGCAGAGTCATAAGAAGCCATTTCAAATAAATTTATTCCGCTAAAGGCATAACCTGTTTCCATTGTGAAGTTATTTGTTCCGCTATAAGCTATTGCAGAACCACCATCTAATTCTACTTGCCTTAATGTCTTTGCCCTTCTGTGTAATTTAGCCACTCCATCTTGAAGTCGTAGCCCACTACTTATAAAATGAACATTATTAGAGGCATCCTTCATCACAGAGCCTATATAAATATTCGTTGTATTATTAGGCATACTTGTTTCTATTGTTATCGTTGGTGTTCCAGCATAATTAAGCACAATATAATAAAATGTATTGGCAGCAGTTATCGCCTGATTATCTTGCACGGCAAGGGTTTTATAAGTTAATGCACCTACAGCACTATCGGTTGCCCGAAGCAATGCAGTAAGAGCAGCCACCTTAAATGTGCCTGCATTGGTGCCTACAGTTATCGCACCTCCCGTAACTATCATAGGACTATCAGTATAATTATTTACAGCTTCTAAATCATCTACATCTAAATCTATCTTTGTCTCTGTTAGTGTCCTGACTGCATAGGTATCATTATCGGTTAATTTAATAAATGAAGGTGATGCATAAGTAAGAGCTGATATAGAAGTGAGGGCTGCGTCATATGCCTGAACATTAGTTCCGATAGCCAAGCCTAAAGAAGTCCTTGCAGTTGCACCACTTTCAGCTACCCAGTTTGTGCCATTACCTACAATAAAATTACTATCAGTAACGGCAAGTGCTGCTATGTCGGCAAGTTGTGCGTCATAAGCCTGAACATCTGTGCCTATTTCTAAATTAACCGTTCCCTTAAATGTTGCCTCATCAGCGTCATCAATAATACTTCTGCCAAAGGCAGTTAAAGCAGTCTCTGCCCAAGTATCTACATTTGTAGTATATGCTATCTTATCAGCAGCAGTACCAAGTGCAGCAATACTTAATAGAGTTGCATCATATGCTTGTATATTCGTACCGATAACCAAGCCAAGTGTAGTTCTTGCTGCAGAAGCATCTGCATCATCTATCAACGTTCCTCCATAAGCTGATATACCATCAAGATACCCAAACTCTGTTGCATCTACTCCTTCAATATTAAATGTTGATATATCTAAATTTGCACGCAAGACAGGCGAAAGGTCATATGCTAACACATCATTTGCAAACGCCTCTAATATATCAGAGTTGGCATTTATGTCATCTAATATATCTACATTCTCAGTCCAAACAGGTTTTACTAATCCTAAATCAGTTGTAGTAGTCCTCGCAAATGCAAACAAACAAGTAAGTATTAAAACAGACATTACAGTTATAACAATATTCTTTTTATTCATGCACTCACCTCATAATACGTAGTATCTGGACCAAGCACACTATAAAATGATGTGCTTGGCTCAGGCACCATGTAATAAAATGTAACAGTACCTCTCACTGCACCTAACTTCTTCCATGTGGTTAAGCCCAATTCTTTTAGCTTTGCCCATGTCTTTGCATCTTGATTAGCAAGGGATAACCACGTACGTATGGCTATAATAGAAGACTCATACCATGTTTTAGGTGCAACAGTTGTCACATAATAGCTGGGGGAAGGGTTAGATACTGTATAATAATCCATGTTATCCCCTTATAAAAGGATACTTATATGCTTCAGCCATCATATTGCTACTTCTAAATCCCTGAGAGCCATACCCCTTCGCAACTGGTGCATAGTCAGGTCTTATTCTATCAACTGCTTTATGTGCTGCAAGCATACCTATAAAATAATCCTGTGCAGCATCCCTTAACTTTAATTCACCAAGAGCATGCCACCCTTCTACTATAGTTGCGGCAACTATTAAATCATCTATACGTGCAACTTCAGGTGTTTCACCAGCAGCCAACTCTGCCTGCCACTTTATATATCTTATATCCATTGTATATCTTACATCTGGAGGGCTTGTTAACTCAAATATATCTGCTTTATCTACATACCCTTCTGCCATTCCTGGAGACAAAGTAGATGTATCTGGTGCTTGTGTGTCAAACTCTTTCTCAGGAGTATAGGTAAGTATCCTACTATTCTCGCTATTAAATATTTCCATAACATGTGTGCCACTACCTTGGCCTGTTAAAGTCATTGCAGTTCCTGCAGCAGCAAGAGCAGCAGTTGTTGCCAATTTAATAGTGGTAGCAGATACATTGATAGCATAATATGTAGTACCTGTTGTAACTCCACCAGGAGGGTCAGAATTTAAGAATATTAGTCTAGTTCCCGTTGCAATATTTGTATCTAATGTTATTATCCCCGTAGCTACCACAACAGCAGTATAAGCAAACGTAGTCATAATGTGGTCCATCAGTCTAAACGTTCTGACATACTTTAAGTCAGTTGGAAACGCATACTCCGTCTGTCCTACAACACAAGCAGCCTTTACATGTTTACCAAGACCTTTTAAGTCACAAAATCTATCTATTCGTGTAAGTCCCCAGTTTAACCATATCGCTATTCTTGCATTAAGGTCTTCTCTAACCATCTGTGCAGCTATTTCGGTTATTAAAGTAGTTTGAGTTAAAGGCATTTTACTTCTCCTCTAAAAAAGATAGGGGGAATTTCACCCCCTGTTATATTAACCTAGACTATAGTATACCATGCAAGGATTGCTACTATTAGCAACATACAATCCATTAGTACACTCTATCCCAGGCTTGGGAAGCATTACTGTAATGCCAACTCCCCAACACACCTTGTTGGCATCAGCAAGACTTGCAACACCTTCAATGTTATATATACTCATTGTCTTTGTAGCAGTTGCAGTCATACCTATTAGATAACATTTCCCTACGTGCACCTGAGTGTCCACTGCTAAATATTTTGCTAAAATCTTCATCCTTTGTTTCACCTTCTTTCATGTATTTTAATTGTGGCATTTTAGGTTCAATGCCACAAAACCTTTTAACTTATGGACTAATCTGTAACATAATCAACTCTGTACCAGAAACACCTGAAGCAAACCTTGGAATGATAAACCCAGCAAGTTGATGGTCATCACTAGCAGCTCCTGGGCCATGTGCAGCATCCTCTTCTATACATATTGAACCTTCAACATCAAAGACTACTCTGCGTTCACCTCCTAGTGCACCAGCGGCCGCTAAACTTGAACCATGAGGATTAATCCAAATCGGTCCCCATGTTTGAATCCAAATGTATGTATCGGCTACAGTAGTCACAACAAACGATATTCCAGCTACAGATGAAAAGTCATCTCCTGCCAAGCCTCCCGACGGGCCAGCAGTTAATCGTACACTATTATAAGGGTTGTGAAGAACTTCAATGAAGGTAGCTCCTGATGTAACAATTGCTGACAAGGGTGCATCAAGAGTGATTATAGTATATCCTCCGCTAGTAACCGTGTTGCCTAAAATTCCTCGAAACTGGTTGTAAGTGCCATGAATCATGACATAGCCACCAAGATATTCATCCTTAACAGCACCAGCATCAGCCATTTTAATTGTTGTATCGCCAACCGCCTGAGTTTGAGCCACAGTGGTTGCTAGTCCATCACCAGTCTGGTACCAAAACTTTAGTCCAAAGTGTCGATTCGAAACGATATTAGTCGCTTTCGCATACCTAAACACCCTTCCATCTTCAAGTACCAATCGAGTTCCTACAGTGTACTGTGGTGTTAATTTCGTTTCCCAGATGCGATGACCTGTGTTTCCTCCAAGCAGCCCACCCATTGGCACTTGATACATGTCCCCCCTGAATAGCGTGCCATTACCATCAGGCGCATTTCTTGCATACTTTAATCTATGTCTCATAATATTCTTCTCCTTTTTTAATTTACATTCTCAAATTCAAATTTTGAACTTGATAATGTTTTGGTAGAATGAGAGGGAGAGCTCATAACTCTCCCCCTTCGTGTAACTACCTTATTCCAGTTTCAAATTAATTACAGCATACTCACTGGCCGCACATACAGACACTAACTCTCCATATACAGGATGGACATCTGCGGCATTCTGTACCATAGAACCTGCAACAGTGGCACCACGTATAACGTTATTACCAACTATTAGAGTAACAGTACTATCTGCAAGTATTGGACAATATCCACGAGTCTGTGCCCAGAAGTAATATCCTCCAATTGTAATAGTAATTAGTGGAACACCAACAGGAACACCAGTTGGAGTAGTAGCAATTACAGTAACTACATCTAAGTACTTATTCTTAATCAATGATATCTCAGATGCAGCTGGAATTGCTGTTACTATTGGGTCATATAACCAAAGTTTGCACGGACTATAAGCAGCAGTATTCTTTCTAATCCTATACATCTGCCCTAAGCCTGTGCCTACATTACAAATCATATAACCATCTGCATACTCATTTGATGTAGGTGCAGCAGTTAACAATACACTAATATTGTCTTTTTGCCCTATGGAAAGACCATAACCAGTTTGCAATTGTTCACTATGATTTGTATCTATTGCTGAAGCCTGAACTACAGTCCCTTTGGTAACTGCACCACTTGCTTTGCAATATCTAAATCTTCTTCCGTCTTCAAAATCTATAAATCTACCTAAGTCTGTCATTTGGACAGAACTTTCAGAATAGATACCTTGTCTAATGGCTATACCATTAGCACCTAAAATTACATTACCCACTTAAATCATCTCCTTTTGATTTTTTGGCTATCTCAGAAGTACCATTGGCTTGGTACTCAGGATTACGCATCTATATCATATATTACGCCCTGACGATTTCTATTAGTACATATAAAGTTCAGAGCAACAGCAATTTGAGCACATCTGTCATTGACTTGGTTAGGAATAGATTTCCAATCTGTCATAGAAAAGTTAGCTGCTGGGTCAATTATTAACTCTATATACTTTGTATTAAGAGTGTATAACTTCTTAGCCCCACAACTAGCTGACCAGATTAGTGGCCTACCTTTAAACTGAATGTTAGTAAACTGTGCATCTCCTAATGTTTTATTAGTGATGTAATGTTGTTCTAACGTATTATCCTCAACCATTTCATAGACATCTTGAGTAGTTACCATGATGTCTGGCTCTTCTTGACCTTGACCAAGAGAACAGTTGTTTAACTGCGTTCTAACACGTTTGTCTAACCAAGCACTTGCTGGTTCCCCACTCATGTCATAAGACTGATTCTCCCACCAAGTCTTAGTTGCAGAATTAATAGTACCGAAGGTGCCTCTGCTACCAGTTGCATTACTAACAACCATGTTATCTAATCCTTCTATATTAAGTCCACCTTCACCAGTACCATCACCAAATAACTGTTCCTCAAATTGCATAGCCATTTCGTCTTTAGCGGCTTCTAATTCAGTATTCATTATATCAATAATCTTTGACTTACCTCTGTTCTTAAGTGTCTCAGTCCAGTATCTGACTACTGAAACAGCGCCATACTTCCAGTCGAAAATAGCATCTGTCAACTTCTCATCTCTAACTAAACTTATTGTTCCACCAAGACTCATCATCTTAAAGGTACTATTTCTACCATACTTTAATGGAACTACAATAAACTTTCCACCTTCTTCATGCCTGACATGTCCTTTACCTTTAGTTAGCCACATCCAGAAAGCGTTTTTAGTTAGAATCTGGTCAATTGCAACCTTCCTCTGTAAATGCCACGTAGTAGTATACATATCGTCAAGAGCTGTGATAATGTTATCACCACTTCTTGTATAATCCGTCATTTACCTCAACTCCTTTTTTGTTGTTTAAATTGGATTTTCATCTGCTCCAAAAGCTTTAACATAAGCTTTTTCAGCGGCTGCTTTAGGTGTGAGGTTAGTGTCAGTGAACTCAGCGTTCTGTCCAGGCTTCTCTGTTGGAGTACCTGTACGAACAGCTTTCTTCTTTATCGGGTCAGCTTCTCCTTTAGCTATTAAAAATGCACGCTCCGCAGTTATGTTTGGTGTTTCTGCAACAATCTTAGCCATGGAAGGCCTGTATTTCTCAAATTCTTCGCTTCCATAGTCTTCCTTGACCTGTGCAATCTGTGCAAATGCGTCCTTATCAGCTGCTATATCTACCATTTGTTTAATAGACGCAGCAACATTCTCAAGGTTCTCTTTCTGCATTGCGTTATTTTTCTCCATCATCTTCCCAACTTCCTTCAATATATGCCCTACTACTTGAGAAGGCTCTAACTTATCTATTTCCTCTTGGCTAAGACCTTTCTCTTCTGGCTTTGGAGGAGTTGGTGGTGGAGTACTTCTGCCCATAAATTCAGGAGAAGTTATCAACCTAAATATCTCATCACCTTTTCTTCCTTGTTCCTTCACACTTTCCATTAATGCCGCTACCTCTTCTTTGGAGGCAAATTTGTCTTTATCGCCAGACTCTATAACTTTATCGCCTTCTTTTCCTGCACCTTCTAGTGCATTTACATTCTCTTCGCCTTGAATTACCATTTTTATTTAATCCCCTTTCGATACTCATCTCGTATCTTAATTTGAAAAGCTTTTATTAATTCCATGTATGCTATCTTAATATCTCTTATTATCCAACCAGGCCCTGTAAATGTTACTTTAGTCTCTATCGTAGTCATATCAATAGTAACAGTTTTTGGCTCACCAAGATGTACCTCTGTAATAGGTACTTTAGGTGCAGCTTCTACTTCTAGTTCATCTATCTCAATCTCCGGTTCTACCTTTTTTACAGGAACTGACTTTGGTAATACAACACTTGGCTTATTTGGTGTTATCTTTGCCATTGAGGCATTAATAGCGTCATCTAAAGTCTTCTTAGGTCTTGCCTCAGCCTCTGCTATTTGAGCAGCAATTGCAGATGACCTTGTACCTGGCTCAGATTTGTTGTACCCAACCTCTCTCATTACTTTTGCTACATCCTTCATAGGGATGTTTGTTTTAATTACTTCCATTATTTTCCTCCTCTCTTTTAAATTTCTTCATAGTTATCATTAAAGTACTTTCTTTCTACATACCACTGGTCCTTATGATTTTTAGGGTTGCGTGCTATCATTCCCATATCTTTCATTGGGTCTTCAGATTCATCTATTCTCACGTCAGCCATATCTTCACCTAAGATGTAAGGCCTCATTTCTGCAGTATTTACCCTTCTATAAGACCTAAAAAAGTGTTTGTCAATGTACTCGTCCATTATCTCCTCCTCTCTTATTTAATCTAATCGATGCGCAATGACATCGTTCTCTTTACATAACTTCTTTAAATGTTGTTTACTCTCTACCATTACAGGTTGATGACATATATTCTCTTCTATATATGGCCGCCAAATGTGGTTAGCAAAACTCTTGATTCCTCCAAACCATATAATTCCATCTCCTCCACATGAACATTTTATTTCATGTCTATCATCGATTCTTGCATATGCATCAAATACTTCTCCACATTCTTTACACTTCATATGATATAAAGGCATATTAGTACTCCCACTTATATTTATAACACTCAACAGGACACTCTCCTATGTAGTTAAGAAAGTCCTTAGTAGAATATGTTGAGATGATTACTGTATTACGTGCAGGTTGATGGGAGGCACGAAACCCCAATTGGTTCAACTTCATAACCAACCATAAAACGTCAACGGGAGGAAAGCCACATGTTGATATATAAATGTATGGTGTCCCAGCAGGGCTTTTGCATAAACAGCCATCCCCAATATACCATTGCCTGCACGCAACAGAAGATAATTCTAAATCCTTTGGAACTTGCTTCCCACCATACATGTACCATTCCATCCAAATAGGAAATAATTCTACATAACACAGTGATGCGTAATAGTAATAACCTGCACGAGGCGTGTGTATCTTTCCACTCCGCTTTACCCCAAACTCGTCCAGCATAGAAGTAACATACTGAATGTATTCAGAATGTTTAGAAGTATACGCAAACCACGCAGAAAGATATGAGTAGGTCTGTAAACATCCATCCCCAAGTAATTCTCCATCTAACCACTGGCGTGCTTCTCTTGATAAATAACAATGATTATTAGACGCCTTCCCCATTTATCCCTGTTGTCCTCCTTGTTGTCCTAACATTCGTTGTAATGCATTTATAGGAACTGCTTGTTCTGGATTATTCCCCCAGCCAGGTCTTGGTGCTAATAATAAATCAGTCTCAATCCAATCATATTGGTCTAGTAATTGTCTCGACATCTCTACCCTATTGATAGTAGGGTCTTGTGCAGTCATCTGGTATAATTCTTTAGCCTCTGATCTCCTTGTTTCAAATGTAACAGGTAAGGAGTCATCTGGATTAACCTTTATATTATACTCCCCCTTAATAGCTGCACCTGTATACTGTACCCAATATCTAGCACCATCTTGTCCTATTATATCAATAACTTGAGACTTATCTCTCCAGAAAGTGAACACGTACTGTAGATATTTACGACAGATAGCTGTAAATAAATCTGCTGTACAGTCTCTTCTTTCATTTAATCTTATCTGTGCCGCCATCTGTACTATATTTGCCTCTGTTGCTGTGCGCCTACCAGTGTTATAATCTCCTCTCTGATTACGAGAAGAACCTAACATCTGCATGACATCTTCCATTATCTGTGTAGTTAGTTGTACAAAGTCTGGTGGCACGTGTGGAGTTAATAGCTCTACCACACTTCTTATATCTTCTCCTGGTGCAGTATCCACTTCTATAAATGGCATTACATCCCCACTTAAGAACTTATCTTTCTCTTCTTTACTAAATGCATTCCTTCTTGCCATCGCTTTAATTAAACATAGTCTTCTATGTGCCTGTGCCTGCGTCCTTATCTCATTCAACTCTAACTGTTGTGGTTCAATTATCTGACAATCAGATATTCCCCAGAAACCAAATCCAGAGTCATTAAATATCAGCGGAAGGAATGGAAGTCCTTCTACTTGTAAGTCATCTACATCATCTCTTAAAAACTTATCATGGTCCATAGATATAGCATAAACCTTGCGTGTCCTAAAGTCTCTTATCTCCCATATTTCTACCCAGTCCTCTTCTTCACAAACTTTCTCAAACATTCTGTCTTTAACAGCACCTTCAGTATCTGTTTGTTTGGTAGCTTTAATGTTATGTTCTTTAAATGTGCGCCCACCTTTAAGACTTCCTTTGTTAATATATTTTGTATCTAATAACACATCTTCAAGAGGACGCATAACCCTTGTTGCACACCAAGGTGATGCTTCTATATCTATGTATCCATAAGGTAGTATGAAATTTGCCGGTTTATCTCTTAAGAACCAAGGCATTCCAGGCTTAACATCAACTCTATATTCTATATTCTCTTCATCATCTCCAAATCCAGTCAATGTACCCTCGCCAGGTATAATACCAACAGACTTATCTGACGCATAACCATATTCACTATCATACCCACACTTACCTATAGCCGTGCCATATATATAAGAGTCTTGACACATACGTTTTATCTGTTTCTTTACATTAGTCTCATACACAAGATAATTAAGCACACGCTCTGTTGCCTTTGTTTGTAACATCTTCCCTGGACCCATTGGGGATAAGATAGCATGTGGATTACGATTATACACGTTAGGTAACAATGACTTGCCAAAAGCAAATATTAAGTTAACGGGTAATATACCCTGCCCCCAGTCCCCTTCAAAATATCTTTCAAAGAGAGGCCATTTAGAGGTATGTCCATAGTTAGCTTGATAGAGAATGCCTAACTTAATCTTCTGCTTCCACTTTATAAGCTGTTCTTCTTTTGTATCAGCCATTATTTCTCCTTTAACTTGCTGAGTAATGACTTATGTGTCGATGACTTGCGAGCGGTTGAATATGCCGCTGCCGCACATATCTTCCTTGCATGCGCCGCATTCTTTGGAGTTGTGTTTCCTATCTTACCAGTCTTTTTATAACTTGACATGCATTCTGATATGTTACTTGATATAGTAGCTTGACTACTTCCTTGTTTGAGTGGCATAATAACCTCCTTATGGTTCTATATCTATTATAACTCCACCTTCACCACTTACAATCTCCAAGTAAATTCCTTTACTAACCGCTTTGGACTTAAAAGGTGTAAATATACACGTGCTGCAACTTAAATATACGTGCAAGAGTTCATCTCCAAAGGCACCATCAATACTATCCCACAGTATCATCTCTGTATCAACAACTTTTGAGAAGAATACTGCAGTTGCAAGTCCACAGTGTCCATCACGTATTACTCCATCTGTTTCAAAGCATCCTAATGGGTCTGTCTTTTTCACAATATGTTCCCTCCTATTATTTATTAATATATGCTTAGCCACTACCCACCCTCTTAATGTGGCTACCACTTCTACATACCACAAGATATGCAGGCTCCATATATTTAATTACATTATAAATTTCAATTTTTGAAATTGATTATGTTAATAATCTCTATCCTTAGTCATCTCTGCTAACTGCTTTTGAAATGGGAGATTAAATCCTCTTGCCTTCCTTAATTGTGCTAATATATCCGCCATCGTCTCCTCTGTTTTAACTACCTCTTCTGGTGGTGGTGGACAACTAGAAAGTCGGATGGCACCAGATAGTGCATCAATTGCATCAACATAAGGACTCTCTTTAACTCCTTGATATTCTAACAACTCTGTCTCAAGACCATTCATCCACTGCTTAATCCACACTCCCATTGCCTCAAACCTTGGTTGCATTGCACGTATTCGAGAGTCTTTAGAGTCATCACCAGTTGGTGTGTCTGCACGAATAGAGAAGAAATAGTTATCTTCCTTCATCTTGTCTTTTAAATTCATTCCTATTGACTCTTGATATGCTACTGACTCTATTGCTATAAACATAGGGTTATACTTTCTATGTACTTTGAATATCTCTACGAGCAATTTGTTAGGAGACATGCCCCTTTCTCTTATTAAGTCCAGAACGTATATTCTATTATCGCAAGTACGTGCTATCGTTATGATAGCTGTGTTACACGCTGTCTTCTTCGCTGATATCGCTGGGTCTACATATGTAAATACATAGTATGGAACGTTCTCAGGTAAGTTTGTAAAATATTGTATGTATTCTGATTTAAATATCATCTTCTCAGCGGGAAGTGGTTTTAATAAGTACTGAGAAGCATATATGTATGAACCTTGAACCTTCTTTATAATTGCTAAATCATCAACATTGAAACGTTCTGGATATATCGGCACCTCTTTTGGTGCATCTTTATTATACCCGCCGTCAACGTAAACATTCTGTGTAAAAGACGTGAACGTGCCATCTTCATTCATTATATAATCTACTACATCATGTAATGCCCAAGGAGTCCCGAGATATAAAACTCGTCCTCTTGATGGGGTATCAAGTAAGGACATTGACAATTTATACCAGCCGATTGCACGACCTATCTCGAGAACCGAGGGCATTAACTCTTCTTTCGTTACAGAATCTTTCTTACCTGTCAAGATATCATCCATTATGATTACATCAAAATGTGTTGATACAATGTTTGTGCCAAGACCTGCTGCATTAAATGTTGCCTCTCCCCAACCCATCGTGCGTTTAACTTCAACAGCATGGTCGCTCCAGCGAACCTTCTTTGTGTTAGGTATTATGTCTGGATATAGATTTCTAAATAAATCATTTGTCTCAAAAATAGCTTTTATTTGCCTAAGATGATTCATTGCATTATCTATTATGTTACATACTATAAGTATCCTAATGTTTGGATTATGCAATGCTAACCATATAGGCCATGATATACAACCAAGAGTACTTTTTAAAAAAGAACGAGGAAGAACTACAAGCTTTCGTAGTATCTTCATATCTTGTAAGAAATTACATAAAGGTATGTGAAGAGGCTTGGTCATGTAATCCTTGCCTATTATACCACGTGAGAAAAAATAAAAGCTTTGAAGTCCTAATTCCGCTAGCTCACTTTTTTGTGCCATCGGAACTTATATCCTCCAAAGCTTTCTTTACATTATCAGCCATCTCACCTTTTAATACAACTGCACCTTCTATCTCATAATGTTCTTTTGGTTTATAGCCACGTCTATTCATAATATCCCAAGCGCAGTCTCTTTTAACTTTCTCAGAACCGCTACGCATTAATTGTACATCCGTACGTGCTGCCTCTTCTACAGCATCCTCAAGTATCTGGTCAACGGGTCTAAGCGCTCTATCTTCACCAAGCTTTTTAATAAGACCGTCTCTAATCTCTTTCTCCATTTTCTCTTTTTCCGCTACAAATAATTCTGAGTTAGTTATTATGGAAAAGTTTGTGTCTGACATCCTGACATCACGCACAATGTCAGCACGAGCATCACCACATATAAGACGGCGCATTATTTCACGATAACGTGATGTTATTTTCTTGATTTGTTTTGCTCCCATTAAAATCTCCTATAATAGTCAGTTTATCTTTTGATAGTACTAACGCATCTATTTTATCCGCGCTAATCTCCATAATATCTTTATTACCTGTAATCTTTAAAGAGAACATTTCTGTTTGAGGATTTACATACATAGATATTAGGTTATGTACTTTTGCAAATGCAATCTCATATTGATTACCAATTATCTTCCATTTAAGTAAATTGAATGCTATGTTTAGCAGCGGACGGAATAATGCTATGTTTACAGGTACTTTTGTTTTTACATTTCCATCCATGTTAACACTCTTTTATTAAAATCTATTATACCTTCTTTAACTCTCTCTCCTTCTTTAACAAGAGGAAACCCTTTTGAAGACATCATTAAGTAATATCCACCCAAATATGCGTCTCTTTCTCCCATCTTAAATATTTGTAAATCTTCTGGAACTATTAATGCCCCTTCTATCAATCGTGTTAAGACTGTATTTAGTATTGTAAGACTTAAATTAAACATCAATAAGTTCGCTTGTTTAACCATCTAACTACCCTCCCTTCTTCTTATTATTAAATAGTTAATGGAATTCAATTTGAACTTTCAAATAATTGAATATTCAATTTAAAATATCGATAGATATGAATATATTAACATATGTTAATAGATACATTTATCCATTATTAGTATATCAGATAATTTAATAGATGTCAAGTAATCTATGCAAGTTTTTGCAGTAAATTGCAATATATAAATTTGCAGTAAAATGCAAAATGTTGCAGTAAATTGCAATAAGAACGTATGTTTGTATATTCAAAAAATAGTATGAATTTTAGGATAACCTTTATTCACGCTACGAAGGGTCGAGGGCGGTTATGTTCATATGTTCATATGTTCATATATAATAATACTTACACCAGGCCAGAATATAATTATATATAGATACATTATCATATGTTCATATGTTCATATTCACCGGTCAATTTAAAACGAACATACGTTCTAATTAGTTAGGGATAACCTAACAAGTTCAGACCTAAAAGCAAACATACGTTCATATTATATATGTCAATATTATCATATGTTATTAATTTTACTAACATTATTAACCTAAAACTATTTTAAATTATTTACATTTATTTTAATAAAAACACTTGTAATTTATAATGTAGTATGATATAATGTTATTAAGATATAGAAAAGGATATATCGAAAAATTGAAAAGTGTCCAGGTTAAAGGTCGAGAAGAGTATAAATTTTAATCTATCCGGAGGAATATAAATAATGGATATCGATATTGATGATATAGCATATACATATGCAATGGAAAAAGTCAGGGAAAATGATAAGAAAAATCCTTGTGGTTTATGTGAAGTAGTTGACTGTGAAGGATGCGAATATTTTAAATAGTATTATTTTTAATAAAGAAGGTTATTCAATATGAAAAATCTTTTCCTAATAAAGAAAAAACTAACCAGGAGAATGATAAACTGCTTGAAAGTTTTGACAGAAAATAATAATGAAAAGATACGATTAATTAGTGATATAAGAATAAACAAGTTATCTTATTATATGATACCAGTAAGGAAATGTAATTACAATATACTTGCTGTTTATTTAAAAGAAGTGAAATCAATAACAAGCTAATTTTTAACATATACAAGTAAAACGTTGACACATATAAATTTAAAAGAAGGGAGTATCTAATATGTCAGAATTATTTAATGCTGGCCAAGTACAAATTGCTGTTAGTGAAAGAGAAGTTAAGTACAAAGACGGAGACGAAGTTACAGTTTACAAAAATGTTAATGGAGTAAAAACACCCACTGCTAAAATGATTTTTAGTGATATAGATACTATGAAAAGTTATCTATCACAAAAACAAATTGAAACATTAGCAGTTGCTAATCACCTTGTTAGATGTCAAAATTTAGCAAGGAATTGGGATAAAGTCAAAGCAGGAAAAATTGATAGTGGTATAGCACAAGCACTGAAAGGTAAAGATTTAACAGATGAACAAAAAGCAAAAGTTATTGCATATCTAAACAAGCTATAGAATAACATACTAAAATTATAAACTAATAAAGAGGGATTACATTTTAAATAGTGTAATCCTTCTTTTATTTTATGTATCAATGCAATTATACATTTTATTTTTATAAAACATTATAATTTTATTAACATCTTAAATTTCAATAAATTAAATCGGGTTTTTTCTGTAGTATAGTATATAATATATATATAAATATATATATAAATAAATAATAATATAATAACATAAAAACATAATCATATATTTATTTATTTATATATACATATATATATTTACTATCTACTAACAACCAGGCTTGACAATTTTTTAAATTTATGGTATAATATAAATAAAAAAGGTTATTGATATTTCAATTAATTAAAATTGATATTTCAATTATATTGATACTTCAATTTAAAATTGACAATGTTAAATTAAATTAATATCTTATTAAATTAAATGGAGGTTTTAAATAAAATGAAACTCAAATGTTGTAAATGTAAAGATATTACAGACTGGAGAGACATTAAAAAATGGAATGAGAAAGATAACTTTTATTGTCCTGATTGTGTAGAAATTAGTGAGCCCCATAAATTAACAGAAATTGAATTAAAGACAATTTATGACAGCCCACTAAAATATAAATAAGCTAATAAATAAAAAAGGGGGAAATTAATTAAATGACAAAGTTATTTATATACACAGATAATGAAGTAGACTACCATAAATTAAAAGTATATATAATTGATGCATATACTAACCACGATGACAATATATTATTCGCTAAAAACTATTGTGACGGTTATCTTGATGCATTGGCAAATGCTGAACTAATAAATGAAGATGACTGGGATATACTAATTAAGTTTAACCACTCTTTATATGAAAAGTTCAGTCCCATAAGTGATGTAATAAAGAGCTTAAATAAATAAAAAGGAGGTTTTATTAGTATCTTATTAAATTAAATCATTTAAATTAAATGGAGGTTAAATTAAATGACAAAATATGTAAAGCTCAGACTCTACGGAAACAAACATACTGGAAGAACTCAAATAATGGGGTTCGACAAGATGTGTGAAAGAGCAGGAGTTAAAAAGGAAGCATTATGTGACACAATATTTACAAGACAATTTAAACAGAAGGAGGTATCATTAAAATAAAAGGAGGTTTAAAATGAAACTGAAAGTGGGCAAAGCACAAAGTAAATATCTATCTAAGCCAATACCAGTGGGAGAACTAAATAATGACTGGATAATATGGCTTATATTAGGGATAGTAGGTTTGAGTGGGATTATATATTTATGTATTAGATAAAATCTCACGGGTGTAACTCGCTTATAACGAGAGGGAGTCGACAAAAGCCGTGCATTCAAAGGTGGGGTTGCAATGCATGCAAAACAAACAGGAGGTAAATTAAATAAAATGAGTAATAAAATATCAGAAGGACTTAGTAAGGTATTAGAGTTACTTAAAATGTTAGATGACAATGAAAAGGCAATCATTGTAGAAGTTTTACATGATGAATATAGACTTACTTATATAGAAAGTGAGGAGGACATTTAAATGAAAGCAAGAGAAATAAAGAAGTTAGTTGAAAAAGAATACAGAGATACTATAGATGAATATCATTCAACAGTCAGAGGCAATACTGTCAAGTTAAAAATTGGTTTAGCCAAAATAAGGGAACTTGAGTTTTTGTTAGCAAAGTTGTTTGATATACATGAAAAGTTTGAAATATATGAGCACAATGAATAGTGTAATTAACAGAGAGAGCCATTATAATACGATGGCTCTTTCTATTAATTACATTATCAAATTCAATTTTTGAACTTGAGTATGTTATTAAATAAAAAGGAGGTTTTGTATGAGTAAGCAATGGAAAGGTGAGACGCCAGAGAAATGTGACATCTGTGGGAATAAACTCAAAGGTACTTTTATAGATGGAAGAACGGTGCTTGGACCTTGGGCTATTATGTGTAGGTCTTGTCATCCAGAGCACGGAGTTGGATTGGGTTTAGGTAGAGGACAAGTATACTTAGTAAAAGAAGAAGAGCCTGACCATGATTTAGTATATCATGATAAAAAATGTGAAGAGGAGGTAAGTTAGAATGATAGACATAAAGAAACTAACTAAAGATGATGTTGGTAAGTGGGTAAAATATACTGATTTTAGTAAAACAGAGTTGGGCAGAATAAAATCGTGGAACGACAAGTTCATATTTGTCGTGTATAGTTGTGCATGTAATTGGAACAACTTCAAGGACTACACTGCAGCCGCAACAAGTCCAGAAGACTTAGAGTTTTGCATACCCACAGAGACCATTATGTCTGAAATTCTATATGAAGGGCAAGATTATGAAGGAGGTAATGAAGATGAAGACTAATTTAGAGTATTTAGAAAAAATGAAGAAGGAAGATGAAGGCGCGCTTAGAAAACACTGCACTCTTGAAGGATATCACTTGCAATTTAGAAAGATGAAAGCACTTGAAATCATTGCAGAAACTCTTATAGGTATTAGTGGAATATTAGAAAGTATTGACGAAAGATTTGATGGACATTTTAATGTAAGAATTGAATAAAAGGAGGTAATGATTAAAATGCCAATAGGTAACGGACCTGACTATTATAACGGAAATGTACCAGAGGAAGACAAACAAATTAAACTCTACGATAAGATAGAAAGGTGGTGGAATAGTTTATCTCAGTCAGAGAAAATAGATTTATGGGAGGAAAATCAAACTTATTATGGCGACTCATTAACATAAAATAAGAGGGAGGTAACTAATATGTCAAATGAATATACCTGCGATGACTGTAAACGTGGGAGAGAAGTAACAAATAAGGAAGCTGGGTATGGAACGCACTACTGTAAATACAAGAAAGAATTTGTGGAATGTTACATAAACTGTAATGATTGGATTGGATATGTTTGTGATAACTGTGAATATGCAAGAGAAGGCATTAATAAAAATGCACTTGAAGTACTTAAGTCTCACGAGAAGGAATTTTACCATGACGTTTTTGCTTTGTGTGAGTTTATCAACTGCGATTTGGTGTTCTGTGTAAAATTTGATAAGTATATGAAGTACAGATTAGAATGTGATAGTTGGAAAGAAGACGTTAATGAAGGAAGGTGTATATAACGTGGGTAAAAGATATAACATAACCATACAATACAAAGATGGTGGAGAAGATGTATTTCTAAATGCTCAAAACATTCGGACATACCATAGCATTGTTGAGATAACAGAAAGTAGCGGAATAAAAGTATCTATCATTATGGATATAATAACTTTCTTTAGAGTAGAGACAGTAAAATGAATAAGAAAGGAGGTACCTATGATAGAGAAGTTGATAAAAGAAATTAAAAGATTAAAGACTAATGCTGAGACATTACGAAACAAAATGACAGATACTGGAGAATGGTTGACTATATCTGAATTCTCGGAACTTGATGGACAGGTGGATGCATTAACTGCCGTCATCTCTTACTATGAAAAACATTATAAAAAGGGGGTAACATAAAATGCAACTCAAACAACTAGTCTCAATTAGAGACTCAATGAAAGCAATTGTAAAAGAATATGGCAGTCAACTCAGTGTTGGGACAAAAGTAGATTTTGACGATACTATAGACTATGTGTCTAATATAATACTTGATGTAGAAAGAGAAAGAAAGAATGCAAGACTACCATATGTGATATATCAGATTAAAGTAAATTTAAGATAATAAAAAAGAAGGGGGTAAAATAAATGCTTACTAAAGAAATGTTGGAGGCAATGCCGCCAGAAACTACATTTGCAACTGGAGTTACAATGAACGAAGGCTTGTATAAAGAGCCTGTACGTTGGGTAGCTATTAGAGGTGGAATTCCAGACTGGGCAATCTACTATCATAAGGAAGAGATGCCAATGGACTACGTAGAAAAAGCTGGAGATAAGTGCTTTACAAAAGACATAATCAAAACTCTCGTTCCTTGTGATGAAGATGCATTTAAAGCATATAGGTATTAAATAAAAGGAGGAATTAAATGAAGAAGAACTATTTAAACATTGATGTTTGTAAAGAGTGTGGAGGAAAGTGCTGTAAACTTCTTCCTGGTATTGCACATCCCCGTGACTTCAATAAGCCGCTAGCGAAGAGCTTGTTAAAAGCATTTGAGTCAGGTCATTGGGGAATAGATTGGTATGAAGGAGACCCCAGACAGCACAAAGATGAACTTAGAAAAACATTCTTTGTAAGACCAAGGATAAAGGGTGTAAAAAAACTATTTGACCCTGCATGGAGTGGTGAATGTATATTTCTTGCTTACGATGGATGCACATTAAAGCCGCTTGAACGCCCAAGAGGGTGCAGATTATTAGAGCCAATCTCCATCAAAAAGTGCATCCCACACGTACCTGATAAGGAAGCTTCTACAAGACCATGGATACCTTACCAAAAACTTATCTTGAAAGTGGCAAGAGTTTTAAGAGAAAGCCCTCATAACGCATCCAGACCAGACGCCCCAAACTTTTTAGAAGCACTTTTAAATATATAAAAGGAGGTAAATAATATGTACACAGAAAATGAAAAGAAAACTTTATCTAAAGCGACAGTAAGGCTACTTAGGAAGTCCGCTCATGATATTAGATTAGATAAGACTAACACCGCCAGCACCTTATTAAAATTGAGGGCATTTGCAACTATAGCATATAATGACTCAGCAAGGTGTAAAGAATTAGCAACCTTAATAATGGCTGGAATGTGGAACATGTTCGATAAGGAGATACGAAGGTAAAAAGAAAGGAGTGATATGATGTGACAATAGAGAAGTTAACAATGGAAGAACTGGCAAAATACAGACAGATGAGAGCAAAGAGAGCAGGGAAAGAACCCATGCCCAGTACCATTATGGTAGATGTACAAAATAGGAAAAACATGCAGGGTATGATACCTATTCAACTATGGGCAGATGCAAGGGCAAGGGCAGCACGTGACATGATACCTGTCAAGAGAATGTTAGAACTTGCTCTCGAAACGTACCTTGCTATGGAACCAGAAGACTTTCATAGAATAAAGCTTAGATATGAAGAAGCATTAAAACAAGAACAGAAGGAGGGATAGTTATGAGTGATTTAACGCCAACCAACAAGGAAAAATTGCAGTGGATACGAAACGATGCAAAAAAAGATGGAATGAAGGTAACTACATTACCAGGAGAAAATTTTGGGCTTGGTTGTGGGGTAGATGTTTTTGTTCATCCTCCCAACATCCCAGAAAATGAACTGAAAATTAACAGAGAGAAGTATTTTAAAGCATGGTTCATGGAACTATAAACAAGAACAGAAGGAGGAATAGAAATGACTCTTTGGAAACTTGCCAAATCGATTGCCAAAGATAAAAGTCAAGATGTAGAGGAGGTGTATAAAAGACTATTGAAGAACCAGAAGAAGTTGAGAAGAACGGAGGACAGAGTGAGCATAGATATATCCAAGAAAAGATGGGAAAGAGGTGATGACTGAGTGCGCACGTTGAAACCAAGAGAGGTAAAACCTCTTACAGAATGGCAGCTCGCCTGGTTAGCAGGGTTTATAGATGGAGAAGGTTCAATTGGAGTTTACACGACTAAGGGAAGTTCTATAGGCGGTAAAACAAACTTGCGCCTTACTGTCTGTAATACATGTGTTCCTATAATTGATTTCATTTATCAGACAACTGGTGTTGGGAGTGTTGACTACGTGGCTGCAAAAAGCATAAAGTGGTCAAATACTGCATGTTGGAGAGTGAGAGGTATGTTTGAACTGCGAGATCTTCTGACCAAATTACTCCCTTACTTGCTAGTTAAAAAAGACCAAGCAATGTTAGTGTTAGAATGCTGTGATGGCAAGATTTCTAAAAGTCCTTTACACGACGATTTGTATTACCATGAAAAAACAAAGGTGTTAAACCACAGAAGTGAGCAGTCAAAATTTATGATGTTTGGTGAAGTCGCTGAGGGAGATGGATAAAGATGCTCAAAATTACAAGGAGAGGAGTGAGTCTGATAATTCCTGAACATTGGATACAAATGAACGGGTTTTTAAAACACAAAGCCGTTCACGCAGTTAAGCTATTTTTTGGAGATGAAAGTTTAGAAAAAGCATTAAAAGAGGCTGGGAGGAATGTGAAACATGGATGGCTTACAGCTGATGGAATAGAAAGAAAAAGGAAGGAGGAAATATAAATGTTTACGAAAGAACATTACATAGCGGTTGCAAAGGTACTAAGGACGTATGAGATGCGTGTAGGAGCTACATACAATTTACCCCTTGTTAATATACGTTCTTCTATAATCCTTGACTTCGCAGAACTTTTTAAGGGAGATAACTCTGAGTTTGATAAAGCCAAGTTTTTAGATGCAATCTATGGAAAGGAGGTAAGTAAGAGTGAAGAAAAGTGACATTATAAAATTTAAACTAGGTATAACTGGAGACATGCAACAAGGACGTGTAAATTGGGTAGATGGTGAGAACGTTGGTATCACATTAATAGGAAATGGATACAGTGGAAAGGAAGCAACAGTAATGCCAGTAAGTGAGTGTGAAGTAGTAGTAGAATATAAAGGTGATACATTAAAGGACGAAATACATTCTCTAACTACTGAAGATTTAATAGCAAACATACAAAGACTAAAAGGTATGAGGTTTCCAAGGAAGATGACGAGAGGAGTTAGGACTGTTTCTGCACGAGCGGAAAGTAAGAAGAAGAAGATGACGAGACTTTTGGAAGCGTTAGAAGAAGACCCAGGAATGTTAGATGTGTTAATAAATAAAGCTTTAAATGAAGGAAAGGAGGGAGAGGAATGAATCCGGATACTGACAAGGTAATGGACAAAGAGAGTGCAGATAAACTATTTAAAGAAATGATGATGGGTGGAGACAAGCAGATGACTGCGTATGCACAAGAGTTCATAGACTTTCTCGACAATCATCCAAGAGAAAGCATGTTGGTACTAGCTATTTCTAAAAGTGTGTTTGAAAACTTTTTGGAGGATGTAGAAATTCAGAGAAGTAATCCCTATCTTACAGGTGGAGACGAGGCCATGATACATAAGCACAGGTATGTGATGGTAAACATTGGCGCATTCTTCTATGCAATGAAAAAGCGTGATGGGGAGGGAACTTATGATGTCAAAAAATGAAACATTCTATTTCGATTACACTATGATGTCCGCTTTCTTGCGTTGTCGTTTCTACTATTACTTCAGGCACATACGCCATCTTGTTCCTAAAGTTACAGCAGCTCCACTATCATTTGGTAGCACTTGGCACTCAGCAACAGAACTATTAACTAAGAAGAAAAGCTTAGCGGAAGTGCAAAAACACTTTACAACAGAATACAAGAATGAAACAAAAGACCAGATAAGGACACCAGAAAAAGGAGTATTGATGTTAAAGGTATATGAAGAGAAGTATAAGAATGCTCCTATTAAGTTCCTGTATACTGAGACGCCTTTTGCTATTCATTTCCCAGATAATATAATTTTATGTGGGCGAATGGACGGCATAGTTGAATGGAGAGATGGAGTGTATGTGTTTGAAAGAAAAACTACATCAAAACTTGGTATTACATTCTTTGAGAAGTTTGAGTTAAACTATCAAATTGATTGCTATTGTTTAGGTTGCATGGAGCTAGTTGGTGCCTGTAATGGTGCTATAGTAGATGTAGCAAGGGTGTGTAAAACACCAACTAATATGAATGATGACTTCGTTAGAGATGTTGTATCAAGGACTAAAGATGAGTTGGTACTTGCTAAGAAAAATATGATAGAGATAGTGGAAGATATGAGACACGGACCTATATATCAGAATAAAGACGCATGTATGTTGTACTATCAAAAATGTCAGTACCATGACTTATGCATGGGCGCTTGTGATGAAAGGATAGTAAGAGCATCATATGAGACTAGTAAGTGGGATTGCTCACACGGGTTGAAGGAGAAAGCGGAGGATGCACAACTTAAACTGTTTAAAGAAAAGGAGGTGGAAAGAAAGAAAACATTATCAAATTCAATAATTGAAATCGATACTGTTAAATAAAAATGAAAGGAGGATTTTTAAATGGAGAAATTTGACAAAGACATTACAAACAAAATAGTAGATAATCTAGCCACGTGTGCTGCAATAGTAAACAGCGAGTTCCAACGTGCTGTAGACCGTATTGAAGAGGCAGAGTCCATTAATGAGGTAATGGTGGCGAAGAAAGACCTAATGATTTCTATAGCAAGAAACATTCCAACCCAGGATGACACATGTTACTTTTGTATCTGTCACAGAAATGAGTTGAATGGATGTGATATCTGTTCTTATGCTCAGGCACACGGTAAATGCAGCAAAATGAATGACTGGGGGAAGATGGTTACATTGAAAAATGACTTGATAGATATCATAAAAACCTGCTACTGGACTGGATGTGAGCTAAATGCCTAACACAAAAGATATTAAACTAACTCACATAAAGGTGCTTGTCTGGGGAGAAGCGTTCGCAGGTAAAACCGTATTTGCATCAACGTTCCCACGACCATTCTTCTTTGACTTAGACGGTAAGATGTTAAGTCTTGCAGGAAAAGACATAGAATACGAGACCTACACAGGAAAAGAGGGGTATAGAAAGTTTAGAATAGACTTGCCTAAAGTTGCAGAGCGGGACGACATAGATACCTTAGTGGTTGATAGTTTTTCATCAATGCAGTCATTCTCAATGGATGAAATACAGGACTTAAGTGGAAACAAAGGAGCACCACAGATACAAGAGTATGGAATACAAATAGTTAAGTTAAGGAAGTTCCTGTATGAGTTGGTGGCATACAAAAAGCATGTTGTACTTACTGCACATGAACAAGTATGGCAAGATGGCGTGACGAAAGAGGTTTTTATACTTCCACTGGTGGTAGGAGCTAAACTTCCCAACCGCTTGGGCAACTGGTTTGATGAGTTTTATCATATGGAAGCAATACCTACGAAGGGTGGGATAGAATATAAGATAAGAACCAAGAGGTCTCATAAGTACACGTGCGGAACCTGTATAGGAAACCTAGATGAACTTGAAGAACCTGATTTTAATGTTATAATGGAAAAAGCTAAGAAAGGAGGAAAAGTATGATGGCAATGGACAAGGAAGAACAAAAGACATTTGTTAATGAGTTCTTGTCTAAAGAAATAAACTGTGACCTAAGAATGAGTGCATGGCACCCAACTACAGAACAGATGGATTGGTTATTAAATGTACCAAAACTTAGAGCAAAGATACATACTGATTGCCCTCATATACTGAATTTGTATGATGGAGATGGAGAGTATTCTTCTCCCACTGAGGTAACAGTATATTTCAAAGATGAACGTATAGATGACATTCGGGAACATGTAAAGTTAAAAGACTTATACAATGAGTGGTACCTAAATAAGCAAAGAAAGGAGGTGAACAAATAGATGAAAGTTAATGTAAACTTAGATGACGTAAAGGAACTACAACCAGTACCTGCAGGTAACTACGTATGTAAAGTAATTGATGGAGTAGTAAAGGATGGGCCTAAAGGCAAGTACATTGCATGGACACTTGAAATTTCTGAGGGTGAGTATGCAGGTCAGCAACAGTGGCACAATACTTCATTAGTACCTGATGCACAATTTGGTCTTAAACGCTTTTTACAAGCATGCGCATTTGAATGGGGAAAGGCATCGTTTAATACTGAAGATGTGTTTGGTAGTGAAGTAATTGTCAAAGTAGTAGTACAGGATTATGAGGGAGTACCTAAGAACAAAGTGAAAGGTTTTATACCGATTAGCTAGTTCGATAGGACTCCTTAAGAGAGAGGTGGTACACCATATATATCACCTCTCTCTTTAAAAGAAAGGAGATGGTTTAATGAGCACAGCAGAAATTCAAAGTAAAGATGGTAAACATCTATATGTGATAGAATTTAGTTACTGCCATAATGACAAGTTTCATGTGATAGACTTGTGGGGGGATACTGCTCCTTTTGACTACACTGTGTTGGAGGATTATATACTGTATGAAACTAGTTATGGAATGTGGAAGTATTCATTTGAGTATAACAACTGGCACTTTTGTGACTATCCAGGCCCATGTAAATGGAGACTCGCTACCATAAGAGAAAGTGGGATACCACATGAACACTTAATGAGGAATGACATGGTAGATAGTTTTGCTTACGCTGTTAGTCAATGTACAGACAAAGACATTAGGCAGTGTGTTGATTGGTACAAAATGATGGCAGAAGGAGAGGAGAAGATGCTCAGGGGTTTGTCAACACCTATCTTTACAAATATAACTGAAGAGAAAGGAGGAAATGAGATGACTAAATACTTATACCACGTAATTCTTTTTAACAAAGAGACAGAAACTATTGACTTTAAAGAGTACATACCTGCAAAGGACGCTTCGGATGCATCAATGCAAGCTGCTCAAGCTTACGGTAAATATGACTCCAATGTACACATAGTAATTGTAAAGCAAATTGACTACTCGCAATATGAGGTAAAGAAATAACATGAAATAAATTAAAAGGGCTGAGGGTTTCATTGACTTAAGGCGCCTCCTTTATGCTACATGCTCGTCGACCAGTATGTAGTTTTGAAAGCTCTTAAGTTTCTTTACCTCAGCCCCAAAACATATAAGAAAGAGGTGATAAAATGAGTGCACATAAGAAGATGTGGGAAGAACTTAAAGAGGGTTGGTACGTAAAAAATCAGGACGATTACCCTCCTAACACGAGGGATACTATTAGTGAGATTATAGATTATCTTGAGAGAAAACATTTGCGTGCTGAAATAGTGCCTGTAAAAATAGCAGTAGAAGTTAGACAGTTAAATCGTATAATTAATAAAATAGATGAAATGATAATTGGTATGAATGTGTGGCCTGGTGACATAGTCAAGATGTTAGAAGAATTAAAACATAATACAAAGGAGGTAACATAAAAAATATGTATAAAATAGAATGCACTGATAAAGGGCTTGAGGTGCACCAGGTTATTGACGGGTGGGTATTTACGACAATTGTCCCACCCAACATTCCTATAATTGTGATGAAAGGAGATAAATAAGATGGAAGGTAAAATAAGTAACAAAAATGTAGATACGAATTATTTTTTAGAATGTATTTTTTGTGGAGAAAATAAGGAAATAAGTTTAGTGGCACACAGACATTTCATTAGTAACAATATAAGGGGTTTTGTAGTTGTTTGTCAGGATTGTTTAAAAAATAAATTACAAAACAATGATTGGTATTTTAAGGTAGATTGTGTATTTGCGAAGGAGGCGAAAGAAGATGACAAAAATAAAGATAGATGACATAAATGTAGGTGAGAGAGTAAGGGCAGACTACGGAGATATATCTGCTCTCGCTACATCTATCCAGCGGTATGGATTATTACATCCTATCGTAATTGACGAGAAGAATAATCTTATCGCTGGTGAGCGTAGATTAAAAGCACATGTTAAACTTGGTAAGAAGGAGATAGAAGTTAAACGCTTCTCAGAACTAAGTGATATAGACAAGAAAGAAATAGAGTTAGAAGAAAACATACAAAGGAAATCTCTTGAGTGGCAGGAACTCGTATTGGCTAAGTTATCATTACATGAACTCCGCCAAACGTTATATGGCACAAGAACAGGTCATACTGGTGGTGAAGGTTGGGGTCTTTCAGATACAGCACTGGCATTAGACCAAAGTGTAGGGACTGCGTCTATGGACTTACAATTAGCACGAGCCATTAAGAACTTTCCAGAGCTTAGAAAAGAGAAGACAAAGTCAAATGCATTTAAGAGGTATAAACAGATGGAGTCAGTACTATTGCGCACTGAACTAAACAGGAGAAGAACGAGAGATGTAACTCCTAACATAATTCTTGGAGACGCTGCAATAGAATGTAAGAAGTGGGAAGATGAGAGCTTTGATTTCTTCATAACTGACCCTCCATATGGACAAGACTTAGATAAGAAGAGTGATAAAGGTAAAACTGTGAGTGGTGTAACGTATGAAGATGACCCTTATCTTATAATGGAATTACTTCGTAAGGTAACAAAGGAGTTGTATAGAGCACTCAAGCCAGATAGACACATGATTATTGCATTCTCTATGACCCACTATATTAAACTAAAGCAGCTATTAGAAGATGCAGGATTTCATGTAGACCCAACTCCGCTTATATGGAACAAAGAGAGTGGGAGTACACCCTCTAATGGGGACTTCTTCCCCTACGCCTATGAGCCAGCATTCTGGTGCATGAAAGGAAGGAGAGGACTTAACTCCACCGCATGTAATATGTTTACATGTAAGCGAGTACCTGTGAAGCACAAGTATCATCCGCTGGAAAGACCACAAGAATTATTAGTAGCTTGGGTAGAGGCAGTATCATTTCCTGGTGAAAAGGGCGGAGACCCGTTTGGCGGCGGAGGTTCACTAATGGAAGCATGTATAACTACAGGAAGAGAGTGTGTCATCATAGAGAAAGATGAAGCTAATTATTCCACTATTGTTAGTAGATATGAGGAACTAAAAAAGAAGATGGCAGAGAAGAAAGCTGAGGTGAAGGAAGTATGAAGATAATAAAGATTAAGAGATGTTGGGAGTGTCCACATAGAGATAATAGAGCAATGTGCATGGAAAAAGGATACAAAGATATTGAACACAAGATTGAGGAAGCTGGAGATCTTCCCAAGTGGTGTCCCCTAGAGGATTACAAAGCACGTACAAAAAAGGAGGCGGAAGATGATTGTAAAACCGACAGGCCCAGAAAATGCTAAAATAGCTATTGTAGGAGAATGCCCAGGAAAAGATGAAGAGAGAATAGGCAGACCTTTTGTAGGTGGGGCAGGCAAAATATTAGATGGCATGTTATTAGAAGCAGGTATAGACAGACGTGATTGTTATATAACTAACGTGATGCACATAAGACCCGTTAATAACGACTTTGGAGAATTTTATGAGGATGCAAGTAGGAAGCACCCCAATAAGCTTTTAATGGAAGGGTACAGAAGGCTGGTTGATGAGTTAAATATAGTAAAGCCTAATGTAATAATAGCTCTTGGTAATGAAGCACTCAAAGCTCTTGTAAACAAAACTGGTATTACAAAGTACAGAGGTTCTATACTAATAGATAAGACATCATCTTTGAATATATTTAAAGTAGTTCCTACTATCCACCCCGCTGCCATAATGCGCCAGTGGGAACTCCGCCCTCTTGCTGTTATGGACTTAAGACGTGCATTAGAGGAGTCAACAACACTAATGTTTATCCCTACGTACAGAGTGTGGAAGAAGATAGAAACATTATCTGAATTGGAAACAAAAGTAGACCTTTATTTGAAGCATGCCAAGTACATATCTTTTGACATAGAGACGTGTAACAACCAAATTAGTTGTATAAGTTTCGCCAAGGATGAATTTAGTTCCTTTACAGTTCCTATATGTATGTTTGATAAATCATCTTGGACTGAGCAGGAAGAGTTGTTAGTATGGTTACAGATTAAACGTCTACTTGAGTCTGATATACCAAAGATAGCGCAGAATGCTAACTTTGACATGTTTTATCTTATGTCTACTGTAGGAATTGATGTTAAGAACTTATGGATGGACACTATGATTGCTCACCATTGTTTATATCCAGAACTACCAAAGAGCCTGGCAACACTATGTTCAATGTACACTCGAGAACCATATTATAAGGACATGGTAGCGGAAGACTATTATCATTATAACTGTCTTGATGCTATGATAACATGGGAATGTGCTATGGTAATTGAGAAAGAGTTAATTGAGTTTGGTGTAGATGACTTTTATCATAAGTACCTTAACCACGTTATTCCTATTCTTCTTAACATGCAACTACGTGGTGTTAGAGTTGATACAAAGAAGAGAGCGTTAGCTGCTGAGGACTTAAAGAGGGTGATGAATGAACAACAAAAGAAATTAGATGACGCAGTCGGTCATGAATTAAATGTAAATTCTTCTAAACAGATGAGCGACTTCTTATACAGAGAATTAGGCTTACCAATACAGTCCCACAGAAAAACAGGAAAGACATCTACTAATGAAGCCTCACTAAAAAATCTTGCAAGGATAGCACCTAATTCTCTGTTTGATGTTATTATAAACATCAGAGAAACAAAGAAGTTAGTATCAACATATCTTGAGTCTGAGTTAGACCCTGACGGTAGATTTAGATGTTCATACTTGTTATCTGGAACTGAGTCTGGTAGACTTGCATCGAGGATGTCCGCTACAGGCACTGGTGGTAACTTACAAAATGTACCTAAAGGAATTGCAAGGGAAGTGTTCATACCTGATGAAGGTAAGGTGTTTATGGCAGCGGACTTATCACAAGCAGAAGCAAGAGTGGTGGCATATCTGGCAAAGGAGCAAGGCTTGATAGAAATATTTGAGTCAGGGAAAGATATACATAGTCAGGTAGCAGCAAGTATATTTGACAGGAAACTGGAAGATGTATCTAAAGAAGAAAGGGAACTTGCTAAAAGAATTGTACATGCTAGTAACTATGGTATGGGAGCCAGGCACTTTGCCGAATTAACAGAACTAAGTACTGCGGATGCGCAAGAGAAACTTAACTTATACCACATACATTTCCCTCGAATTAGAATATGGCACATGGAAGTAGCGAGAGAACTTAAGAGAAGTAGGATACTTACGACACCAATGGGAAGAAAGAGAATGTTCTTTGGTAGATGGAACGATGACTTATTAAGAGATGGATATAGTTACATACCACAGTCAACCGTTGCGGATGTAGTGTTACAAGGCATGATTAACATACAGAACGCATTACCCAGCAGTTGTAACATAGTATTTAATATACACGATGAAGTTGTGATACAAATACCCATTGTGTGGGATTTAAGTAGCACTGTTTACAAGATGGACGAACTTATGATTAAATGTATGTCCATCCCCATAGAAATTCATGGAAGAACATTGACAATCCCTGTCAATGTTAAATGCGGGAGTAATTGGGACGAGGTGTCATAACTAAAAAGGAGGTGAAAGGAGTGATGTAAATGAACCAAAGAAAAATCAAGGGCAGCTGGGTTACAGAGTATCTTCGCTTTACTGAAAATCAAGAGTCTCCAGGCATGTTCCATTTATGGGTTGCTATATCTGTTGTAGCATCTACTCTTGAACGTAACGTGCATCTTAATAGAGGATACTATCTGTTATATCCTAACTTATATACAGTACTTGTGGCTGACTCAGAGGTATGTATGAAAACAACAGCCGCTGATATAGGCATGAATATATTAGGACAAATAGAAAATCCTCCTGCTGTTTTTGCACAGAAGATAACACCAGAAGCACTTGTGTCTGGTATGTGCAATGAATGTGCAATAGATGAAGCAGGCACGGTGTATAAGAATGCAGCAGCGGTTATCTATGCAGAAGAATTATCAGTATTTCTTGGAAGAGAAGCATACGCATCAGGTATGGTGTCAATACTTACATCTCTTTATGGTTGTCGAGACAAATGGGAGTATGAAACTATAGGCAGAGGAAAAGATGTTGCATATAATACATGTGTTAACTTACTTGGTGCATCAACACCAGAGTGGTTACGTATGTCTATCCCTATTGATGCAGTTGGTGGTGGTTTTACATCTCGAATTATCTTTGTATATCAAGATGCATCTGATAAGGAAAATCCTCACCCTGAGATAACAGCAGAGGAAGTAGAGATGAAGAAAAATCTTATCCACGATTTATCTTTAATTCGTAGGATAAGAGGCGTGTTTAAGTTCACTCCCTCAGCCAAAGAGTGGTATTCTAAGTGGTATCATGGATATAGGAAGGCACAAGCAGAAGGGAAGTCAACTATGGTAAGGAAGAAGGACATTATATTAAAGGTTGCTATGTGCTTGTCAGCGTCTGAGGATGACTCATTATTAATAACAGATGAACATCTTTCAAAGGCTACTGCAATATTAGACTCTAATGAACTGTTCCTACCTGAAGCAATGAGGATACTTTCATCTACGCAAGTCGGTGTGGATGCAAATAGAGTCGCAACTATAATTAAGAAGTATGAGAATGGAATTATGCATAGTGAGTTGATGAGAGCAACAGTATATACGTTAGATAAGACGAAGTTAACAGAGATTGTAGAAACGTTAGCATCAGCTAAGATAATAACGGTGGAGTTAGTTGGTGATAAGAATGAGAGAATGTACAAGTACAGTGAGACTAAAATATCAAATGCACATTTTGCAGATAAATTTCAAAAGAAAGGAGATGAGAAGTAATGTGGTGTATAAATCTAAGTAATCTTGCAACATGGGTTCTTTGGGTTTTGGCAGCTGCTAGTTTTGTAGGAGTTGTTTGTCTTATGATCTCGGTACATTACCTGGAGATTATGATAGCTATGTGGAAACAACGCATCTGGGCTAATGAGAATGATATAGCAAGTTTGAAGGTTGATGTAAGATATTCAATGAAGAAGGAGGTGAAATAAAATGCCAAAAGAAAATGATTTGCTTCTATTTTTAAAAGAACAGCTTGAACACGTAAAGAACAGAATTAAGGGTAGAAACTACAGCAGTGATTTGGATGAACAAGTAGTATTATGGGATTTGTATGAACTAATCTTAAATAACATAAGAGAGGAGGAAAAGTAATGGATAGAGTTTTAGTGTTCTTAGTAGCTGTGGTCTTGCTCTTGTCTCATATGGCAGCCTACCATTTGGGTGGGATAAAGGCATGTGATAGCATAGAGAAAGCATTAAAAGAAGTGAAAGCATTAAAAGAAGTGAAAGCATTAAATAAGGAGGTGAAATAATGGGAGTATATGATATAGTATGTGGCATTCAAGTTAAGTGCACCCCAGACCAGACACTTAAAGAATATAAGCTTGGCGATTTAATAGACTTAAAAAATGGAATTTACATTGGGTATGAGGGATGGTTTAACGTGAGAAACCGCAAGGTTGTTGATAGTGGTAAAGATGTCTATGATAAGTGGGGAAACTTACTATCAATAGAGGAAATTTTAATAAACAATCCAATAGTAGAAGGAATAAGAAGTAAGGATAAATACACAGCCGTAGAAGCGCCTCAATTTGTAGACCCAATAGAGTATCTTAAAGAACCACATTTAGGTGAAACCAAAGAAGGAGGGAGGTGAAAAAATGACTTTATTAGAAATGATTAAGAAGTATGAGAAGAAGAAGGCTGATATAGTGGCAGACTGTGGAGGTCGTCCAACAGGTGATATGGTAATTGTAAACGCCATTCTTAGGGACTTACATGAGATAGAAGAACAACAGCCATCGTGGGTTACGGTAAGAGATAAGATAATGAAGAAGATAGATACTGAAATAGGTTATGAGCATTATGAGAGTGCACAGATATTGGCACAAACTTTAACTCTGCTTCCAGGATAAACTAAAAAGAAGGGGGAACCTATACGAAGATAAGTTCCCCCGACTTGCATCTCCAAAAGAAAGGAAGTAAGAATAGAGATGCTAGCCACGTCTTTTTCAACGGGCGGTTGATTAGAACCAGTTCCCTTCTTTAAGTTTCTCAAATATGCTTTCCGCTTTAACTCCTACGTCCCTTCTATATTGCATCTCCTCTATGTCTAAATTCTCTATGGTTCTATAAACTCTTCTTCTACACTCACGCACTGAACTTCCTCGAGCGGTAACAGTTGCTATCACTCCATAACTTCCATTGCTTTTTACTACACCACGGTCGCTTCGTACTGTGTTCTGAAGCCATACGTGCTTTTCATTCTCAGTGCAGATTCCATTAAGCGGAACACTCTTACACTTAATATGTTCATACGGATACGGAGGAATTGATATTCTCACTGCGATAGCATACATCTCTGGAAACTTAAACTCCTTCTTTGCACCAATAGCTATCTCATGTAGTGCTCTCCCTATTTCTTCTTGAGTACCTTCAAGAAATGCATACAATAAATCATACTTAAAGTATGGCTCTAGTTTTGATACTTTAACAGAGTCTTTATCAAACACACATGAGAGGGTAATAAAGCCGCAGTATGATACCTTACGTAGTAAGTCCTTAAACTTAAGTAATGTTTCAGTGAAAGCTTTCTTCTTAGAACTACAAACACATAACGTGCACCCCATAGACTCTACTGTAACTCCTCTATCATCTTCCATAAATTTACTTTCATTTACAGATATCACTGCAGGAAACACGAAGTCCACCCCATTAAACCAACAACTTATAGATGTGTCAGATGGTGCATTTGCTTTCGATAGGTTATTCATTATGAGTATTGCGTCATGATATGAATGATTTAATAAAGACTCACTAAACTTTGAATCTCCTATGCAGAAATTACCATATATGTCTATAAGAAGTGGTTTGTCTGCTACTACAACAGACGTTGATTTAATAACTCTCTTAGGGTTGTTTTCTACATCATACTTCTCGTTCCTTACACGCTCTGCAACAGGATGTAGTCTGTCATTATCAGACATAAATACAAACTTCATAATTTACTCCTTTCTTTATTATTCTTTACGAAACATGTTAATGAACTCTTCAATGTCTCCTTGCTGTTTGGTGAGTGCATACTCACTCCATATCAGTCTCTTCCACTCATCTGTCTCTCCATTCATTAATGCTCTCATGCCCATGTAAGTTCTATAGACCTGATTGTATGGTATACCTGTTATCTCCGCCATACCTTTAAGTCCTAGTTTTGCTTTGTTAGTCCATTTCTTAGCAGCTGCACCAGCTATCAAATCAATAGGACCTTGCAGTGGTGGAATGCCCCAGGTGCCATACCCTTGCATTATGTTATTAATCATTCCACCTAGTACAAACGTGCCAGCAAGAGGGTATGCGATTAAAGCTTTCATTGCTTCTTCTTTACTCATCTTAACCCTTCCATTAGCTATCATGGTGAGTACCATAGCAGGAAGTATGTATGTAAATAGAGTTCTATATGCTGCGGTACCTGGTGTAATCTGTCCGCTCTTAACCTTCCCTATAATATCATGCTTAAAGTAGTTATAGTTATTATTCACCTGGTTCTGGAACATGGTAAACATACTTGCAACAGTCCCACTTCTGTGCCAGCCTGGTAAATCTTTTGCGGTAGCCATGGGTTGGGTTCTTCTAACAGCTAAGTCTGCCTCCATTGCTGCTACTCTTTCTAAATCCGCTGAAGGAATTCTTTCTCCGTCAAGTGTTTTGCTTGTCATATAAACTCTATCATATGCGCCCTTCCATACAGCTAATACTGTGTATTTGTCCATAAACACGACAGGGCTAAGTGCAACTTTACGTACTTTGTGTAACCCCTTTGGGCCTTTAATAACTTCTTCAACTGTGCCTACTCTTGCTTGCTCTGCCATAAACCGTTCAAATTGTCCCATTCGAAATTTAGTCTGGGGAGAACGGTCGTATACAAACTTCTCTATACCTACGGGGTCAAGCCCTACTTGTTTTATGCCATTGAGTAAGTGGTATATCCCTATCTCACCTGCAGCCTGAAATGCAGACAGCGGCTGACGCAGAGCAGTGAGAACATTAAATCCTAACATTGCAGTGCCAGCATGTCTTCTTAATATATTCATGGTCTTGTCCGCCATATCATACGCAACTCCAGGTCTTGTGCCTGCTACAGCTCCATAGTATTCCTGCACGTTTTTATAAAATGCTCTCCCCTTCTGTGTAATTACAGTCTCTTTCCATTGAGGGTTATTTATTATAGTTCTCATCTCTTTTGCAGGAACTGCGAATGCAATGTAATGTTCAACTCTTCCAAGATTATACAAATAGTTACCTAGTGCGTCCATTATAACAGGGTTCTTTGCACCTACTTTTCTTGCCTCTGTCATTCCTTTCTCTACATATGCATACCCTTTAGGCTGTCCTTTTTCAAATATCTCTTGTGCAATGTTCTCTGTTTCAAAGTTAATTGACTCTTTAAAGACTCGTAGAGGAGAGTAGTAAGGAACTTTAGGCAACACTTTTCCTGTCTCTGCTAAGTATGCCGCAGCCAACCGTGGATACTGTTCTTCATACTTCGTAAAGAGCCAGTCAGATAAAGCCTTTAATTTAAAGCTTCCTTCTACTTTTGTTTTTACTGCAGCTACATCTTTATCACCAAGACCCACACCTTTTTGTAGATGTCTTAACCCATCTTTGTTTTGAGATGACATGTAAATGTCTACTGCCTCATTGTCTGACATTAATACATTTCCCACCATCTTCTTTTGTCCATAAAACTCACCTAGATTATCGTGTAAGCCTAATCTCTTAATGGTGTCTCTCACATCATCTACACCTCTATTATGTTCTACCAATTCCTTGTCAAGCGCTTGGTTAGGTTTTACATAGAGTTCTTCCACGTTTCTTCCTCTCTTATACCCATCAAGCTCCTCAAACATTCGTTCTGGTCTATCATTTCCTGCAGCCCATATAAGCATACCATCTTTGAGCCTGCCCCAAATATTCTTGTGCTCACTTAAGACAATATGTTCTTGGTCTGTAGGAAGTTTCCTTCCTTTAAGTATAGGTTCAGTTAGGAGTGACATCTTCTTTGCTAAAGCTGCATTCTTACCTACTTTTGTTTCTGCTTCCACTTTTGCACCAGCTTTAGTGACTGCTTCTTCTGCTCTTTTAATTAACATGTCCGCTGCCTTAGTTTGGAGTCCTGCACCAGGTTTAACCGCTTGCATATATTTACTACTGTCCTTTAAAATTAACTGCCCACCTTCTCCGTCTTCCATTAAAATGATAGTATCTTTAGGTAGTTTAACTTCCTTTGCCTCCCCATACCTTTTGGCAATCCATTTTTCTTTTGTTACCCAGACTATATCTTTACTTGGTATTTTAGATAGGTTTATACCTAACCTTTTAGCTATGTCATAAAGCCGAACTCTAATTTGTGTATTACCAAACATCTTAGCGTCATAGTCTAATTTCTCTTGAACTGTTTTGAACTCTTTTTGTGATGGAAGTTCACCTCTATAAGCTTTCCCTGTCCATTTTTGTGCTTCTGCTCTCGCTTTCACATCACTCATCAACTGTTCTTTGTTTGGCGCTGGTGCTTCATCACCATACACTCTCGTGTCTTCCCACTTCTCTGCTACTGCTTTATCAACTAAATTTAGATATCCTGTCTTCTCAGCTCTTGTCATGTTTACAAACTTCTGCTGTTTTGACATTAATGATAGTCTTTGATTAAGTGGAGTACCAGTAGTATTGAGTGCAAATATAAAATCTGACATAAACTGTGGGATAGACTTCATTATAAAGTCCATAGGGTCTTTTGCAGACTTAGCAGCGGCAATATATGAAGGCATTGTGAGAAACATGTTAAGAGACGTGTCTATAGACCTTGCTCCCCAACCAATTGCATTAGTGGAGTTTGCTATATATGGTGTCATATTATATGCCATTCTATATAAGGCTGATTGGAGTCTTGTTGACAAATCTCCTGGTGTAGTTGCTAGCCCATGTACTGCCATAGTAGCCATGTGCTTTGTAACCTTACCTAATGGTGCAGTTCCACTTAGTACAGTTTCATCAAATGCTTTTAATGCAGGCACCTTTCCTAATAATCCCATCTGAATTAATAGACCACCAATCTGTGCACCAGACTCTGCTATCTCCACCGCTGCGCCATACAGAGCACTCTTCTTTGTAGCACTATCTCTCAAATATGCATATTGTTTATCCACTTCTTCTGTAACAGGTGGGGCTTTCCACATCTCTTTAGAACCTTCAAAATAAGATGCTACGTCTTTTAATCCCACAGCCTTTGCACCAGCTTCTAACGCAGCAGCTGCTCCTTCACCTAGCCCATACAGATACTTCTCAAATATTTTAGAATACACAGCCTTTCCTACATACTCAATCGTTCCCATAGTAGGTTTGTACTCTCGTGGTAACTGTGAGTTAATTCTAATAATGTTAGCCATGTCTCCATATGTTTTAGGCATAGGTAACTTACTAACTTCATCAGCTGCTTGAAACATCTGCTGTGATTTTTTGGCAACATTCTCAGTTTCAATTTTTGAAATCGATGATGTTTCTGGCTCTCCAGTCTTTGTATTAATTCCACCCACTATCATGTTGGGATGCCCCTCTATCTTATATTTGGAAGGGAGGTGCCCTGTTTCATCTGGTGTCAACTTACCTGTCTCTTTGTACAGTGCCCTGTAATCATAATAATGTCTGGGGTCATCAGGGTCTAAAGACAATCCTTGTTTAGTTGCCATCTCTTTATATGCTTTTTGAAAGTCTGACTCTGGCATCTCTCCAGTTTCAAACAGTTTTAACATTCCTGCTATATCAAGCGCCATAAGGCTGACCTCCTTGTGGAGTTCTTGGAGCACCACCCCCACCTTGAGGAACGCTCATGAGTGCGTTCTCTAATGGGTTAACAGACGGTGGTTCTACCATACCGCTAGATGCTTGTCCTAATTGAGGAGTCTGCATATTTATCATGAGTTGTCTTCTTATACTCTCTTCTATAAGAGGACGTAGATAATGTTTCATAGGCGTGTTAGAGTCCATCCTCTGCTTCTTAGTGGGTATACCAGACAACTCTCTTTTAGGCAATCCTCTTTGTAATGCTTCTAATAACATAGTCTATTCCCCCTTTGCAAAGAACGTATCAGTTAGCGCTTGCGCAAGTTCAGGAGACCATAGTCCTGTAGGTTCTAACCCAAATTGTGCCTGTACTGTCTTGATTGCATCAGGATTATTTTTGTACAACGCTGCAACATCATCTACTGTCTGAGGTCCTGACTTATTTATTCTCATGTAATTTGAGAGTTCTTGTAATGCGTTATAATACGCATCCACGTCTTCTTGCTTTACTTTTCTATAGTTACTCGTTCCTGGAGCCCTCATCGTACCACCAAGTATAGGTGCATCACCTAACTGTTTCATTGCAGTCTCTACATTCTCCTGTCCATACTTTTCTATATCAAACTGAAGTCTTGCTAGCGAAACTTGTTCACTAAGAGAAGGTGCTTCAGGTGCTTCTACTTCAGCCCGACCAACAAGTCTACTCTCAGTGCTACCATCTTTGTATGTTATATCTTCATATAACCACCCATCTACTGTACGTGTGTCTCTAAATGCAGTGTCTTTTACTTTCTCAGGCAGCATCCATGAGTATGTCTGTCCATTCTCATCAAGCCTTATGTAATGTTTATCTATTAAGGTCTGCATCAACGGGTCTGTTCTAACTGCAGCTGGGGATATTGCTCCTGGTTCTGCTCCTAACGCAGCAGCTAGCCCGCCCGGCTTTGCTTTACTAACAACTTTAGATAGTATGTAATCTTGATCTTTTTTACTTAACCCCTGTGCTGCATTATAAAGCGCATCTGCCTGTGCATCTAACTTTGCTTGATTTTCTTCTACTATCTCTTTCCTTCTAGCCCATGCTTCTGCTTGCCAGTCTGGTGCAGGTGTAGGCGCACCCAATGCACGTGCTAATGGTGCACGGGGAGGAGGAGTTGTTAGGGGTGCTTTATAGGGTGTAATCGGTGCTAATCCGGGGGAAGGTTCTCCTAACATTCGTGCCAATGCAGGTTTCTTTTCTGCTATTACAGGCTTAACTTTTCTTTCTTTTGGTCTTAACTGTATATGTGTTAGTGGCATATTATCCTACACCTCCCCAACTAGCCCCTGACGTATAACCTCCACCAGTTGGTTTCTCGTATGGTTGATATGTAGCTAACATTGGAATTCCAAGGTAGTTAAGTGCTGCTTCTAATGCTTCTGATGCGCCAGGATTTCTTCTTATGTAATCTTTGAATGCTAAATCAAGAGCTGTCTGTTGCGCAGTTATTGCAGGACCAGTCGCCTGTAACGCTCTACTCAATGCCCCTTCTGCAAGTCCAGCTCTCCTTTCAACAAGCCCTCTCTCCATCCTTTCTCTCTCACCAGTTACTTTACCTGCTCTTGCAGTTCCCCAATATGTGCCTGGACCTGCAAACTCTTCTCTAATTGCAGGAGCAGATACTTCCTCAAACTCTCTTCGAGTAGGAGTAGCAATAGACTCTTGGTACATTCCTTCTGGGAACTTGCCAGATAGCGCCGTTAATAGAGCACTCTCCAATGCACCTCCGACAGCTCCACCATAAGGACTAAATGGTTTTGCATACTCTTCTTTAAATCCACCTGCACCACCAGGTTGTGCAAGATATCCCTGTAATGATTCTATTAATGACGCACTCAATGCCTGTTGACTAGGAGTCAAGCTTTCAAATCCAACTAGCTCTTCTCCTATAGGCCATGTTCCTTGCGCTTTCTTCTTACCTGCCCCGCCCCAACTTACTCCTGCCATACTTATCACTCTCCTTTAAATTAATATTGCTCTTAATACATGTAAGTTATGATTTATTATTGTATAATTATTTGCCATCTCTTGATTTAATCTATCTATCACTTTCTTTAGCCCATCTACATCAGGGTTATCATCATTTATCTCTTTCGTAGTAATTAATATATCTCTAAAACCTCCATCTTCTGCATACATATAAGCGCTAAGTCCACTCTTAATAAGTTGGAAGTTATTATTTACATTGTTTGTATTATCTATACTATTATTTATGAAATTATTTATAATTGCTTTAAAATCGTTTACTCCTAAAGGTTCACGTGCAAGTGCATTTAGGTGTTGAGGTGGTATAATAGGTCTAAACGTGTTATACTCATCCGCATCTAAATATTCAGTCATCGTATTTAAAAACTGTTGTAGCACTCTTGCATTATGATTTAAAACTAGTGCATACTCTGTACTGTTATCTTGAAATATTCTACATTTCTTTCTTAAGTCATCTAAATCTCTTTTAGTGTATGCTTTTCTATAGTAGAACCATCCTAACCACGAACCGTTGTATGAAGGAATGTCAGGATAACTAAACTCAGGCCACTCAAACGGAGGTAACTCAAATGGTGGGTACCCTGGCCATTCTATATAAAAAGGCTCAAGTTCTTCTGGAATTATTGGTGGAATTATAGGGATTATATCTTCTATTGGTAATACGTTATCATTTGCATGTCCTAAAGGATAACAAGGAGTATCAAATGCTACGTATTCACCGTAATATGTAATGCCCCCTGCAATCATATAGGCTCTGTATATATATGACTCACATTCATTTAATGCATCATTAAATGCATAATCAACTTCACCTTCAAATACGCCAGATTTGCCTAAAGGCACCTTATATGCTCCAAGTTCAGGGTCATATGGAGTACCATGGTCATATTCTATTTTAGTTAAAGTCCCTGTCCATTGTCCCATATCTACCGTTATATCTCCTACATTATAAAATCCTATTAATGCCCACCAAATATAAGGGCCAACTCCATAAAAGTCAACTGCTACTTTTATTTCAAACCCTCTTTCAGTTATATTACTTCCACTTACAATAGTTCCATTACCCATTGCGCATCTATAATAAGGAAAACCCGAAGAGTCTACTTGAGTAGGGGGTTCAGTTGTTACTTCATTGTCACATAAGGTAGTGAACGCTATCCACTCCCCATAACCTGTGCCTGCTTCATTTTTACACCATGCTCTGTAATAATATAAAGTGCAAGGTGTTAAATTTTCTGCGAACTTAGTGTATGTTGATAAAAGTTGTGAGGTAGAACTTCCAGTAAGAGTTGTAATGTCTCCTTCCAATCCTTCTTTTAACTGGAACCCATATGTTCCCATCCAATATCCATTATGTGTAATTTCCCCATTAAGGGTTGCTTCAGTATAACTTATATCTGTTGCTTCATCTGTTTCTACTGTAGGAACAGACACAGTAATGCGAATAGTTAGTCTTGGCTGTAAATTATATGCCCCACTTATGCTTATAAAAGGTCTATTTAAATTTGTCCCAGTACTCACCCCATCAATATCATCTTGTGATTGTAAACATATTCTACAAAAATAATCATTGGGGAAAGAAGCCGCATAAAGAACGAAGTTTATCCAACTTCTTCCATCCTCATTTAAAAGTATATCTTTCCAGCCAGTACCTGTAGGGTTAACTATCTGTCCACCATTACCCGAAAAATGGGTTATATCAAAATCTTCTGCAACTGGGGGTGCGTGTGGGTAATCAGGTTGCCCATTTGTTACTACGTAAGTTGCTGCTAATTCAGCTGCGTAAGCTATCTTATTTATTTGTAATAAAGCATACTCTATTGGTGCACCCGCTTTAATGTTTAAAGCATTACGAAAATGTACAGTCATTCTATATGTTCTATAGTTGTATGTATCACCTGCCTTATCGAAATCACAATCTTGCCCTATATAATAGGGAGATGTGTTTTTAGTAAAAGAACTTGCTATGGCAGCATTTCTTACCGCTAAATATGCATCATTGTCTGGATACCCTGCATCTGGAAGATTAGGGCTAACTTTAAGATATTGTGCATTATAAGCATTATATGAGTAGATTGTTACTTCGTGATATGCCATCTACCCTATCTCTCCTTCTTTCTGGTTAAGTGCATAATATCTTAAATAAAAACTCTCATCTTTTGTTGCATCACTAAACTTAAATCTTATCTTTCTTGCTGTCTTTAAGAAGTTCCAGTTAGTCCAAGCATATGCAGCAGTTAACGTCTTTTCATCTGCAGTAACTGGTAACCAAGTAGTGCCTTCATCAACTGAGTGTTGTAATGACAACTTAGATGAGGTAGAATATCCTTTGACATCTATGTTCATGCCCTGATATCTTCTCTGCCTTTCTTGATATCCTTCTTTGCTTAACACGAAATCACCAGTCTCAAAGTTACAGTCAATAGCACCAGCACCATCATTAAGAGCGGAGTAATCATAGTGATGTGTAGTTCCCGCTGACAGCCCTAACAATGAACGTTCTACTCCTGCTTTAGTAACACTACCACCACCAGATATTAATGCAATAGTACCCTTTACCCAACTTCTATCATCCAAGTTGTATGTCCACATTCTCGTTGGGTATTCATTAGCACCTATAACAATAAAGAATGTTACTTCTCTCTGTTCTTGGTTAACTACACAGAAGTTCATTTTAGCTTTAGCTTTACTTGCCGCCGTCAACTCCGATTGCAACAATTTCTTGATAGGGTCTCCAATATGATTAAGTTCCCAACCACCATTCCATTCATGTATGTTCCAATCACTACCTAAAATTATGTGTGATGTTCCTAAGTTAGCAATACAATGAGGCGCTCCTAGCCCTATTCCTTGAACGTGTGCATTTAACGAATATAGACTTGAGCCACCAATGTAGTCAAGTAAACAACAACTCATGTTTTTATAAACAGCAACATAATCTTTAAGTTCTGCAGCACCCACAATTTCATTACCCATGCCTCGTGTGAAATCATTAAATCCTGCACCTGTGTCATTAACATTATCAAAGTCTCCAAGCACTGAATGGATTTCCCTAATAGCTGTTTCACTACCACTTACATTGTCATTAAACCCTAACAAGCGTTCTTTGTATGGCACAAATATCTTAGGTCTATAATCCTCCCAACCAACAGTAGTGCCAACTTTAATAGCAATAATAATTGTCCCGTCAAAATCTGTGCTTGGAGTAATAGCCAAACTGGCAGTAGAACTAGTGGTTGGTCTCCAAGAGCCCGTTGCAGAGAGGGCAGCCGAAGTTTTGCCCCCAAAAGCGATGACAAAAGTCCCTGCGGTTCTTCCTGAAACCGTGTAGGAAATTTGATATACAGTTGCACTAACAGCCGCCTTGGACTGTAATAAAGCAGTAACATTTCCAATTGTATGTACCCAACCTGCTGCCCAACTTCCTGTCCATCCTGTAGAGGTCCAACCAGTACCCAGTAAAAATTCAGTCCTACTATCAAGAGCACTCCATACAGTTCCAAGACACTTCGCTGGCACATCCATACCATTAGTAAATACCATGTAGTTCTCTATAAATGCCAGACTTGCCCTGTTTGTCACTGTTCCAGTCAAACTACCTACAAGGGGCGCCCACGCACCACCCCCATTTCTATAATATACATCAGTCGTTGTAACTAAAATTTCATATTCTGTTAAATTAAACTGTTGATACCCAAACAGAAGTAATGGTATACCAGTTATAGTGCCTGTTCCATATGCTACATATCCTGTTCTTTTACTTGCTACTCCATCTTTAAGTCTTATGTTATTACAATTTGTGAAGGCACGTGGGTCTAGCATAGTAGAAGGTATATTACCTATTATGCCCAAAGTGGGTGCATACGCTGGAAACGGTTTTATTACTACATCTTCTTTAGCCATCTATTCTCCTCTACTTCTACTTTACTATAATCTTTACATTACTTAATACAGATAATCTAATCTTCTCCTGTATATCATTAGCTACCAAGTCTATATAAGTTTTATACCTTTTACTATGAATATAATCCCTATACTTTTCATGATAATCCTCATCATAAATCCCCCAAGCCTTAAAAGCCTTAGTCCACATAGGTATAGTTTTCTTCTCTAACCAACTGTCTCCTAAGTATTGGGCGTAGGGTTTGTGTGTTTAAACCAACCAACTACATTAAAGAAAGCAACTGCTATATCAATAAAACTACCTGCAACTCCTAACAGCTTCTCTTTTGTTATATACGTAATCCCTAACTGGTCATAGAGTAAAGCAATGCTATCCAAGATTACTTTCTTTTTTTCTGGGCCAAAGCCAGGAGTTTCAAACTCTTTAATCAAAGTTAATATCAAAGGGATTATCCCCGCAAGTATCCCTAATATCTTAAATATCTGTGTCATTTATATCACCTCCTTTCTATAAGATAATAATATTATTTAACTACAAACCAAACCACTCCAACCGCTATTATAACAATAATAACTCCAAGTATCCACGTTGAAGTCGCATTTGCTGCAGGCTTAACAGGTATAACAATTGGAGGAACTACAACACCATGTATCTTGTCTAATTCTGTTTCAGTGTAAGGCTTTCCAGTTGCTGGATTTTTATAATCTGCCACAATGAGAGTTTTTTCATCTGCTGTCCACCAGCCAGGATTATGGTATTCCCCAGGACACCCTGTATTACTCCACACAGTTCCGTGCCATCGATACTTTCCCATCTTTTTTCACCTCCCTTCTTTTATTAGTTTAACATACTTAATAGCATCTTCAAACTTTTTAAAGTAAATGAAATCCTTTCCTCTACATTTAACCCATGCTTCGCTTGGTATAGGTCTAAAAGTATCAGTGTGTACATGCCCACTATCAGGATATAATCCTACCCTATCAAAGCCTATGTTCTTAGCTTCCTCAGCAAGTTCAATTACACTCATCCCAGGTGATTTAATGTCCCAAGCTTTAGCAAACAAATGAGCAGAGTTCCAATACCCACCTATAGATTTGTTGTATGCAGGGCACCTAATGCCTCCACCTTTAGATACATAAATAGGTTCGTCTATGTAATCTCTAAGACTCTGTAACAAGTATATAGAACGTGCATCAACTGGTCTATCTTTACCACACCCACAAGGGCACCGAATTTCAGCAAATTTAAAATTTTTAGTTATATATAATGACATGGTTACTTCCTATTTACTATTCATCCTTGCGATCTCAACTGTTAGCCTATCTATTGCGTCCTTAACACCTTTCGTATTTGCAGAGTCAGTACTTACGATTGCAGTTAAATCTTTCACTACATCAGTTAATGCATTTAATCTAGGTTCTATTCTTAATAAAACATAAGTTGCCACTGCAATAGGAAAACCAACTGTTGGTATCCACTTAAATAATATTTCTTCCATAACATCATCTCCTTATTCTATTCTATACGTACAGCCAACTATAATTTCACTGTTATCTGCAAAATCTGTATCTATCAGAGCTGTTTTTACTCCATTTTCCGCAATTTCAAAAAGTTCTATTGTTGTTGTATTTATGGCAGTCCATGCTTGAAATTGACCAGCAAAGGATATCCCGCCAATGAGAGATACTGGTGCTGAAGTATATCCAGCACTATTATTTACAACTGTGAATGGAAGACCTGTAAGTCTTGCAATTCCTGTAGATGTCCCCTTTGATGATAATGTCATATACCCGCTTATAGTTACTATATTGCCTATTTTTGTATAATATCCTGTATTGCTAGTGTATGTTATTCCTGTTGTTCCACCATTAAAGGCTACCCCAATTGTCCACTCTCCTTCTTCATAATCATCTAATGTATTTACATTAGCACTTGCACTCTGTCCAGCAGGAAAAACTATATTAGGAGTAGAAATATTCGTAGTAAAAACAGGCGAATCACTATATACTAGTTTTAAAGTTCCAGTTTCATCACTTATCACTCCTGCAAGTTCAGCAGAAGTGGTTGCAGCAAAAGCACTTAATTTATCCGTCCTAAAAGCAGTATTTGCACTGTACGCTTGAACATCAGTTCCAATCTCAAGGTCTAAATCTTCTTTAACTTGTACTAACGTTCTAACTGCATAGGTATCATCTGCTGTCAACTTAATAAACGAAGGGGATACATAAGCAAGTGCAGATATATTGGTCAAGGCAGTATCAAGTGGTTGTATTCCAGTTAACCCATTTAATAATCCTAACTCAGTTACAGTTATAGTTGCACTCTCTACTATTGCCCCACCAGAACTAATCATAACAAAATCACTACTTAAAGCTGTTCCAGAATTTGTTCCACCCTCAGCAATTATTAATGGAGTATCTAAAGTAAGACTCGTAAAGTCTGCCTTACCATCACTATCTATAAAAGCTACTCCTGTATTTGCATAATCTTTAATAATAACTTTGTTTGAAGCAGCACTATCTCCAAGTCTGAGTATAATATCTTCACCTGCTGCTACCTCTATGTGTGGATGTGTATGTGCAAGATGTAATTGAATAGTGTCTGTATTGCTACTTCCATAAAGACTGTGCCCTATTTCTACAACACGACCAACGGTTGGTTCTACATTTGTCATTCCACCAGTAGTGGCAGATAGATATAATATGTCTCCAGCAACCCAAGTTTCGTCTGCTGGGTTTACTGCATTTGCACCAAGAGTATCTACTCCTTCTAACACTCCAGCAATTCTCACTAAACCAATACCATTTTGAGAAAATGCTTCTGCTGCTATTCCAATAACATGAGCTTTGCCAGCAACATCAGCATCAGCTAATCCAACTTTTGGAAATGATGCACCAGTAGCTCCACTAATATAAAGTGGCTGTCCCTTAACTATTGCACTTGTATTTTCTTCTTTTGCATCAATGGTTAATGCTATTGCAGTAGCAGAACCAACTCCAGTTAAGACAGAACCATCACCTGAAAATGAAGTTGCAGACAAAGTACCAGTTGATGGATTATAAGATAGGTCTCCATCTGTCTCTGCATCTTGTGCACCAGTTGCACCATCCACAAAGACTATCAAAGCAGCTACGTTCTCATTCTCGTTGTCAGTACAGGTAAATGTTGTAGCAAGAGTAGCTAACTCTATTGTAATGTTATTAGGAACATACGCATCTGCAACAGCAGTCCCTTGCCATACACCAGTACCTATTGTACCAAGTGTAACTATGTTAGTAGTTCCTGTGAAAGCTGCTAACTCTGCGTCAGTGCAAAGAGTAACACTCCAAATAGTTTCCATCTCACCTTGAGTGTCAATTTGTGTTTTAAGGTAGTAGTAAGTTAAATCCCCTACAGCTTTTGTAATGAAGGCAGAAGTTGCATTGCTATACAAAGATAAATCATTATTAACTATAAAGTTGATGGCATTCCCAGCGTCATCATAAGTAACAGTTATGAGTGTTTCAGTGCCACCAAGCATTGCACCTACTCTATCTTCTACACGTTCCCATATATCAAACTCCAGTGGATCATATGCAAATGACTCTATTATCCTAAAGTTTGTATTATAGTCATTTAGAATGTCTACATTTTCTTCCCATGTAGGTAGAATAAGTCCTAAATCAGTTGTCGTATCCCTTGCAAATGCAAACATACATGTTAGTATTAAAACAGATATTACAGTTATAACAATATTCTTTTTATTCATGCACTCACCTCATAATACGTAGTATCTGGACCAAGCACACTATAAAATGATGTGCTTGGCTCAGGCACCATGTAATAAAATGTAACAGCACCTCTTACTGCACCTAACTTCTTCCATGTGGTTAAGCCTAATTCTTTTAACTTTGCCCATGTCTTTGCATCTTGATTAGCAAGAGATAACCACGTACGTATAGCTATGATAGAAGACTCATACCATGTTTTAGTTGCAATAGTTGTTGTGTAGTAGTTGGGGGAAGGGTTAGATACTGTATAATAATCCATGTTATCCCCTTATAAAAGGATACTTATATGCTTCAGCCATCATATTACTACTTCTAAATCCCTGAGAGCCATACCCCTTTGCCACTGGTGCATAATCAGGTCTTATTCTATCAACAGCTTTGTGTGATGCAAGCATGCCCATAAAATAATCCTGTGCAGCATCCCTTAGCTTTAATTCACCAAGGGCATGCCATCCTTCCACTATAGTTGCAGCAACTATTAAATCGTCTATACGTGCAACTTCAGGGGTTGCTGCCTCAGCCAACTCTGCCTGCCACTTTATATATCTTATATCCATTGTATATCTTACATCTGGAGGGCTTGTTAACTCAAATATATCTGCTTTATCTACATACCCTTCTGCCAT
>Ga0307376_10000442_pt1 | contig 51226 bp, 44 predicted proteins | sample TR2MG_FD_202536 | JGI IMG/M metagenome (GOLD analysis project Ga0307376, IMG submission 202536) | Soil microbial communities from Risofladan, Vaasa, Finland - TR-2 | ecosystem: Environmental > Terrestrial > Soil > Coastal area > Acid sulfate soil | place: Finland: Risofladan, Vaasa | collected...
GCTGCCGCCAAGGAGATCAAGACCCTGATCGGCGATTCGGTGGAGAAGGTCGAGAACGGCACCAAGCTGGTGGATCAGGCCGGCCAGACCATGGAGGAAATCGTCACCTCGATCAAGCGCGTCACCGACATCATGGCCGAGATTTCGGCCGCTTCGGTGGAGCAGAGCGCCGGCATCGAGCAGGTCAACCAGGCGATCACGCAGATGGATGAGGTGACCCAGCAGAACGCGGCGCTGGTGGAAGAAGCCGCCGCTGCCGCCGAATCGCTGGAGGAGCAGGCGCAGAACCTGACCACCTCGGTGGCCGTGTTCAAGCTGGATAGCGGCGGCATCAGGTCAGGCAAGCCCGTCGCCCTCCTTGCCGCTCCCAAGTCAGGAGTATCGCACTTCGACGACGCCATAGCGGCACACGTCAAATGGAAAATCCGCTTGAGCCAGTTTATCGATGGAACCGGTACCGAACAGCTCGACAGCACAACCGTGTGCAAGGATAACCTGTGCGCCCTCGGAAAATGGATTTATGGGGATGGAGAAAAACATAAAAACGCTTTGCATTACGGGAATCTGGTTACCAAGCACGCCAATTTCCATCGCTGCGCGGGAGACGTGGTAAAAAAAGTCGAGTTTCACGACAAAACCGGGGCCATGTCGCTATTGAATGGTGAGTTTGCTGCCGCTGCGAAGGAAACGGTAACGGCAATCATGGATTTGAAGAAAGAAATAGAATAACAGGTTGTCGGTGCAACCTCTGGTAGCGGCTAGCGGTGACAATGTCGGGCCATGCGCTGCATGTCGGCCCGAGAGGACTGGTAAAGCCCGCACAGATACCCTTTGGCCGCTTCGTCACCGAGCGGGTCGCGGATTCAAAACAGGGGCATAGGGGGGCCGCCTGGACTGAACGGACGCCACCGGAAGGGTAATGCAATTGACATATTGGGGTTGGTGGGGTTATTCGCAACCCAATGATTGTTAATATAAACAATATGTTGCGCTGTATTGATCGCCGTCAAAAAATGACGGCAGCGGATGATCGAAAATTAATCTGACAAAATAGAACTAGCCACATTCAGGATTTCATGAATACGCTCAAGCAACTCAAAAAACAACTGCTCAACGCCAAACACCAAAAGGACAGCGAAGTATTCTGGCGGCTCGTACGCGCCTTGTGTTTGCAGGAAGACTTCAGGCTCGCCGAATTGTATGAACTCAGCTATGACGATTTCCAGTTTGCGCTGGACGTCATAAAAAGCTGGCGGCTCGACCGCTACACCAAAACCAGGGAACGGATCAGGGAACTGGTGGACGCGCAACAGGAATAGCACGTGCCCGCCGGTCACGGGTTGAGTTTCTTTCTGTCTTCAAAGAATTGTAGAAGCCTGAAAGTGGTCCATCCGACAAAGACCAAACCAACAGCAAAACTTGCCGAAAGCAACGGGCCAGGAAATTTTCTGGGTCATCATGGAAAATTCCGACATGCCGCCCGAATTTTTGCTTCGATTCTTCAAGTCCGACAGGCTCCTGGTTTAAACTTTGCGTTATCATGCAATTTTTCAGTTAAGCACGGAGATATGATCATGGCAAGAACAGTGAAATGCGTTAAGCTCGGCCGCGAAGCGGATGGGCTGGATTTTCCGCCCTATCCCGGCGAACTCGGCAAGCGGATTTATGAAAACGTTTCCAAGGAGGCGTGGGCGGCCTGGCTCAAGCATCAGACCATGCTGATCAACGAAAATCGCCTCAATATGGCCGACCCCAGTGCGCGCAAGTATCTGGCGGAGCAGGTCGAATCATACTTTTTCGGCGCAGGGGCTGACAATGTGTCGGGCTATGTGCCACCGAAGCACTAGAAACGGGTAATGGGCAATGGATGATGAGTAGGGGGTCGAAGGTTTTATCACCCATTTCGCATCACTCATTACCTGTTACCTGTCGGCCCATTTCGTGGTATTTCATTTTAGTTTGGCTCACCCGACTTCAGGATAATCGCTCCCATGACCGCGCTGTATGCCCCGGAATACTACATTAACCGCGAACTCGGCCAGCTCGCCTTCAACCGGCGCGTGCTGGCGCAGGCGGAGGACCGCCGTAATCCTCTGCTGGAGCGACTGAAATTCCTGTGCATCGTCAGCAGCAACCTGGACGAGTTTTTTGAAGTCCGTGTCGCCGGACTGAAAGAGCAGATCGCGCTGAATGCCACGACGACGGGGCCGGATGGCATGTCGGCGCGGCAGGCGTTCAAGCAGGTGAACGAGCAGGCACATCAGCTGGTGGACGAGCAATACCAGCTTTTGAATGGGGTAATCCTGCCCGAACTGGCGCGCCATGACATCCGTTTCTTGCGCCGCACTCACTGGCACGAGGCACAGACCGAGTGGATACGGAATTTCTTTTTTAACGAATTGATGCCGGTGCTTTCCCCGATCGGGCTCGACCCTTCCCATCCTTTCCCGCGGGTGCTGAACAAGAGTTTGAATTTTGCGGTGGAGCTGGAAGGCAAGGATGCTTTCGGCCGCGCTTCCGGCGCTGCCATCGTGCAGGCCCCGCGCTCCCTGCCGCGCGTGATCAGGATGCCGTCCGATATCGCCGGCTGCGAATACGGCTTCGTGTTTTTGTCCTCGATAATCCACGCCCATGTCGGCGAGCTGTTTTCCGGCATGCACGTGAAGGGCTGCTACCAGTTCCGGGTGACGCGCAATTCGGACCTCTTCGTTGACGAAGAGGAGGTCAAGAATCTGCGCGAGGCGTTGCAGGGAGAGTTGCCGCATCGCAATTTCGGCAACGCTGTCCGCCTGGAGGTAGCGGATAGCTGTTCGCCGGAAATGACCAATTTTTTGATGGGGCAGTTCGGCTTGGGCCAGGAGGATCTGTATCAGGTCAACGGCTTGGTCAACCTGGTGCGGTTGATGCAGATTCCCGACGGCGTCGATCGCCCCGACCTGAAATACCCGCCCTTCATCCCCGGCATCCCGTCAGCGGTGGCAAAGCAGCCCGACATGTTTCAGGCGATCAGGAGCGGCGACATCCTGCTGCACCATCCCTACCAGTCTTTTACCCCGGTGGTCGATTTCATCCAGCAGGCGGCGCAGGATCCCAGTGTGCTGGCAATCAAGCAGACCATCTATCGCACCGGCACCGATTCCGCACTGATGGCGGCGCTGATCAAGGCGGTACAGAGCGGCAAGGAGGTTACTGTCGTGCTGGAGTTGCTGGCGCGTTTCGATGAAGAAGCCAACATCAACTGGGCTGAGCGCCTGGAGAATGCCGGTGCGCACGTGGTATACGGCGTGGTCGGCTACAAGACCCACGCCAAGATGCTGCTGGTGGTACGGCGCGAAGAGGATGGGCTGCGCCGCTATGTTCATCTCGGCACGGGCAATTACCATCCGCGCACCGCCAAGCTGTATACGGATTTCGGTTTGTTCACCTGCAACGAAAAAATCGGCAGCGACGTCAACGACGTGTTCCTGCAGCTCACCGGCATGGGCAAGGCGGGCAAACTGACCCACTTGCTGCAGTCGCCATTTACCCTGCACAGCAAAATGATGGCGGCGATCCAGGCCGAGGCGGCCAATGCGCGCGCCGGTAAAAAGGCTTTCATCGTCGCCAAGATGAATGCCCTGCTCGAACCGCAGATCATCAGCGCGCTTTACGAAGCCTCCAAGGCCGGGGTCAGGATCGACCTGATCGTGCGCGGGGTGTGCGCGCTGCGGCCGGGCATTCCGGGCCTGTCGGAAAACATCCGGGTACGCTCCGTCATCGGCCGCTTTCTCGAACATACGCGCATTTTCCATTTCTGCAATGACGGCGCGCATAACGTCTATTTGTCCAGCGCAGACTGGATGCAGCGCAATTTTTTCCGCCGTGTCGAGGTCTGTTTCCCGGTGCTGGATGCGAAACTCAAGAGGCGGGTTATCAAGGAAGGGCTGGAGCCTTATCTCAGGGACAACAGCCATGCCTGGGAAATGGATGCGGAAGGCAATTTCCGCCGCAGGAAGCCGCGCGGCAAGACGGTCTCTGCCCAGTTGCAGCTCCTGCAGGAGCTGTCGCAGCCGCAGAAATAGGCGAGTTTCTTGCAGTGTCATATTGCTGACACAAAACGGACTTAGCATCTCTCGCACACCATGGATAAAGAGCGAGAGGAAAGCAAATGCAAGTACTGTCTAACACCCATTTCGGATTTTCCGGCGGTTCGCCGGGGAGCGCGAAGTTTCAGGCAAAGGCTGCCAGCTACATGGCATCCGTATCTGCCATGCCGCTGGTGCGGGATGCGGAGTGCGGGAACGAATCAGCCGCTTGGGACGAAAACGAAGCGCAGGTGCGGCTGTGGTTGCAGGAAATTATCGAGCAGCGCCGGCTGACAGCCTTGTTCCAGCCCGTTATTTCCATGGATCGCGGCGAGATAACCGGTTACGAGGGGTTAATTCGCGGGCCTTCCGATAACCCTTTGCATGCCCCGATCAATCTGTTCCGCGCTGCCAGCGAACAGGGTTTAGCCGTCGAAGTAGAGCGCTTGTGCCGCCAGGTGGTGCTGGAACGTTTCGTCCAGCTGGATCTGCCCGGCAAGCTGTTTCTCAACGTCAGCCCGGAATGTTTGCTACAGCGTAACGCCAAGCATGGCGAAACGCTTGGTTACATCCATAATCTGGGTCTCAGGCCTGATCGGGTCATTATCGAGTTGACGGAAAACCAGCGTACCCTTGACTATAATTTGTTGCGCGAAGCAGCCAGACATTACCGCGCCATGGGCTTCGAAATCGCCATCGACGACCTGGGCGAAGGTTTTGCCAGCCTGCGGCTATGGTCGGAACTGCGGCCCGAATACGTCAAAATAGACATGCACTTCATCCAGGGCATCGACCAGGACCCGGTGAAGCGGCAATTTGTCAGCTCGATTCAGCAGATCGCAGAAAAATCCGGCACAAGGGTAGTCGCCGAGGGCATCGAAACCGAGGCAGAGCTCCGGGTGATCAAGGACTTGGGTATTGCCTACGGCCAGGGCTATCATATCGCCCGCCCCAACAGCCAGCCGGCCACGGCGCTTTCTGCCGGAGTGGCCAAGGCATTGGAGAATAAAATCGTTCCGGACCATCCCCAGAATGGCAGGATCAGCCGGGAGACGGTTACCGTGCTCAAGCTGTTGCGGGAGTGCAAGGCCGTGGCGCCGGATACGCCCAACGAAATGCTTTATGATATGTTCATCGGCGATCCGGAGTTGCAGGCATTGCCGGTGGTGGAAAACGGTTCCCCGGTCGGTCTGATCAACCGTAATGTTTTGATAGATGGCTTTGCCCGGCTTTATCGGCGCGAGCTGTTCGGCAAGAAACCCTGCACCCGGCTGATGGATGTTGCCCCGATGATTGTGGAGAAAGACATGAGCATCCATGAACTGAGCCATGCCATCGTCGAGGCGGACCGGCATCACCTGTCGAACGGCTTCATCATCACCGACCATGGCCAATATCTGGGCATGGGCACCGGCCATGACCTGGTGCGCGAGATCACCCGGATGCAGATCAGCGCTGCGCGCTATGCCAACCCGCTGACCCTGTTGCCGGGCAACGTGCCGATCAACGAGCATGTCGACCGCTTGCTGGAAGATGGTGTGGGATTTTGCGCCTGCTATTGCGACCTCGATCATTTCAAACCGTTCAATGACGTTTATGGCTACCACAGCGGCGATGACGTAATCCAGCTGACCGGGAAAATTCTCTCCGAAGTGTGCGATCCCGATCACGATTTTATCGGCCATATTGGAGGCGATGACTTTATCATCCTGTTCCAAAGCCCGGATTGGGAGGCGCGCTGCCGGAATGCGCTGGACTGTTTTGCCGGCGCCATCCTGGAATTTTTCAGTGCCAAAGACCGGGCGCGCGGGGGCTATGAAACCGAAGATCGCCGGGGAGAGAATATCTTCCACCCGTTGACCAGCCTGTCGATCGGCGCGGTGTGGGTCGAGCCCGGCATGTTCGGCTCCCACCATGAAGTCTCGGCTGCCGCTACCGAGGTCAAGAAATTGGCCAAGAAGCAGCATGGCAACAGCCTCGTCGTCGAGCGCCGGGCCAGGGTATGTGCCCAAGGGAGCGGATCAGCTTTATCCCGGGAGCATGAAAATCAATAAGAAAACCGGTCGATTTTCGGTCGAAGCGGAAGAACAAAACCTGTGCGTCCTGCATGAAGCGATTGTCGGTGCATTCGGCTTGCCGGAGGGCAAGCTGTTCGTCAGCATCAAGGGCGACCCAAGCTTGCGCGAAACCGTGGCGCTGCGACCCCGCCAGGAAAGCCGCATCGATCAGGAGGCGGGGAAGGTGCTGGAAACCTGCGAATGGCTCCTGCGCAAGACCGGCTGCTATGGTATTTATATCGGTTTCAACTCGAGCGAAGTGCGCACCGAGTCGGTATTCAATCCGTTCAATTACGAAATCCACGACGCCATCGCCCTGATCCAGCCCGGCTATGTGGAGCGTCATTTCGTGCGTGTGCCCTATCAGAAAAAAATGAAGATCATCAGCCGGGCGCGCAACATGGTTCAGACCGGATCGATGCGTGAATATTTGCCGCCGCACTGGCGTGAGCTGATGGATGAACAGCGCGAGAAGTGGAAGCCAATGGCGAAAAAAGACATCAAGCAGGTCGCCCTGTCGCTCAACCGCCTGCGCGGCATCGAGGGGCTTTATCTGCGCAACGCGGCAATTTCCTTAAGCCAGGGCATCGTACGCGCCTCCTTCAACTGCGACGGCACCTATATCGTCGCGGCGGATTATTTCCCGCAGTTCGTGGAAGAGAACACGCCATAAATTCAAACAGCAGTTAATGCCGCGGAGATCACAGGATGCCGCGGAAGCTCGGCCTCCTGTTACTTCCTGCTTGAATACCGGCAGCCGACTATTCGGTTTTCTCCATGATCTCTGTCGCTTTCGAGATCACTTTCCCGTCGCCGTCAGCCGTAGCCGTTCCATCCCAGCAGGGTTTCCGGTAACTAGAAATCCGTGCGGCAAGGCGGTTTCTGCCCAGTCGTCGCAGCCGCAGAAATAATCCTCCTCCGCGGTAACATTCCTGTCACAAAGCCCGGCTAGACTCTCTTCGCATTGACGAGGTGACCGTGAAGAGAAAGAACGATGCAAAACCCGCTTGCGTGTCCCCGGCGGCAGATTTTCCTGCCGGCGTGGCGATGCGCGGCTACACCCCATCCTGCAAAGTACCCGCGCATAGGACTGGCTCGGCGATGCGGGAGGACGGCGTCAACGCAGACCTGGTTTACCTGCGAAAAATCATCGAACAGCGCACGCTGACGGCGTTGTTTCAGCCGATCATTTCCCTCGGCCGCAGCGAGATCATCGGCTACGAGGGGTTGATTCGCGGGCCGTCGGACAGCCCGCTGCATGCGCCGCTGAATCTGTTTCATGCCGCCAACGAGCACGGCCTGTATGTCGAGGTCGAACACCTGGCGCGCCAGGTGGTGCTGGAAAGTTTCACCCGGCTTGACCTGCCGGGCAAGCTGTTCCTCAACGTCAGCCCGGAGTGCCTGCTTAATCGCAATGCGCGGCATGGAGAAACGCTGGCCTACATCCACACCCTGGGCATCCGGCCGGACCGGGTGATCATCGAGCTGACCGAAAATCAGCCGACCTACGACTACCCGCTGCTGCGCGATGCGGTGAGGCATTACCGCGCGATGGGCTTCGAAATCGCCATCGATGACCTCGGCGAAGGATTCTCCAGCCTGCGTTTGTGGTCTGAATTGCGACCCGAATACGTCAAGATCGACATGCACTTCATCCAGGGCATCAATCTGGATCCGGTCAAGCTACAGTTCGTCCGCTCGATCCAGCAGATCGCCGAAAACTCCGGCTCGCGGGTGATCGCCGAGGGCATCGAAACCGAGGCGGAGATGATGCTGGTCAAGGATCTCGGTATCGCCTTCGGCCAGGGCTACCATATCGCCCGTCCGTCCGCGCAGCCGCCGCGCGCACTGACGGCCGAGGTGGCCAAGAGCCTGGGGCGAGCCTGGATATCGGTCTATCCGCAGAAAGGGGCCGCCCGGCAGAGGACGGTTTCCGTGCTCAAGCTGTTGCGGGAGTGCAAGGCCGTGGCGCCGGATACTTCAAGCGAAGTGCTTTATGATATGTTCATCGGCAACCCGGATCTGCAGGCCGTGCCGGTGGTGAAAAAAAGCATGCCGGTCGGGCTGATCAACCGGCATGCTCTGATCGACCGCTTTGCCCCTTCATTCCAGCGCGAGCTGCACGGCAAGAAACCCTGCACCCGGCTGATGGATGTTGCCCCGATGATTGTGGAGAAAGACATGAGCATCCATGAACTGAGCCATGCCATCGTCGAGGCGGACCGGCATCACCTGTCGAACGGCTTCATCATCACCGACCGTGGCCAATATCTGGGCATGGGCACCGGCCATGACCTGGTGCGCGAGATCGCCCAGATACAGATACATGCCGCGCGCTATGCCAACTCGCTGACGCTGCTGCCGGGCAATGTGCCGATCAACGAACACCTCGAGTGCCTGCTCGAAGGCGGCGCCGGCTTTTGCGTGTGTTACTGCGATCTGGACCACTTCAAGCCATTCAACGATGTCTACGGCTACCGCAAGGGCGACGATGTGATCCAGCTGACCGGCAAAATCCTGGCCGAAATCTGCGATCCGGCTCGCGACTTCATCGGCCATATCGGCGGCGACGATTTCGTCATCCTGTTTCAGAGCGCAAATTGGGAGGGACGTTGTCAGGATGCGCTGGACCTGTTTGCCGGCGCCATCGCGGATTTTTTCAGCGCGGAGGACCGGGCCCGCGACGGCTATGAAACCGAGGACCGGCAGGGGCGGAAAATGTTCCATCCCCTGACCAGCCTGTCGATCGGCGCGGTCTGGATCGAGCCGCAAACCTTTGCCTCTCACCACGAGATCGCGGTCGCCGCCACCGAAGCCAGGAAGCAGGCGAAGCGGGTGCGCGGCAACAGCATTTTCATCGAACAGCGGGTCGTGAGTTGTTTGCGGGCAAACCGGCCAGAATTCGTCCTGGCTCAAGACGGGTAAACACATGGGGCGGCGGGAAGCCCACCTGTGAAGCTTTCCGGCAGAAGCCGCCGGCGAATGGCTCCTGCGCAAGATCGACTGATGTGGTATTTATATCGGTTTCAACTTGGGCGAAATGCGCACCGGGTCGGTATTCAATTCCTTCAGTCATGAAATCCACGACGCCATCATCCCGATCCAGCCGGGCTATGTGGAGCGCCACTTGGTGTGCATGCTACCTCATTCCACTTCGCGTTCGATTTCTTCGACAGAAGTGTGGCGCACATCCTTTCCCTTGACCATATAGACCACATACTCGGACATGTTTTTGGCGTGGTCGCCGATGCGTTCCACCGCCTTGGCGGCGAACAGTACTTCGAGCGAAGTCGAGATGGTGCGCGGGTCTTCCATCATGAACGTGATCAGGTGGCGCATGCAGGAGCGGAATGCTTCATCCACTTCGATGTCCTGGCGCGGCACCTGAACGGCGGTACCGATGTCCACCCGGGCGAAAGCGTCGAGCGACTTGCGCAGCATGTCCAGCACGATTCCGCTCATCACCTTGATCTCCGCGAAGCGCGGGGAGGAGAGACGATCCGACTGGTAAATCAGCTTGCTCATGCGCGCGATCTTTTCCGCTTCATCGCCGATGCGCTCCAGATCGGTGATGGTCTTGATTACCGTCATCACCATGCGCAGATCGCCGGCGGTGGGCTGGCGGCGGGCGATGATGTGGGCGCAGACCTCGTCGATCTCCACCTCCATGGCGTTGACTTCCGGGTCCCTGGCGATCACTTCGTCGGCGAGGTCGAGCTTGCTGTTGATCAGCGCATCGACGGCGTTGACGATCTGCTCCTCCACCAGTCCGCCCATTTGCAGCACTCGTGCACGCACCGTTTCCAGTTCGGTATCGAATTGCTTGGAAATGTGTTCATGCTGCATGGTGATTCTCCTTAGTCTTTCAACTCTTCAGTATACGCGGCGATTGTGACAGTTTTGTTGCCGGTGATTACGCTTTCAGTGTCCTGACCCCGTCGCCGGTGCCGAGCAGCAGGACGTCCGCCGGACGCCGGGCGAACAGGCCGTTGGTTACCACGCCGGTGATCTGGTTGATCTGGGTTTCCAGTTCCACCGGGTTCATGATTTTCAGGCCCCGCACATCCAGAATGATATTGCCGTTGTCGGTGGTGAAGCCCTGGCGCAGTTCCGGTTGGCCGCCGAGCTTGACCAGTTCGCGGGCGACATAGCTTCGCGCCATCGGGATGACTTCCACCGGCAGGGGGAAGTTGCCGAGCATGCCGACCAGCTTGCTGCCATCGGCGATGCAGACGAATTTGCGGCTGCATGCGGCGACGATTTTTTCGCGCGTCAGCGCGCCGCCGCCGCCCTTGATCATGTGCATGTGTTCGGTGATCTCGTCGGCGCCGTCGACGTAAACCGCCAGCTCGCCGGCGCTGTTCAGGTCGAGCACCGGAATGCCGTGGCTTTTCAGGCGTTGCGCGGTCGCTTCGGAGCTGGCCACGGCACCGTCGATCCGGCCTTTGATTTTGGCCAGTTCGTCGATAAAATAATTGGCGGTGGAGCCGGTGCCCACGCCGATAATGCCGGCCGGCACGTATTCGATGGCGGCGCGTGCCGTGGCTTGCTTCAGTTCGTCCTGCGTCATGGTGCCTTATCCCTTATTGAGTTTCCTTTTATATTAGGAACGAATTATTGCAGGAATTGCCGGATTAAGAAATACGCGGTTACCCGCAAGCCTTCTGGTTTCGGTTAATTCCTGTTAATCTTGAAAAATAATGCAAAACGACTACCTGGAAAAAATACTCACCGCCCGCGTCTACGACGTGGCTATCGAAAGCCCGCTGGAGCACGCGCCGAACCTGTCGCATCGCATCCACAACACCGTCATGCTCAAACGCGAGGATCTGCAGCCGGTGTTCTCGTTCAAGCTGCGCGGTGCCTACAACAAGATGGTGCAGCTTCCCCCCGCCGTACTAAAGCGCGGCGTGATCGCCGCCTCTGCGGGCAACCATGCCCAGGGCGTGGCGCTTTCCGCCCAGCGCCTGAAATGCGCGGCGATCATCGTGATGCCCGCGACCACGCCGCAGATCAAGGTGGATGCGGTGCAAAGCCGCGGCGCCGAGGTGGTGCTGTACGGCGATTCCTACAGCGACGCCTATGTTCACGCCATCGCGCTGGCGAAGGAAAAAAAGCTGGCTTTCGTGCATCCCTACGACGACCCGGCTGTCATCGCGGGGCAGGGTACCATCGCCATGGAAATCCTGCGCCAGCATCCGGGGCCGATCCATGCCATTTTCGTGCCGGTCGGCGGCGGTGGCCTGATCGCCGGCATCGCCGCCTACGTCAAGCGCCTCAAGCCGGAAATCAAAATTATCGGTGTGGAGCCGGTCGACGCCGATGCCATGTACCAGTCGCTGCGCAAAAAAACGCGCGTCACCCTGGCGCAGGTCGGCATTTTCGCCGACGGCGTGGCGGTGAAACAGGTCGGGGAGGAAACCTTCCGTCTGTGCCGCGAACTGGTGGACGAGGTTATCCTGGTGGACACCGACGCCATCTGCGCCGCGATCAAGGACGTGTTCGAGGACACCCGCTCCATTCTCGAGCCCGCCGGCGCGCTTTCCATCGCCGGGGCGAAGCTGTATGCCGCGCGCGAAAAACTCAGGAACAAGACCCTGGTGACCATCGCTTCCGGCGCCAACATGAATTTCGACCGGCTGCGCCATGTCGCCGAGCGCGCCGAGCTGGGCGAGAAGCGCGAGGCCGTGCTGTCCGTCACCATCCCGGAAAAACCGGGCAGCTTCAAGGCGTTCTGCGCCTTGCTCGGAACGCGCAACATCACCGAATTCAACTACCGCTATTCCGGTTCCAGCGAAGCCCATGTGTTCGTCGGCGTGCAGGTGGGCAACCGCAGCGAAACCGACAAGCTGCTGGCGCTGCTGGAGCGCAAGGGATTGAATCCGGTGGACATGAGCGACAACGAGATGGCCAAGCTGCATGTTCGCCACATGGTGGGCGGCCATGCCCCGCAGGCGAAGAACGAAATCCTCTATCGTTTTGAGTTTCCGGAGCGTCCGGGGGCGCTGATGAAGTTCCTCGACAGCGTCGGACAAAGCTGGAACATCAGCCTGTTCCATTACCGCAACCATGGCGCCGACTATGGCCGGGTGCTGGTGGGCGTGCAGGTGCCATCGAAGGAGAGGCCCGCCTTCAGGAAGTTTCTCGACCGCCTGGGCTATCCGTACCTGGACGAGAGCAAGAACCCGGCCTACAAACTATTTCTCGGGTGACGCGGCTGAAACGGGGCTTGCTATTCGATATCCGATAGCGGGGTCAATGCGGCTTCTTCGTCTTTCTGCTCCATCCGGGAGATCACCTCGCGCAGGCAGCCATTCAAGGTGCCGAGCACGTCCTCGGGAAGATTCTCAAGGGCGTTTGGCAGCACCCCTTCGAACGGCCTCGGTGCGCGTGAAACCGCCTCAATCCCTTGCGGACTGAGATACAGGTGAACGATCCTTTGATCCGTCGCATCCCTTTCCTTGCAGACGAAATTTTTCCGTACCAGCTTGTCCACCAGATTGCTGGCGGTGGACTGGTGAATGGAAAGCGCCTGGGCCAGATCCGAGACCCTGGCGCCCGGGCTGTCCTGTAACCGGGCCATCGCCCACAGTTGCGCGCCACTGACGCCGCATTGGGTTTCTATCCACTGGAAATGGCGTCTTACCGTGCTGAAGATGACACGGAAATTCTTCAGGGTTTCCCGCGCCAGTTTGTGATGAGGAGCCAGGCCAGGCTCGTCGATGGGCTCCGCATGGTGTTTTTTTGCTGGTTTTTTGGGCGGCTTGGCAGGCATTCTGAAATTTTCCCGGTGATTAAAGTGTTTGTAAGAATTATATTTGTATAATATTATTCGTAATGTCGTTTCATCGCTATTGCCTTCTTTTGCGGTAATGGCGTCAAGCGGGCATCGATTACCCGTAGCAGTACTACAAAGTAGGTCGAGTACAGCAGTTTCCCTTCGCACGTCCCTTTTTCGGCTATAAAAAGGGACGTGCTTTTTCATTGCGCGTCGCATCGGATTCTAACATTATCCAGGCGGCGCATTCTCGCGCCATCAATTCAGAAGAGCCGGTTTATCTCCGACGGCAAATCCACTGTGGTAATCCCGGAGCTTGCGGCGAACGGATATGGACATTGCCACATGAAACCGGCATCAAGATGGTTTTTTTGCACCCCTGCTTTTCCGCAGCCTGCCCTCCAGCCCCAGATGCTTGGCGGGTTGCTGGAGTCGCGGGCAGAGAGATGAGGTCTGCTTCACCCATACCGTCTTGATGTTCACGAATTCGTGGATGCCGTGATAGGACAGTTCGCGGCCGAAGCCGGAATTCTTGACGCCGCCGAAGGGCAGGCGCGGGTCGGATTTCACCATGCCGTTAATGAAGCAGCAGCCGGCATCGATATCGCGCGACAGTCTTTCTGCGCGCACAGCATCGCAGCTCCACAAGCTCGAACCCAGGCCAAAGCGGGTGTCATTGGCGATTTTTATGGCATCCCGTTCGTTTTTTGCGCGAATGACTATGGCCACCGGGCCAAACAGTTCCTCATGGTAGGCGCAGGCTTTCGGCGTGACATGATCGAGAATGGAAGGCAGGTAATAGGCGCCCTTGCCGGCTACCGGTTCGCACCCCAGAAGCGGTCGTGCGCCCTGGGCGATGGAGTCGGTCACCTGGCGGTGCAGTTCGTCGCGCAGATCGAGCCTTGCCATCGGCCCGACCCGCGTACTTTTCTTCATCGGATCGCCCAGTTTGAGGGCGGCGACCTTCTGTTTCAGCAGAAGCACGAAGTCATCGGCGATTTCCGGGGCCAGGATAAGGCGCTTGGCGGCGATGCAGGACTGTCCTGCGTTGAGAAAGCGCGAATTGACGGCCTGGCTGCTGGCATGGTCGAGGTTGGCATCGCATAGCACGATAAAGGGGTCCGATCCGCCGAGTTCCAGCACGCATTTTTTCAGATTTCGCCCCGCCTCTGCTGCAACCAGGCGCCCGGCCGGTTCGGAACCGGTGAAGGTGACAGCGTGTATGCGCGGATCGGCGATCACTGCCGCGACCTGGCCGGCTTCGATCATCAGGGTGGTGAAAAGATGGTCCGGCAGATCCGCCGCGCGGAAAATCTCCTCTATCGCCAGCGCGCAGCGCGGCACGTTGGATGCGTGCTTCAATACCATCGCATTGCCCGCCATCAAGGCCGGGGCAGCAGCGCGAAATACCTGCCAGAACGGAAAATTCCACGGCATGACCGCGAGTATGGTGCCTAGCGGCTGATAGGAGGCATAACTTCGGCTGGCATCCGTTTCGACCGGTTCGTCCGCGAGAAAATCGGCGCCATGGCGGGCATAGTAATCACATGCCAGGGCGCTTTTTTCCACCTCGGCATGCGCTTCCCGCAGAGGCTTGCCCATTTCCTGCGTGATCAGCGCGGCGTAATCGTCGCGGTTGGCCTGCAGATTCTTCGCTACGCGGCTCATTGCTTCGGCACGCTGAGGAAACCCGGCCCGGAACCAGGCTGCCTGGGCATGACCGGCATTCTCCAGCGCAATGTCCGACCGTTGCTCATCCCATGAGGGAAATGTTTGCATAACCTCGCCAGTGGCGGGATTCAGGCTGACATAAGGCATCGTGTGCTATCTTTTAAAGGCGTCAGGTTTTACTATAGTAGATATGAAACGTTTTATTGTTACAGGTGTTTTTCTGGCAGGCGGTGCGCTTTTGGGGCTCGGCAATGCCGTCGCCGCTAACCAGGATGCCGATTTCTTTGCCGCGCGCGAAGCTTTCCGTTCTGGCGACGACGCCCGCTTCAAAATCATGTCCGCCCGTCTGCAAGGCCACGTGCTGGAGCCTTTTGTAACCTATATGCAGATCATGTTGCGCCTCAAGGATGCGAGCCCGGACGAGATCAGGAGCTTCATTCAGCGTAACAGCGACAGCTACCTGGCCGACAAGCTGCGCGGCGACTGGTTGCGGCAACTGGGGAAGGACCAGCGCTGGGATCTGTTCATGAGCGAATATCCGGCGCTGCTCAACAAGGACAATGAGCTGGTCTGCTATTCGCTGCAGGCGCGGCTCGGGCAGGGAGAGGCCGCCGCCTTGCCGGAGGCGAAACCGTACTGGTTCAGCGCCGAGGAGCAGCCGGCGAGCTGCCTGCCGCTGTTCGATGCGCTCGCGACCGGCGGCCTGCTGACGGTGAATGATGTCTGGGCTCGTCTGCGCCAGACCCTGGAGGCGGGCAATGTCAGCGTGGCGAAGCGGGTTGCCCAATATTTCCCCGGCCATCAGGAAATCCCCCTGCGCGAGCTGGAGCGTGCGGCGGATAACCCGCTCGCATTCCTCGACAAGCTGCCTGTCGACCTGAACACCCGTGCCGGCCGTGAACTGACCATCTTTGCGCTAACCCGCGCGGCACGCAGCCAGCCGCAACAGGCGCTGCCCTATTGGAATGCGCTGCGGTCCCGTTTCAGCGCGGAAGATCAGGCTTATACCTGGGGCTGGCTGGCTTTCCATGCTGCGCGCAAGCATGACCCGGAGGCGCTGTCCTGGTTCGGCAAGGCCGGCAGCCATCTCTCCGACCTGCAGTTGGCCTGGAAGGCGCGCGCCGCCCTGCGCGAACAGAGTTGGCCGGAAGTACAGGCCGCCATCAACGCCATGTCGGAGGCGGAACAGAACCAGGGTGTCTGGCGTTACTGGAAGGCGCGCGCTCTCAAGGAGCAGGGCAGGGCGGCGCAGGGGAATGCGATTCTGGCGCCGCTGTCGAAGGAGTTTAATTATTATGGCCAGCTCGCAGCCGGGGAACTGGGTGTGGCGGCAGGCGTGCCGACCGAGAATTTCAAGCCCGGCGAAGACGAGATCAAGGCAATGGAGAAGCTGCCGGCGCTTAAACGCGCGCTGGCGCTGCACGAAATGAATCTGCGTTACGAGGCCAACCGGGAGTGGATATGGGCAGTGAGGGGGTTCGACGACCGGCGCCTGCTGGCCGCCGCAGAGGTGGCGCAGCGCCATGGCTGGTATGAGCGGGCCATCAATACGGCGGACAAGACCCGGCAATTGCACGATTTCAGCCTGCGTTTCCCCGCGCCGCACCGCGATGTGATGCAGGAACAGGCCCGTCTGGTTGGCCTGGATGAGGCCTGGGTGTACGGCCTGATACGCCAGGAAAGCCGCTTTGCGCAACAGGCGAGTTCCGGTGTCGGCGCTTCAGGGTTGATGCAGCTGATGCCGAAAACCGCGCGCTGGGTGGCGAAGCGCCTCGGGCTGAAGAATTACCGGCAGTCCATGATTAGTCAACTGGATACCAACGTGGTGTTCGGCACCTATTATCTCAAGTATGTGCTCGACAAGCTCGATGGCCAGCCGCTGCTGGCGACTGCCGCCTACAACGCCGGCCCGCGCCGCGCAATCAGATGGCGCAGCGAGTCCCCGATGGAGGGCGCGATTTATGCCGAAACCATTCCGTTTACTGAAACCCGCGGCTACGTGCAGAAGGTCATGAGCAACGCCGTTTATTACGGCAGCCGCTTCGGCCAGCAATTGCAATCGTTGAAGCAGCGCCTGGGCACGGTCACTCCGGAGAAAGGAAAACCCGAATGCGGCGGCGACGATGTGCGCGCGCCGGCATGTGAATGAGGAGGGGCAAAATGGAAATTAAAAAAGTGTGCATTCTTGGCGGAACCGGTTTTGTCGGCCGCCATATCATCAGCCGGCTGTGCGAGCGGGAGTGCGATGTGCGCGTGCCCACCCGCCATTTCGACCGGGCAAGGCATCTGCTGGTTTTTACCACGGTGTCGCTGGAGGCGGCGAATGTCCACGACCCGGCGGCGCTCAAGCGGCAGTTCGAGGGTATGGATGCGGTAATCAACCTGGTCGGTATTCTCCACGAAAGAAAGAGCGGCGATTTCCAGCGCGCGCACGTGGAGCTGCCGCGCAAGGTGGTGGATGCCTGCCGGGCGGCAGGGGTGAAGCGGCTATTGCACATGAGCGCCCTCGGCGCCGACCCCGGCGGCCTTTCTCATTATCAGCGCAGTAAGGGCGAGGGCGAGGCGCTGGTGCGGGCGGCCCACGGCGAGAATCTGGCTGTGACGGTATTCCGCCCCTCGGTGATCTTCGGCCCGGAGGATTCCTTCCTCAACCTGTTCGCCCGCCTGCTCAAATGGATGCCGCTGTTTCCGCTCGGCAGTCCTCATGCCAGATTCCAGCCGGTGTACGTTGGCGATGTGGCCCAGGCGTATGCCGCCAGCCTGGATAATCCCGCCACTTTCGGCCAGGTCTATGATCTGTGCGGGCCGAAGGTGTACACCCTGCAACAGCTGGTCGAATTCGTCGCCAGGGTAAAGGGAAAAAAACGCATGATCTTGCCGCTCGGCGATACAATGTCCGCGCTTCAGGCGAAGCTTTTCGGCTTGTTGCCGGTGAAGCTGTTGACCCATGATAATTACCTGACCTTGAAGACCGATGCGGTGTGCGCCTGCCCCTTCCCGGAGGTGTTCGGCATTCGGCCCGCCGCATTGGAGGCGGAAGCGCCCTTGTACCTGGCTGGAATCGTGCCGCCGCGCTTGCAGCGGTTTATCGACGAAACACGGGACTGATGAAAATCTGCATAGTCGGCGGTGCGGTGCGCGACGAACTTCTCGGCTTGCCGGTCACCGATCGCGATTACGTGGTGGTCGGCGCGACGCCCGAGGAAATGGTGGCGCAGGGTTTCAAGCCGGTGGGCAAGGACTTCCCGGTATTTCTCCATCCCGAAACCCATGAGGAGTATGCGCTGGCTCGCACCGAGCGCAAGACCGCACGCGGCTACAAGGGCTTCCAGGTGTTCGCCTCGCCCGAGGTGACGCTGGAGGAGGATCTGGCGCGGCGCGACCTGACCATCAACGCCATTGCCAAGGACGAGTCCGGTTCGTTCATCGACCCTTACAACGGTGCCGCCGATCTCAAGGCGGGCATCCTGCGCCACGTCAGCCCGGCTTTCGTCGAGGATCCGGTGCGGGTATTGCGGGTGGCGCGCTTCGCGGCGCGCTTCGGTTTTTCCATCGCACCGGAAACGCTGGTCTTGATGCGGGAGATGGCCGCCAATGGCGAAGTCGACGCGCTGGTGCCGGAACGGGTATGGCAGGAACTGTCGCGCGGTCTGATGGAAAAAGTGCCGTCCCGCATGTTCCACGCCCTGCGCGAGTGCGGTGCGCTGGTTCGCATCCTGCCCGAGCTGGACAGACTGTTCGGCGTGCCGCAGACCGCGGAATACCATCCCGAAATCGATACCGGCGTGCACGTGATGATGGCGCTGGACTATGCCGCCGCGCAGAATGACAGCCTGCCGGTGCGCTTCGCCGTGCTCACCCACGACCTTGGCAAAGGCACCACCCCGCACGAAATGTTGCCGCGCCATATCGACCACGAATCGCGCAGTTTCGCGCTGCTCAAACCGCTCTGCCAGCGCCTGCGCGTGTCCAACGATTGCCGCGAGCTGGCGCTGGTGGTGGCGCGCTTTCACGGCCTGCCGCTGCGCGCCTTCGACTTGCGCCCGGAAACCCTGCTCGACCTGTTGCTGGATACCGATGCTCTGCGCCAGCCGCAGCGCTTCGAGGAATTCCTGCAGGCCTGCACCGCCGATTTTTGCGGTCGCCTGGGTTATCAGGATGCGGCGTTCAGCCAGGCCGATTTTCTGCGTCGGGCGCATCGGGCCGTGCAGGCCGTGGATGCCGGCGCGGTGGCCTTGCAGTGCCCCGATCCGGCAACCATCCGCGACCGGGTCTATCAGGCGCGATTGGCGGCGCTTGGGACATGGCTGGCCGCCAACCGTTGATCCTTTGAAGCAGTTGTCCACGGATTACCAAAAGTAGGCGCCTCTAGGCGACACAGATGCACACGGATAAAACCTTTGCGCCAATCCGTGAAAATCGGTGTTAATCCGTGGCTAAAAGCTGTTTTAAAGTTGACCCGGCTAACCCATTTTTTTTGATATTACAGGAGCAGAACCAATGACAGGCAAAGCCAAGCTCTTATTTCTGTGTCTATTATTCCTGAGCCAGGTAGTTGCGGCGGCGGATGATTACCGCATCACCCATGTCGTCAGCGGAAAATTCGAGGACGTGCGCGACAGCGTCGTCGACGCCATCGCCATGCAGGGTCTGGTCATCAACAACGTTTCTCACATGAGCGAGATGCTCGACCGCACCGGCCAGGATCTGGGCGACACCACGCAGATTTTCCGGCGTGCGGAGATTCTTGAATTCTGCAGCGCCGCGGTGTCGCGCGCGAGCATGAAGGCCGATCCCCACTCCATCGTGTTCTGCCCTTACGGCATCGCGGTTTATGAACTGCCGGCCGAGCCCGGCAAAATTTATGTGTCCTACCGCAAGCCGGTGGCGACGGGCAAGCAGCAGGACAAAAAATCGGTGCGCACGCTGGAAAAACTGATGCACGACATCGTGCAGGATGCGATTCAGAAATAATTGCGTAGCTTTACAGCATGCGGCTCTTGTCGCCTTGCCTGAAACCGACCAGGGGGTCATCCATTCCCTTGCCCAAGGCGATGGCCTTGAACAGCTCGCCCATTTCCGCCGGGCTGAGCAGTTTTTGCGCCTGGGCGGCGATAGGCAGGTAAGCGCTCGCTTTCTCCGGTTCGGCAAGCGCCAGCAGGTCGGTAATGCCGCAGTTGAGCAGGAAATGCGCCTGGCTGGTGTAGCCCAGAAGATCGAGGCCGTGGCTCAGGCCGGCCTCGGCGATGGCGGTGAAATCCACGTGGGCGGTGATGTCCTGCAGCCCCGGCAGGATCAGCGGATCGTCGTGGACGTGGTGGCGGTAATGGCACATCAAAGTGCCGGTGGCGCGCTGGGGATGGTAGTACTCACTCTGGCCGAAGCCGTAGTCCAGCATCAGGATCGCGCCTTTCTCCAGCATCCCGGCCAGGCTGGCGATGAAGCCCCGCGCTGCCAGGCCGATCTCGCTGACCGTTCCCGGCGCCAGCGCCAGCGCGCTGGCGCAGTCGAACAATTCGCCGGACGCGAGTTTGCGTTCGCGCCACTGAAATGCGCCATTTTCCCAGCCGACGCCGCGTTCGTGAATGCCGTCCTCGTGCCATGCGACGAGGTGAACCGGCATCGCGTCCAGCACTTCGTTGCCGACAATCAGGCCGGTAAATGAAGCGGGCAGTGCGTCCAGCCATGCCACGCGCGGCGCGAACGGCGCCAGCAACTGCTGCTGGCGCTCGCGCAAGTCGGCGCTTACTTCGAGAATGAAATAACGGCTTGGCAACTGTCCGATCTGCTCCAGTTCCGTCAGCAGGTCGAAAGCCAATCGTCCCGAACCGGCGCCGGCTTCGAGGATGTCGCCCTGGGTTTCCGCCAGCACCTGGGCGGCCTGGCGCGCCAAGCTGCGGCCGAACAGGGCGGAGATTTCCGGGGCGGTGACGAAATCGCCGGTGCTGCCGAATTTGTGCATGCCGGCGCTGTAATAACCGAGGCCGGGCGCGTACAGCGCCAGCTCCATGAAACGGCTGAACGGCATCCAGCCGTCGCCGGCTTCAATCTCGCGTCGGATCTGGCTTGCGGTTTTTTCGCTGTGTTGTTGCGCAACGGGGTCTGGTGCGGGTAGTGGGGGCATGACAAGTGTGATAAATTCAGGCCATTCCAGTTTAATGGAGAAACCATGCAAGGCAAAGTCATATTGATTACCGGGGGCGCCAAGCGCGTCGGCGCGGCGATTTGCCGCCGGCTGCACGGTGAGGGCGCGAGCCTGATGATTCACTACCGTTCCTCGAAGGCGGAAGCGGAAGCGCTGTGCGACGAACTGAACCGCTTGCGCGCGGATTCCGCCGCGCTGGTGCAAGGCGATCTGCACGACATCGAACGGATGCCGCAACTGATCGATGCAGCAGTGCAGCGCTTCGGCCGGCTCGACGTACTGATCAACAACGCCTCCAGCTTTTACCCGACGGCGGTGGGCGAGATCGTGGAGCAGGACTGGCACGACCTGCTCGGCACCAACCTCAAGGCGCCGCTGTTCATGGCGCAGGCGGCGGCGCAGGCGTTGCGCCACAGCCACGGCTGCATCGTCAACATCGCCGACATCCACGCCGAACGGCCGATGAAAAGCTACGTGGTCTACAGCATCGCCAAGGCCGGACTGGTGGCGCTGACCAAGTCGCTGGCCCACGAGCTCGGCCCGGAAGTGCGGGTCAACGCGGTGGCGCCGGGGCCGATCATGTGGCCGGAAGGCGACCGCACTTTCGACGACCACGAACGCCGCCGCATCATCGCCCACACCCTGCTGAAACGTGAGGGTACGCCGGACGACATCGCCCGCGCGGTGTCCTACCTGATCAAGGACGCGCCCTACGTCACCGGCACGATATTGCCGGTGGACGGCGGGCGCAGCGCGAGCTTGTGATAAAAAAACCATTCAGCCACGGATTAACACAGATGCGCACGGATAAAACCTTCGCACCAATCCGTGAAAATCGGTGTTAATCCGTGGCTAAAAATATGATTGAATCAGTTACCCCTCCCAGATCGTTGATGACCGCCGCCGGGCGCGCCATCGGCGATTTCTCGATGATCCGCGACGGCGACCGGGTGCTGCTCGGTTTGTCCGGCGGCAAGGATTCGCTGTCGCTGCTGCATGTGCTGCTCGCCCTGCAGAAAAAGGCGCCAATCAAATTCGAACTGGCGGCGGCGACGGTCGATCCGCAGTCGCCCGATTTCGATCCCTCGCCGCTCAAGGCGTACATGGCAGAACTGGGCGTGCCGTATTTCTACGAGAGCCAGCCGATCGTCGAGCAGGCGGAAACCTCCATGCAGGGCGACTCCTTCTGCGCCTTCTGCTCGCGCCTGCGGCGCGGCATCCTCTACCGTGCGGCGCGGGAAAATCGCTACAACGTGCTGGCGCTGGCGCAGCATCTGGACGATGCTGCCGAGACTTTGTTGATGTCCACTTTCTTCGGCGGCAAGCTCAGGACGATGCAGGCGCACTACCTCAACGACAAGGGCGACATCCGGGTGATCCGCCCCTTCATCTATGCGCGCGAACGCCAGACTGCGGCTTTTGCGGCATCGGGCCAACTGCCGGTCATCCCGGAAAATTGCCCGGCCTGCTTCGGCGTGCCAACCGAACGCATGCACATGAAGACCCTGCTGGCGCAACTGGAACGCGACAATCCCAAGGTTTTTTCCAGCATCAAAACGGCGCTGAAACCGATGCTGGGCGCGGGTGTGCCGGAAGAAGCAAGGTAATCTGGTATCCGCAATACGTGGTTTATTTCGAGTTCGTACTAGATGTCCACAGATTTAAAATTGTGTTGATCTGCAAGTATGTAAATGTCCCAGGCGTACCATTTGTGGTCTTTCATGGACAAATGGTTAATGGCTGGTTATACAGATTAAACGGTCATAAATGGTTTGATTTACTCGTCCGCGCGGATTATGGCTCAGCCCTTTAGTGAAATGAGATAAGTTGTGCCTGCTTCCAATCACCATTGGAACACGGAGCTAGCCGGTGCGAAAAATAACAAGGCCATGATTGCAATGCTGACAGCAGCCAACAGCAGAACAACCACAGTTTTTTTGTTCATCGCTTTACTCGTGGATCAGCGATAAGTCGTGAAGGTGAGCCATAGAGAACAAGCACTTTTTGTCCTTCCGAGAATACAGTATCTGTGCCCTGAACAATCGTCATGAGATTTCCGGTCTCTGTTTCGACGACGTACTCAAACCCTTTCTGCTTTGTAGCGTTCGCTTCGATTGCGGCTCCAGCAAGTCCACCAGCAACAGCGCCACCGATTGCACCAATGATATTTCCCCGTGCGCTATTCCCTCCAGCAGATGAGCCTGCAACAGCCCCTGCCGCCGTTCCGGCGCTGCCGCCAACGCCAGCGGTTCCAGCCACGTCCACTTCCCGTACACTTATTACTGTGGCTGATACAGTGCGGTTGACTTGGCCAACGGAACCAGCGGAATATGTCCGAGGGGATATGTTAGATGCGCACCCAGCAAGAACGATCATGGCGGCACCCAGTACCACGAACATTTTCATTATTTAGTAGCTCCGACGTTAGCGGGGAACATTGGTTTCTGGACATCAACTGTTTCTAATGATTGGAGGAACTGCGTGATGTTATTTTGGACAGCACGATTGATCGATTCCCGCGCACGGATTATTCCAATGAATGCATAGTCAAATGGAACCGTACCTGATGAGGTAATGTCCTGAGTAAAAATAATACCCCCAGTTTTTCGGTCTATGATTTCATACCGGGCGGCTGTTTCCGTAGTAAATGAAGCCCCTGCACCAGGTATATTAAGCTTTAGAATTTTTACGGATAAGCTTACCTTTTTGGTTGCATCATCTTGGAAGATCGCCATTCTATTTAGCGACTCCGTCAAGGCTGTCTGCCATAGTTGCGGAACTAGCTGCTCCATTCCAGCCGGGATATCTCCTGTTTTTTCATCGGGGCGAGCGATAGTTACAGTCATTGACTTCATTTCAGCATCTATTTTTTTCTGTGAGACCCCGACGTCGGGAACTGAAAAATTTAATGGCGGTAGAGGGGCGCAACCTGACAAAAAAACTGCTGTAACTGCGGCAACGAACAAATGCTGAAGTTTCATAATGCGCCTTTATTAAAGTATGGAGACCAAATTAATTATTTGATGACGGCATATAAGGTTGTCGACATCATATTCATTTTGCATTGTGCCCTAATGTTCTTCATATTGAAATTGATTTTTTTAAAGAGAACCTCTGGTGCGTACGGCCTAGGTGGCAGCTTTACTCTTCTGAACAGGCATTCAGCAAACGACCATGACCAGCTGAAACGGGTCGATTGGTTGCACTCGTACCTGACAAAGCAAACTCCGTCCACTACGGACGGCGAGAATTTCTAGTCTTTCTTCCTCGGCTCGAACAACTCTACCTCTTGCGCTCGCCCCTTGACCTTGAAAAATCCGTGGCCGACAAAATCGAAGCGGTCGGCGCAGCGATCTTTTGTCTCGGCGGAAACCAGGATGCGGCTCACGCCCTTGGTTTCGCCCTCGATGCGGCTGGCGAGGTTGACGGTGTCGCCGATGGCGGTGTAGTCCTGGCGCTGTTCCGAGCCGATGAAGCCGACCACGGCGGGGCCGGAATGGATGCCGATGCCGACGTCGAAAGTCTGGCCGATTTCGCCGATTTCATGTCTGAAGCGTTCGAGGTTTTCTGACATTTCCAGCGCGGCGGCAATGGCGTGCTCCGCTTGTTTTTCGTCTTCGCCGGGCGCGCCCCAGAACGCCATGATGGCGTCGCCGATGAATTTGTCCAGGGTGCCGCCGTGGCGGAAAATTACTTCCACCTGCATGCTGAAATAGCGGTTGAGCAGGGACACGATTTCCGCCGGGGTGTGGATTTCAGACAGCGTGGTGAAGCCGCGAATGTCGGAAAACAGCACGGTGATCTGGCGCGCCTGGCCGCTGAGGTTCTCGGCGGTGGCGCCCTGGCTTACCAGATTCTTGACCACGCGCGGGTCGAGGAAGCGGTTGAAGATTCGCACGGTTTGTTCGCGCGCTTGGCGTTCGCGCAGATATTCGGTCAGCGCAGCGGCGAAATAGAATATCCAGGCAAAGGCAATCGGCGTGAAAACCGGCAACAGAATTTGCTGGCTGACCGCCAGATAGCTCATGCCCAGCAGCAGGGCCGATGTCGGCAGTAGTGCCGCGCCGATCAGCAGGGTGTTGTGACGGGAGAGGAAGGCGGCGAGCAGTCCCGCGATCAGCAACAATGTCAGCAGCAAGGGGGCCGCTGTGGGCATGCTGTGCATGGTGCCGCCATTTTTCAGGTTGTCGAATGCGGTGGCGAGGATTTCCACGCCGGGCGTCAGGCTGGAAAGCGGGGTGGCGCGGATATCGTGCAGCCCGCTGGCGGTGGTGCCGATGATGACGATTTTGTCGCGGAATTCCGTGGTGCTGCGCAAAGGTTTTTCCCGGTTGAAGTCTTCATAGACATCGGCGTAGGAAACCCGGCGGTGGGCCATGGATGTGCCGCGCCAGCCCAGCACGATGCTTTCCCGGTCGGGAACCGGATAGCCGAGATCGCGGGCGACGCGGGCGGGCAGGGACGGGATGCGCCAGCCGTAGGCCGGGGTGAAAATATTGTAGCGCCGTCCGACCCCGTCCCGGTCTTCGGTGAAATTGATGGTGCCGGTGCGCCAGCTCGCGCGCGCAACGGCCAGAGGCAGCAGCAGCGAGACCCGCGCGTCGGGGGCGGCTGCGGCAGTGGGGGTGATGCCGAGCGCCGCCCCGTATTTCGCCAGCGGGATGCCGTGGGCGTCTTCGGCGCCATTGCGCCGCACGATCGGAAAGTAGCTGTTCGAGGTCTGGTGCACGGCGTCGTTGAACAGTTCGTCGCTTTCCGGGCGGTAGATGTCCGGCTCGGCGAACAGGATGTCGAAAACAATCGCCTTGGGGTGCTGACGGGCCAGGCCCGCGACCAGTTCGCCGTGCACCGCGCGCGGCCATGGCCAACTGCCGGCGGTGGTGTTCATTTTGGCGAGGCTGCGATCATCGATGTCGACGATGACGATATCGGGGTCGGGCTGCAAACCTTTGGCGTGGACGCGGACGAAGAAATCGGAAACCCGATTCTCCAGCGGCAGCAGCAGTCGCGGGCCGACGAATTCCGCCACCGAGGCAAGCGCAACGATGAAGGCGATCAGCGGAAGTGGGGAGGTCAGGGCGCGGCGCATGGCGTTATGCTACGGCATGGGTAGAGGCGTGACAACCCTTGCCCCAAGGGCGAAACGGGGCTTTTCCCGAAGATCCGGCTTACCCCAATTTTGTCGTGCCGAGCCCGTCCCTTACCAATTGGGCAAATTTTTCCGCGGGCAGCGGGTGGCTGAAATAGTAGCCCTGGATTTCGTCGCAGCCATGGGCGCGCAGGTAATCAAGTTGTTCCATGGTTTCCACCCCTTCGGCGATAACACGCATCTTCAGGCTGTGCCCCAGATTGATCACCACGTTGGCGATGGCGTTGCCGTTATGGCTGACGCAGATGTCGCGAACGAAGGATTGGTCGATCTTGATCTTGTCGATCGGCATGTGCTTCAGGTAGCTCAGGGAGGAATAACCGGTACCGAAGTCGTCGATCGAGATCTGGATGCCGAGTGCGTGCAACTGGTGCAAAGTGGCAATTGTCGCTTGTACGTCCTGGATCATGATGCTCTCGGTGATTTCCAGTTCCAGTTGGTCAGGCGCCAGTCCGGCATCCTGCAATGCATGACTTACCATGGCGGGCAGGTCGCTCTGGCGGAACTGGCGTGCCGAAAGGTTGACCGCCACACGCAGCGGGGGCAAGCCTTCGGCCACCCACCGGCTGCTTTGGGCGCAGGCAGTGCGCAGCACCCATTCGCCGACCGGGACGATCATGCCGGTCTCTTCGAGCAGGGGGATGATTTCCCCCGGCGCAACCAGCCCGCGTTCAGGATGCTGCCAGCGCAGAAGCGCTTCCATGCCGATGATCCGGTCGTTATGCAGGCTCACCTGGGGCTGGTAGTGCAAGATGAATTCTTCGCGTTCCAGCGCCCGCCGCAGATGGGTTTCCATCGACAGCCGCTGCGTCGCCATCACGTTCATGCCGGCGTTGAAGAAGCAGTAGTTGTTGCCGCCCTGCGCCTTGGCATGGCCCATGGCGGTGTCGGCATTCTTGATCAGGTCGTCCCGGTTGTCGGCGTCGACCGGATAGAGTGCGATCCCGATGCTTGGGGTGACGAATACTTCCTGGTTTTCCAGGTGGAACGGCTTGGCCAGCGCATCCAGAATCTTTTGGGCAACCAGCGTGGCGTTGTGCCGACCGCCGACATCGGCCAGCACAATGGCGAATTCGTCGCCGCTGAAGCGGGCGATCATGTCGCTGTCGCGGATATGGCCGGCCAGCCGCTCGGCCACGGCTTGCAGCAGTTTGTCGCCGAAGGGGTGGCCCAGGGTGTCGTTGATCGTCTTGAAGCGGTCCAGGTCGAGATGCAATAGCGCCGCCAGCCGGTTGTCGCTGTGCGCCGAGATAAGGGATTGCTTCAACCGCTCTTCCAGCATGCGCCGGTTGGGCAGTTCGGTGAGCGCGTCGTAGTAGGCGAGATGGTGGGTGCGCGCCTCGACCAGTTTCTTCTCGGTGAGGTCGGCGAATATCCCCAGGTAGTTGATGGTTTCGCCCTGCTCGTCGCGGATGGCAATGATGGATAGCCATTCCGGATAGGCCTCGCCGCTCTTGCGCCGGTTCCAGATTTCGTCTTGCCAGTAGCCATATCCGATCAGCGAGGCCCACATCGCCCGATAGAAATCGGCGTTGTGCCGGTCCGAGCGCAGCAGTCTGGGGTTCTTGCCGACCACTTCGGCTTCGCTGTAGCCCGTGATGCTGGTGAAAGCGCGGTTCACGTGCAGGATGTCGGCCTGGGCATCGGTAATGATGATGCCTTCGGTGCTGTTCTCGAACACCTTGGCGGCGAGCCGCAGGTTCTCCTGACTTTTGTGCAATTCTTCCTGGGCGAGCCGCAGCTTGTCTTTTTCTTCCTCCAGTTGGGCGATATGCCCGGCCTGGAGCGCTTCTCGTTCAAGTCCTTCCGCAACCAGTTGCACGCGGGACTCGTCGAGGCGACGTTCGACACGGTTGGTGATCAGGTAAAATATGGCAAGCAGCGCCCCGCCCAGAGTCAGGTAGAACAGGCTGAGGACGCGAAGCGTAATATGCATTTCATCGAGGCTCTGCGTCATGTCGCGCAGGACCGCCATGTTCCCCACTTTGCGGCCGCCTGCATCCTTGATCGGTATGACGCCGCAGTAGTAGTGCCTGTCGCCAACATCAATTTTCGTGAATGGGCCAGGCTGGTTTCTGCGGGACAAAATTCGGTTCACCTGTTCCCGCGGCAGATCCAGGGTCTGGTGGACGATAGCCATGTCGGGAAGCCGGTCCCAATCCGCGTTCAGCCCCAGCATGCGCATGCCGCTTTCCCAGTTTTTGCGCGTCAGGAATTGCTTGTCGATCGCCAGCAGGTTGTCGGTGCCGGTGATTTCCTTGATGCCGTGCAACACCTCCTCGATTTCCTCGCCGAGCTCGACATAGCCGACCAGCCCGGTTTTGTCTCGCAGCGGTACAACCGCACGCAGGGTGAAGGTGCCGATCGGGCCCAGTTCCACTCCGACGGCGATTTTTCCGGTTCTTTCCGCAGCCAGGGTGGTGTGGCGGTTGATGGTGTCGCCGAAACGTTCAGGCTGATGCACACGCAATATATTTACGCGGGCGGCATCTTCGAAGTAGAAATGGGTGATGCCGTATTGGCCGTGCAATTGCTTGAACAGCGGCGCTGCTCGCTTGAGCAGGGCATTCCGGTCCCTGGCGCGCAGTGCGGCTTGTAGCTTTTCGTCGCGCAGGATGGCCCCCAGCGCCGCTCCCAGCTTTTCGCCGCGCAGAGTCAGGGCGCGCTCGTAATAGGCTTGCACTGTTTGCAGGTCGTTTTTGAAGCGATCTGCGTTGTCAGTCTTTTCATGCCGGTACAGGCTGTAGTGGAATGCGCCAAGAAAAATGATCAGCGCCAGTGCAAGAGGGAAAAGAATGCGTGCCTTCAGGCTGATATTCTTGGTCATCGGTAATTGGGGAAACGGAAAACCGGTTGAGGAAAAAGCTTAACCCATTATCTTCAGAAACAGTAGCGCGGCCCGATTTTAGGTGGCTCTTACGCCGTCAAGCGACCGCCGACTTCGGTCGAGCCGCAGCGGAATCGGGATATTGCCGCGTCGGCTATTCGAAATGCTGCACCAGCTTGTCCAGTTCGCGGGCAGTTTGTTCCAGCTGTTGCGAGGCCGCCCAGGCACCCTGGACTTCGCCCCGGTTTTCGACGATCAGAGAAGCCACCTGCTTCATCTGGGAAGCGGCGGCCTCCACCGAAAACGCTTCGATACGCGCGGCCCCGGCCAATTCCCGCGCCATTTGGGCGACCTCGCGCTTGCCCACCTCCATGGAAAGGGGGCCAATGTCCGCCAACGCGGCTGTGCTCGGGTCTTTTGCCGGTTCCGCCAATATCGCCTCGATCATGCTCTCCGAATTTTCGGCCACATGTGCCACCGCCTCGGCATTTCGTGCCAACTCACCCAGGTCGTTGCACGAGCGGGCGATGCTTTCGAGCGTCTGGTATACCCGGTCGTGCTGTTCCTCGGAATGCTCGGCGAGATTCATCATGGTGAGGTTGAGGCGGCGGCATTGCTCGCGGATCGAACCGGACGAGTGGCGGATTTCGTCCATCATCGCCTTCAAGTTGATCTGCATGACCGCCACGGCGGCCATCACCCGGCCCGGTTCGCCGCACCCCGACGGGTCGATGGTTTCGGACAGGTTGCCCTCGGTAATGCGCTCCAGTGCGGCGATGGACGCTTCCAGCGGCATCACCGTGCCGCGGAAAAAGAACATGCCCGAAAGCATGACTGCCAGAATGCCGAAGGCGACGCCGGTGACCGCCATGATGGAAATGTTTTCGTTGCGCTCGGTCACCCCGAGAAAATTGCTTTCGGCCTTGGCGGTAAGGTGCTTGAGCAATTCCTCCACCTTCAGATTCGCCTCGCGGTACAAGGGGGTGACGTTTTTCAGCAGCAGTTTTTCCGCCGCGACGTAATCGCCCTGCTCCAATGCCTTCTTGGCCGGTATTAAACCGTTGTTCACATAACGCGAGCGCGCATTCCAATATTCCTCCGAAAGCCGGTGCTCCAAGCCGCCGCGCGGCAACTTGTCATAGCCTTCCCACAGCGAGTCGATTTCCTTGCGGTTTTTTTCGATCACGGCCAGATGCGCCGGCAAGCCGTGATCGAACTCGCCGGGCTGGTGGGTGGCGGGATTGTGGTGCAATGCCAGGGCGATCTGCGCCCGGTTGTCCGCCATCAGGAAATTGATGCGTCCGATAGCCCGCACCGGTTCCATTTCTTCGTAAAAAAGGGTGTGCATCGCCTGGTTGGACAGACGCAGTCCGCCGATACCGAGAATACCGCCCGCGATCATCATCAGGGTGACGAAAACGATGCCGATCGAAACGCCGTTTTTTACCGATAGAAAGTTTTTCCAGTTCCAGTTTCCGCCGCTCCCGGAGCGAGCCCCGGAAGAGCACGCTGTCCGCAAACTTTTTTCCGCGCGGTCGATGTCGTCGCGCGACAGGCACGGCAGCTTGTCGCTTACCGTGACGTATCCGTCGTGCTCCCCGTTCTTGCGCACCGGCACCACTCGAGCGTTAACCCAGAAATGGCCGCCGTCCTTGCTCAGGTTTTTGATGATGCCGACCCAGGGCAGCCCTTGTTTCAGCCGGAGCTTCATGGCTTCGAGCAGCGCCGGCGGCATGTCGGGGTGGTAGAGCGTACGGAAGCGCTTGCCGATCAGCTCTTCGCGGCGATATCCGCTGGTTTCGGCAAGCGCGTCGTTGACGTAGGTAATGACACCGCTGTTATCCGAGCGCGCGATCAACGACCCGTTGCCGGCGCCATCCCGCTCCTGCCCCATTTCAGGAGGGTTCATGTCCATAATTTCGCTCCCCGCACAAAATTTATAATAATCACTTTACCCATAGCCGCTTTATCGTCACCGCGGCGGAGCGGCATTCCTCGAAGGCCACCATCCCGGTTATCTCGAACTCCGGGGATTGGGTTTCGCGGCGTAGCGGCGAAACCAGCGGCATCCCTTTCTGGTCGTAGACGCTGTAGACGACGGCTTCTGACATTTTGATGGTGCGGTTCTTGACGGCGGCGATTTCGCCGTTTTTCAGCCTGACGATGGAACCCGGCGGCAGCATGCCGATTTCCTTGATCAGCACCTGAACCAGTTCGCCATCGAGCGAGGAATCCTTGCCCATGTACATGTCGCGCAGCGCGTGCTGCGGAAAATGCGCCTTGTTGTCGCGATAGGGCCGCGGCTTGGTCATGGCGCTATAAGTATCGGTGATCGCCAGCACCCCTCCCCCCCAAGTGATGCCTTCTCCCCCGAGCTTCAACGGATAGCCGCTGCCGTCGAAGCGCTCGTGATGCTGCCGCACGGAGTGCAGCCAGGCCTGGTCGTTCACTCCCGCGCGGCTCAATATTTCCACCCCGCGCACGGTGTGCCCCAGCATCGCCTCCTTGAGATGGGGCGGCAGAGGGCCGCCGCACTTGTCGAGTTCGCTCTGGATGGGAAGCTGGCCGATGTCGCGGGTCAGCGCGGCACACACGTAAGGCAGCCGCTCCTCGGCGGTCAGCCCCTTACGCACGCCGATGACTTCCGTCAGGATGGCCCCCATCAATTGATGCACGATAATGTAGGGATTATGGAAATCCAGGTACGGAGCGGCCAGCGCGCTGTCCAGATCTTCCTGGCACAGCGACTGGATGGTGGTTGCGTTTTTTTTGATGCGGTCCGGAAGATCGATCTGCTCCGGGGCTTTCAGGGCGGTGGTGAAGATATGCTTGAGATTGAGCGCCACCGCATCCATCTGGTCGTACACCGACTGATTCACCACCGGAGGGTTGGGAGAATTGCGGGACGAGGAAGCGTTGCCGCCGCTCTTCTCGTTCCCCATCAGGACGCCGCGCGCCACCAGTTTGTCTATCTGGCCGGGAATCGTCAGTACGACCCCCTTGCGCAAAAGCAAGCGGCCATCCGCGTCATGGATCGAGAAGGGAAGCGGTTCCCCCAGCGTGAGATCGGAATGCAAAACCCTTTTCATGCTCTCCCCCAACCCAATCCGCAGCTTAGGCAGGGAAAGCGCAGCACCGCAAATGAGGAAAACTAGCGTAACTGGCCATTCCGCCGTAAATGAGACTTGCGCCTTGCAGACCGGTAACTCGTTACCGTCTTTCGTAAGGGTTAGCCCTCTTTACCAGCTTTAACGCCTGAACCCGGCGGATTGAATGCAAAATTTATTTACTTGTCATCTTTTGGCTTGGCCGCAGACATCGTTTTTTTATTTAACAAGAATAATATGCTAACAGGGTTTAAAAGACAATAACGATATCATGGTCTTTTTAGTGAATCGAGCCCGCCGATCCTCGGTTTTGCCGCCGGGCGCGAGTTACAGCCCGAGACGCTGCCAGATGGTGGAAATCAGGCCGGCCTGATTGAGGGTGTAGAAATGCAGTCCCGGCGCGCCTCCGCTCAGCAGCCGCTCGCACAGGCCGGTCACCACGTCCAGCCCGCAGGCGCGGATGGCGGCGGTGTCGTCGCCGTAGCCCTGCAATTTGAGGCGCAGCCAGCGCGGGATTTCCGCGCCGCAGGCGTCGGAAAAGCGTGCCAACTGGGTAAAGTTGCCGATCGGCATGATGCCCGGCACGATCGGGATGGTAATCCCCATCGCCTCACATTCGTCGACGAAGTTGAAATAGGCGTCGGCGTTGTAGAAATACTGGGTAATGGCGGCATCGGCTCCGGCTTCCACCTTGCGCCTGAAGTTGGCGAGATCGGCCTGGGCGGAGGGTGCCTGGGGATGGAATTCAGGATACGCCGCCACCTCGATGTGAAACCAGTCGCCGGTTTCGGCGCGGATGAATTCCACCAGTTCGTTGGCGTAGCGGAATTCCCCGGCGCAGGCCGTGCCGGAAGGCAGGTCGCCGCGCAGGGCGACGATATGGCGGATGCCGTGGCTTTTGTATTCGTCGAGGATGGCTCGGATGCTTTCCCGTGTCGAGCCGATGCACGACAGGTGCGGCGCAGCCTTGTGGCCTCCTTTTTGAATTTCGATCACGGTTTCCAGCGTGCGGTCGCGCGTCGAGCCGCCGGCGCCGAAAGTGACCGAAAAAAATTCGGGGTTAAGCTGGGCGAGTTGCTGGCGTGTGGCGCGCAGCTTGTCCATGCCCTCCGGGGTTTTGGGAGGGAAGAACTCGAAACTTAAAATGGGTTTTTTTGACATGATTTTTCACCGCTGAGGCGCGGAGGCGCAGAGAAAGGCTTGAAAACTCAGCGTCTCTGCGCCTCTGCGGTTCAAATTCAATACCGATAATGGTTCGCCTTGTATGGGCCGTTCTTCGGCACGCCGATATAGGCAGCCTGCACGTCGGACAGCTCGGTCAGGTTCACGCCGATCTTCATCAGGTGCAGGCGTGCCACTTTTTCGTCGAGATGCTTGGGCAGCACGTACACCTTGTTCTCGTAGTTCTCGGGGTGGTTGAACAGCTCGATCTGGGCGATGGTCTGGTTGCTGAACGAGGCCGACATCACGAACGAAGGGTGGCCGGTGGCGCAGCCCAGATTCACCAGGCGACCCTTGGCCAGCACGATGATCTTCTTGCCGTCGGGGAAGATCACGTGATCTACCTGAGGCTTGATCTCGTCCCACTGGTATTTCTCCACGGAGGCGATGTCGATTTCCGAGTCGAAGTGGCCGATGTTGCAGACGATGGCCTCGTTCTTCATCTTGACCATGTGGTTGTGGTTGATCACGTGCACGTTGCCGGTGCAGGTGACGAAAATGTCGCCGAGGCTGGCGACGTCGTCCATGGTCACCACGCGGTAGCCTTCCATCGCCGCCTGCAGTGCGCAGATCGGGTCGATTTCGGTCACCATCACGGTCGCGCCCATGCCGCGGAACGCCTGCGCGCAGCCCTTGCCGACGTCGCCGTAGCCGAGCACCACGCAGATCTTGCCGGCGATCATCACGTCGGTGGCGCGCTTGATGCCGTCGAGCAGCGATTCGCGGCAGCCATATAGGTTATCGAACTTGGACTTGGTGACCGAGTCGTTGACGTTGATCGCCGGGAACTTCAGGCGGCCTTCCTCGGCCATCTGGTAGAGGCGGTGCACGCCGGTGGTGGTCTCTTCGGTCACGCCCTTGATGTGCTTGATGCGCGACGAATACCAGCCGGGCGAAGTCGCCAGCTTGTTCTTGATCGAGGCGAACAGCACGCGCTCTTCTTCGCAGGTCGGCTTGGCGATGCACGAAGGGTCGGTTTCGGCGCGGGTGCCCAGATGCAGCAGCAGGGTGGCGTCGCCGCCGTCGTCGAGGATCATGTTGGCGGGTTCGCCCGGCCATTCGAAAATCCGGTGGGTGTAGTCCCAGTACTCTTCCAGCGTTTCGCCCTTGTAGGCGAACACCGGGATGCCGTCGGCAGCGATGGCGGCGGCGGCTTGGTCCTGGGTCGAATAGATGTTGCACGAGGCCCAGCGCACTTCCGCGCCCAATGCCGTCAGCGTTTCGATCAGCACGGCGGTCTGGATGGTCATGTGCAGCGAACCGGCGATGCGCGCGCCTTTCAGCGGTTGCGCCTTGGCGTTCTCTGCGCGGATCGCCATCAGGCCGGGCATTTCCACCTCGGCCATCAGAATTTCCTTGCGGCCCCAAACAGCGAGGGACATATCGGCGACTTTGCAGTCGGTAAAGTTTTTGGTATCAGCCACAGCGAGCTCCTAACGATGTGGCCGGGGGGGATGCGGGGGGTGTCGCTCACCTGGGCATCCCGTGTCCGGCACGGGTTAAATACAGGCGAGCGCAGTTCTTTAGAAAACCGAGCCTGACGGAAGGAATCCGTTGCAGCGCTCCTCGGTTGGGTTGAATTATAACTGATTTTTGGGTTTTTTGTTTTTGAAGGTAAGCGTTACCTTAACCCCAAAGTCAGGCTGCGATCTCAATGTATTCAACTTGGCTTGTGGCGGGAGGAAGAGGCAAGCCATCTTCACGAAGCCCCGCAATATGAAACTCGATGGCCTCGCGAATTTGACTTTCGGCATCCTTAAAGGTTGCGCCGGTGGCAATGCAGCCAGGAAGGTCTGGCGCATAGGCGGAGAAGTTGTTTTCGGCAGTTTCAATGACGACGGCGTAGCGCATGTGTTGACTTCGTATTTGAGGCTGGCTTGCTTCAATATGCTGTTTAGGGTTCCGGGGGCGAGATCGTCGCTCGGTTTTCCGGCAACGGTAATGTGGCCAGGTTTTGCAGGGCGCTTAAACTGGCGATGGTTACTGCGAGTCGCGACAAGGTATCAGCCATCCTTCAGCAAACGAGCCAATATGTCGTTGACTTTCATAGTGTAAGGATACTGTCATAGTGTAAGGATACTGTGAGGAATATCGGCAGTCAAAGTTTCATCTTGGCGATCTGGGTTGAATGTAAAGGTCGAAATTTAATTCGACTCTGAGCTAACCCCGGTTTCCCGGACAAATCCCTCTTTTGATTTATCGAGATGGGCTCCGGCCTCGGTGGTTGAGAAAGGGTTGCTCATGGGAAAAGGAGGAATTGGCGATGCTCTTGGTTTGAGGGACTTATTTAATCATAGTGCAACGCATTACACATTCAATCTTGATTGTGGCCGCTCCTGTGTCTGGCGGTCTCATGGATAAGCTTTGATTCAGGCAATGAGTAGTCATATTTTATTGCACGATCCTGAGATATAATCAAACCTATATTTGAATATGTAAACTATCTCAATGGCCGCTGTTACTCCCAAAAAGAAACTCTTCGAAAACTTCGCCCTCGTTGCGAAAGCACTTGCCAGCGCCAATCGACTTGAGTTGCTGGAGGCGCTTGCACAGGGAGAGCGTGGCGTGGACGGATTGGCACGGGCAAGCGGTATGTCGGTAGCCAACACTTCCCACCATCTTCACATCCTGCGTGGCGGTGGACTGGTTAAATCGCGCAAGGAAGGCACCCAAGTCATCTACAGTTTGGCCGATGAAAAGGTGCTTTCACTGTTAACGGATATCCGTTATGTGGCTGAACGACACTTGGCTGAAGTGGAGCGCATTGTCCGCGAAAACTTTGATAGCCGGGACAACCTGACTCCCGTCCGTCGCGACGAGCTTCTGGGATTGGTGAGTTCCGGGGAGGCAATGGTGATTGATGTTCGCCCCTCAGCTGAATACGATGCCGGCCATATTTCAGGGGCGGTCAATATCCCTCTGGAGTCCCTGCCGGAGCGGTTAAGCAAATTACCTCGTGACCAGGAGATTGTTGCCTATTGCCGTGGCCCTTATTGCATGCTGGCCTTCGATGCGGTTGAGCAGTTGCGCCAGCAAGGCTATCGTGCCCGCCGACTGGAAGATGGCTTCCCTGAATGGAAGGTCAACCACCTTCCTGTCGACCGTTAATCGCCCCTGAAAAAACCCTCTAAATAAGCATTGGTATCCAGGTTGTCGAGCTACCGAAAAAATTAGCTTGACGACTTCGTAGTTATGGCTGAATAATGTATTCAAATAATCATTTGATTATTGTTGTTGGCCATGTCGGCTTGGTTGCGGGGAGAAGAGGCACGTCCGAATCTCAATCCAGCCTGATTTTCTGGCAAGGAGAAAATGATGAAAACTCTTTTCATACTCAACGACCCACCCTACGGCACCGAGCGCAGCTATAACGGGTTTCGTCTGGCGCGAGCATTATCCAAGCACGACGGCAATGAAATTCGACTGTTCTTGCTGGGCGATGCTGCTCTATGCGCCAAGGCGGGGCAGAAGGTGCCGGAAGGCTATTACAACATCGAGTTCTTTGCCCAGAGCATTCTGAAACGTGGCGGGCAAATCGGAATTTGCGGTGCTTGCATGGATGCCCGTGGATTAAAGGACGAGGAAATGATCCCGGGTGCCGGGCGTTCTACGCTGGAGCATCTGGCAGAGTGGACGGAGTGGGCAGATAAGGTGCTGGTGTTCTAGGCCTCTTTTTTTACCCTATATTCAAATGTTCAATTGATTATTGTCAGTTGGAATTCGAAGGAGCTGAACCATGATTGTTATCGCCCTATTCGCCGGTGCGGCAACCGGCACTGTGCTTGGACTGCTCGGCAGCGGCGGCTCCATCATCGCTGTACCGGCACTTTTGTATCTTCTGCATGTCGAGCCGAAGCAGGCCATCGCCATGAGTCTGGGTATTGTCGCTATCACCGCCACTATCTCAGCTTTGGACAACTGGAAGCGCGGCAACGTGGATGTCAGGGTGGCGGTGATGTTCGGCCTGTTCGGAGTAATCGGCACTTTCAGCGGAACACGGCTGGGTGTGCATACGCCGGTGGCACTCCAGCTCGGGCTGTTCGCCTTGGTGATGCTTGCTGCCGCGTGGAGGATGCTGAAAACGAAAAAGCAACAACAGATAGTGCAGACAGCGCAATTGCCTGGGGCGGGTGGCCCTGCCATATCCATCGCCGAAAGCGGGAACATTAAGGCTCATATGGGGCAGATCGCCCTGCTCGGCATTGGTGTCGGAGCGCTAACCGGCTTGGTTGGAGTGGGCGGCGGTTTCCTGATCGTGCCGGCTCTGGTGCTGATATCCGGCATCCCGATGAAAACCGCCATCGGCACCTCACTCGCCATCGTTGCTGCCAATTCGTCCACGGGCTTTGCCGGCTATATGGGCGTGGTGCCGGTGGATTGGATGATGATGACTTCCTTCACTGCGGTAACGATTGCTGGCAGCTTCGTCGGCACCAGACTGGCACACCGATTCTCCCCGGAGTCCCTGAAGCGTAGCTTCGGCGTTTTCCTGATATTTGTTGCGACCTACATCCTGCTCAAGAGCGTACTTTGACGGTGATTTTGCTGGAAGAGCGAAATGAAGAGACTAATCATATTTTTTCTATTTATTCCACTGAGCGCGATAGCCGAGCCCTTGCCAGATGATGTCGGCGAATACATCCGCGCGGTGCAAAGCCTGGTAAAGACGGAGCGGGTGATTGTCGAAAGGGAAGGAGTCGGCTTGCTGGTTCCTGCGAGAGAGATGTTTTCCGGCTCGGGCGAGCTGATGGATAGCGGCAGGCTGGTATTGGAAAAAGCAGGTTATTTTTCCAGGCAAGCAAAGAAAAAACTGATCGTCATTGTGCCGGACGAGCGGGAGCATAAGGATTTTCGGCCCGTCTCCTACTTGATGTATGGAGGGATAATCAAGCGCAACGCTCTTATCGGTCCTTACGTATACGTCCTCGCTATCCGACCTTAATCGCTGTCAGGAACCCTCATTTATAACCCCGATAGAGGGAGTGCCATGCTTCAACCGCTCAAGTAATTTTCCAGCCGTCGCCCGGCGGGCACTGTAACACTCTACGTGCTTTATGCCGAAGAGTTGAGCTATCATTTTGTATTGGTTGGCGATATTTTCACGATGCAAAAAAGGCGCTCTTGCCGTTTGATGCGTGTAAATTTCCCGTGATATTTATTGAGATGGATGTTTGGAAAGGCTTGGCTTCATTATCTCGCGCCACGCGCTGAGTTTTTGCGCAAAAGACAGGGAGGCGTTGGCCGGGCTGGTGGAGGGGAGGCGTAGATAGATGACGGAGCTGTCGGCGAATTTTCGTAGTCCGTGCCGTTTGAAGCATTCCTCCGCTTTTGCCCCGTTAAAAAATACGTGCGTAATCTTTTTGTGGGTGCTGAAGAACGTCTGGAAGTCGTTTGCCGTGTGCGTGTCGTTTTCGATCATCGCATCCAGGCTGCCTTCCCGCGTGCATGACTGGAGTACGTCCCAGAGGGCGATCCTGGCTGACTTCAGGGCTTGAACCCTTACCTGGTAGGGCGAGGCCGCATCAAACTGGAGCAGTTCGGCAATGATCCGCCAGAATGCATTCTGGGGGTGGGCATAATACTGGTGTGCTTTCAGCGATGCCAGTCCTGGCATGCTGCCGAGGATGAGTACCTCGGCGTTTTTATTTTCAATCGGCCCGAAACTATGGACGTGTGCCATGCTCATGGGTCCAATGTAAAATCGGCTTCATGTTTCAGGAGAACTGAACCTGATTTCCGTCCCGATCGTAGGCCAGAAAGTGGGAAACCGCGCCATTCTGTATGGACTCTACCATTTCTTTCAAGGGCTTCTGGGCCTCTTCGGTGCTCGGCATGACCCCGCCGCGCCCTGACAGGCAGGCGACGAACACGATTTTCCAGTCCTGCCCGGTCTGGCGGGATTCTTCGACCAGATCGGAAAAGTCGCCCAGTTCGTCCTGCGCCTTGTCGGTGCAAATTTTTGGGGTCAGTACGCCGCCCTGCCCGGCGTGAAATCGCTCGGTCTGTGCCTTGGTATAACCTTCGGGCAGTTCGGCTGTCGTGAAAACGAAGAGAAACCGCTGCGGTTCGGGCTGTTGTCTGGCGGCTGCCAGAAGTTCTTCATAACTTGAAATATTCATGCTGCCTCACTTGTTGTCCAAATCCAACCTGATTTCAGACGCGGATTAACACATATAAAACAGTGTGTTGCGGCATATTTTCCATTCGCCAGAAAGGTGCGCAAATCCGTGTGTATCCGTGTTAATCCGTGGCTGAACTGCTTCAACCCTGGCTGCCCTGCAAACGCTCAGAAAAAAGCCCTGCCTCGCAAGGCAGGGCTTGAATTCAGGCAGCACTCAAATCCCGGCGTCGGCTTTGAGTGCTTCCGCCTTGTCCGTCGCTTCCCAGGTAAATTCCGGCTCCTCGCGGCCAAAGTGGCCGTAGGCGGCGGTCTTGGCGTAGATCGGGCGCAACAGGTCGAGCGCCTGGATGATGCCTTTCGGCCGCAGGTCGAAGTGTTTTTCGACCAGTTTGGCGATCTTCTCGTCGGCGATCTTGCCGGTGCCGAAGGTGTCGACCATCAGGCTGACCGGCTTGGCGACGCCGATGGCGTAGGCGACCTGCACTTCGCATTTCGATGCCAGCCCCGCGGCGACAATGTTCTTCGCCACGTAGCGGCCGGCGTAGGCGGCGGAACGATCCACCTTGGACGGGTCCTTGCCGGAGAATGCGCCGCCGCCATGGTGTGCGGAACCGCCGTAGGTGTCGACAATGATTTTGCGCCCGGTCAGGCCGCAGTCGCCCATCGGGCCGCCGACCACGAAGCGGCCGGTGGGGTTGATCAGGTAGCGGATATCGCCGGCGCGCAGGCTTTCCGGAATGATCGGCTTGACGATTTCCTCGATCACCGCCTCGGACAGTTCGGCGTGGGAAATGTCGGGATGGTGCTGGGTGGAGATGACCACGGTATCGACATGCACCGGCTTGCCGTCCACATAGCGGATGGTGACCTGGGATTTGGCGTCGGGGCGCAGCCAGGGCAGGCGGCCATCCTTGCGCAGTTCAGCCTGGCGCTGCATCAGGCGGTGCGCATAATGGATCGGCATCGGCATCAGTTGCGGGGTTTCGTCGCAGGCGTAGCCGAACATCAGTCCCTGGTCGCCGGCGCCCTGATCCAGGTCGAGCCCCTCGCCCTCGTTCACGCCCTGGGCGATGTCGGGCGATTGCCGGTTGATCGCGGTCAGCACGGCGCAGGTGGCGTAGTCGAAGCCGATGTCGGAGCTGTTGTAGCCGATGCGCTTGACCGCCTCGCGGGCGATGTCGATGTAGTTTATCGCCGCGTGGGTGGTGATTTCGCCGGAAATGACCACCAGTCCGGTGCTGACCAATGTTTCGCAGGCTACCCGCGCTTTGGGATCATGCGCTAGAATGGCGTCGAGTACGGAATCGGAAATCTGGTCGGCGACTTTGTCGGGATGGCCTTCCGAGACGGACTCGGAAGTAAACAGGTGTTCTTTCATGCTTCTGCTCCTTGGTATCGATACTTCCCCGTGGTTGCTGGCGAAGCCGGCCCCGGGGGTGGAAGCAGACGACGCTTTAGCCGTATTTATAACCCGCCCGCAAGTTGTCTCTTAACTCGGCGGCGCGGTAATTCTATTTTTTTGAAGAGATTTAGTCAAACCCTGCCCTGATGGCCTATCTGCTCCGCGCTCTTTCCCGTTTGCCGCTCTGGCTGTTGCACTTCCTCGGTGCGGCGGCCGGCTGGGCGACCTATCTGGCTTCGCGGCGCTATGCCGCTAGGATACGGGAAAACCTGATGACCAGCGGCATATGCGCGCCGGGCGAATGCGCCAAGCTGTTGCGCCGGTCGGTGGCAGAGGCGGGCAAGAGCGTGCTGGAACTGCCCGCCATCTGGTTGCGCCCGGAACAGCAGGCGCTGCAACTGCTGAAAAAGTGCCACGGCTGGGAGCATGTCGAGGCCGCGCACCGGCGCGGCAAGGGGCTGATTTTTCTGACTCCGCATATGGGCTGCTTCGAAATCACCAGCCTGTACTATGCCGCACGCCATCCGATCACCGTGCTTTACCGTCCGCCGCGCCTGCGCTGGCTGCAACCCTTGATGGAGTTCGGGCGCAGACGCGGTCTGGTCAGCCTTGCGCCGACCGATCTGGGCGGCGTGCGGGCGCTGTTCAAGGCATTGCGGCGGGGCGAGGCGATCGGCATGCTGCCCGACCAGGTGCCGAGCCGGGGAGAGGGCGTGTGGGTGGACTTCCTCGGACGCCCCGCCTACACCATGACACTGGTGTCGCGCCTGGCGCGCTCCACCGACGCGGCCATCGTTTTTGCCTTTGCCGAGCGCCTGCCGCATGGGGCCGGTTTCGATCTATGGCTGGAGCCCCTGACTGCCGAATTGCCCGAGGACCCTGCCGCCGCCGCAGGCGTGATCAACCAGGCGGTGGAAGGCCTGATCCGTAAAAAGCCCGAGCAGTATTTGTGGAGTTATAACCGTTACAAAGTGCCCAAGGGCGTGATGGGTAATGAGTAAGCCGTTTCCATTCATCACCTATCACCCATTACTCATTACTGGTTGGCAATGGCTCGCTTAGGTATCTTTCTCATCTGGCTGTTGCATTTCCTGCCGCTCGGCCTGCTGGCCCGGTTCGGTGAGGGCTTCGGCCTGCTGCTTTATCTGCTCGGCAGCGAGCGGCGGCGCGTGGCGCGCATCAACCTGCGGCTGTGTTTCCCGGAAATGCCCGACAAGGACAGGGAAAAGCTGGTGCGGCGCCATTTCCGCGCCTTCGGCCGCAGCGTCCTGGAGCGCGGCATTCTGTGGTGGTCGCCGAAATCGCGTGTCCAGAAACTGGTTCGCATCGAAGGGCTGGAGCATTGGCAGGCCGTCGCCGGAAATCCGGCGATCTGGCTGGCGCCGCATTTTGTCGGGCTGGATATGGGCGGCGTCAGGCTGACCACGGACTATCCCCTGGTCTCGATGTACAGCAGGCAGAAAAATCCGCTGTTCGACGCGCTGCTGCTGCATTCGCGCACCCGCTTCGGCAATTCGCCGATGGCTTCGCGCCAGGACGGGCTCAAGCCAGTGGTGCGGGCGATGCGTAACGGCCTGCCGTTCTATTATCTGCCGGACATGGATTTCGGCGAGCGCGATGCGGTGTTCGTGCCGTTTTTCGGCGTGCCTGCCGCTACCATCACCGGCCTGTCGCGCCTGGCGAAAATCACCGGCGCGGCGGTAGTGCCCTGCGTCACCCGCCAGCTCCCCGGCGGCGCGGGTTATGTGCTGAAGTTTTACCCGGCCTGGGCCGATTTCCCGAGCGAGGATGTCGAGGCCGATGCCCGCCGCATGAATGCCTTCATCGAGGAACGCATCAGGGAAATGCCGGAGCAGTATTTCTGGCTGCACAAGCGCTTCAAAACCCGCCCGCCGGGGGAAAAGCGCTTCTACGACTAAGCTGTGGTAATCTGCCTGTTAAATTTTGAGATGCCTTGATTTTATGTTCGCCAATCCTCCTCCGGAAGAATGCCGCGCGCTGCTGAAGCGCATCAAGAATATCGCCGTGGTCGGGCTGTCGCCCAAGCCGGACCGGCCCAGCTATTTCGTGGCCAGGGCGATGCAGGGCTTCGGCTTCAACATCATTCCGGTGCGCCCGGCCACCGCCGAAGTGCTCGGGCAGAAAGCCCATGCTTCCTTGCGCGACGTGCCGGGGCCGATCGATCTGGTCGACGTGTTCCGTGCTGCGGAGTTTGTCGATGCGATCGTGGATGAATGCATCGCCTTGAAAGTGCCGGCGATCTGGATTCAGGAGGGCATCGTCAACGAGGCGGCGGCGCTGCGTGCGCGCGAAGCCGGCATGACGGTGGTGATGGATCGTTGCATCTACAAGGATTACGTGGCGCTGTGTCAATGAGAGTTAATTTTTTAACCACAGAGGCGCAGAGGCGCAGAGTTTTTGTGCGAGTTGGTTTTCTCCGCGCCTCTGCGTCTCTGCGGTGGATATTGGGTTGTTGCCATGAGGCTTAAGTTCACCAAAATGCACGGCCTGGGCAACGATTTCGTGGTGATCGACGCGATTTCGCAAAGCGTGAATTTGACCCCGGCCCAGTTCCGGTTCATCGCCGACCGCCATTTCGGCATCGGCTGCGACCAGATATTGCTGGTCGAAAGCGCGACCCGGCCCGACGCGGATTTCCGCTATCGCATCTTTAATGCCGATGGCGGCGAAGTGGAGCAGTGCGGCAACGGTGCGCGCTGCTTCGTGCGCTTTGTACACGAAAAAGGGCTGACCACGAAAACCGGAATCCGGGTGGAAACCGCATCGGGAATTATCGAGCCGCATCTTGAACCGAACGGCCAGGTGACGGTGAATATGGGCATGCCGCGTTTCGAGCCGAAGGAAATTCCGTTTGTCGCGCCACAGCGCGCGCCGACCTACATGCTCGAGCTGAGCGGGGGAGCGGTCGAGGTCAGCGTGCTTTCCATGGGCAATCCCCATGCGGTAACACTGGTGGCAGATGCAGACGCCGCCCCGGTATCGGAGGAAGGGCCGCAAATCGAGCGCCACTCGAGCTTTCCCGCCAGGGTCAATGCCGGCTTCATGCAGGTGCTCGACCGCAGCCATATCAGGCTGCGGGTTTACGAGCGCGGTGCAGGCGAAACCCTGGCTTGCGGTACTGGCGCCTGTGCCGCCGTGGTGGCGGGCATCATGCGCGGACTGCTGGATAAGGAAGTACGGGTGTCCACCCGCGGCGGCGAGTTGCTGGTTCGCTGGGGAGGCGAAGGCCAGCCGGTATGGATGACCGGCCCGGCCGTGACGGTATTCGAAGGTCAAATCAAGCTTTAATTCAATAGGGGGAGTTCATGAGTCTTAAACCGGAGGATGTCGCACGATACGTGCAGGAGCACCCTGAATTTTTCGAACAGCATTCCGCGCTGCTGGCGGAGGTGTTTATTCCCCATCCCCACGGCGGGCGGGCGATTTCCATTGCCGAGCGCCAGCAGTTGGCGCTGCGCGACAAAAACCGGCTGCTGGAAACCAAGCTGCGGGAACTGATCCAGTTCGGCGAGGAGAACGACGCCATCAGCGAAAAAATGCACCGTCTCGCCTTGTCGCTGCTCGGAGCAAAAGATCTGGACAGCGCCATGAGCACCGCCTATTTCAACCTGCGCGAGGATTTCGACGTACCCCATGTGGCGATCCGCATCTGGGCGGGGACGGAGCTCCCCGCGCGGCCTGAGTTCATCGGGGCGACCATCGACATGTGCGCGTTTGCCGACGAGCTGTCCACCCCAAAATGCGGTCCGCAGCTCCTGGAGGAGGCGCCGTCCTGGTTTGGCGAGGCCGGCCCGAACCTGCGTTCCTTCGCCTATGTGGCGTTACGCTCGGAGCAGTCGTTCGGCTTGCTGGCGATGGCGAGCGAGGATGCGCAGCGTTTTTACCCGGAAATGGGCACGCTCTATCTGAAGCGGCTGGGTGAACTGGTCAGCGCCGCGCTGCTGCGCTACTTGAAGTAATTTGCCGGTCTTTTTCAGCCACGGATTAACACAGATGAACACGGATTATCAGAGCGAAAAGCTTGATACGCCGTTTTTTCATGGGGGATACGCATACGCAACTGTATGCAGATTTATCTGTGTTAATCCGTGTTTATCCGTGGCTAAACGCAATAAGTTAAAAATTTCTCGATGAGTGCAGGTGCCGACTATCTGCAAAGCTATCTTGTCCATCTCGCCAGCGAGCGCCGCCTGTCGCCGCTGACCTGCACCAATTACCGCCGCGACGTGACCGAACTGCTCAAGCTGGCGGGCGACATGCCCCTCGATCAGTTGCAAATCCACCAGGTGCGGCGCTTCATCGCGCAGTTGCATGGTCGCGGACTGGGCGGCAAGTCGCTGGCACGCATGCTTTCCGCCTGGCGCGGCTTTTATGCGTATCTCGCGCGCAACCACGGCTTTACCCACAATCCCTGCGCCGGCTTGCGCGCGCCGAAATCCACCCGATCCCTGCCGCAGGCGCTATCGCCTGACGAGGCGGCGCGCCTGATGGACGTGCCTGCGGACGACGCCCTGGCGGTGCGCGACAAGGCGATACTCGAACTGTTTTACTCTTCCGGCTTGCGCCTCTCCGAGCTGACCAGCCTGCCGCTCGCCGAGATCGATCTTGCCGCCGGCATCGTGCGCGTCACCGGCAAGGGCGGAAAAACCCGCGAAGTGCCGGTGGGCCGCCTGGCTGTGGAAGCGATCCGGAACTGGCTGCCGCACCGCGACAGGCAGGCCAAGCCGGGCGAGGCCGCCCTGTTCGTCGGCAGGAACGGCCTGCCGTTGACGCCGCGCGCCGTGCAGTACCGCATCAAACAATGGGCGATCAAGCTCGGCATTTCGGCCGAAGTGCACCCGCACGTGCTGCGCCACTCCTTTGCCAGCCACGTGCTGCAATCCAGCGGCGATCTGCGCGCAGTGCAGGAAATGCTGGGCCATGCCAATATTTCCACGACACAGGTGTATACGCATCTGGATTTTCAGCATTTGGCCAAGGTTTACGACGCGGCACATCCCCGTGCCAAAAAGAAGTAGCATCCGGATTCTGGTTCCGGCCACCGCTGTCGCGGCTTAACGCTCCGTGCCGGGAATAAGCCTTGACACGTTTCGCCTGATTGCAGGATCATAAAAAGATGAATTCGCGTCTGTTGCTTTCACTTTCGCTTGCTCTCTTCCTGCTCTTTGCGCAGCAGGGAGCGGCGCTGCACGCCTTGTCGCACCTCGCGGACGACGTGCCGGCACAGTCGCAGCAGGGCAAGCACCTGCCCCATTCGCCGATCTGCGACAAGTGCGTGGCTTATGCCGGCATCGCCGGTGCGGCGCCGTTCTCGCCGCCGCTATTCACCGCCCAGGAAACCACGTTCATTCTGGCTGCGATGCTGTCGCTCCTGTTCTTTTCCGTTTCGCGCTTTTCCTATCGTTCTCGCGGCCCGCCTCGTCTGAAATAAGTCACGCCTTGTTCCGGCAACCGGCCATTAAGCCGGCTGCCGCCGTTGATTTTTTTCACGAGGTCATCATGTCATTCAAACGTAAAACCCTTGCGGCGGCCATCGCGCTCGCCCTCGCCGCGCCGCTGGGCGCGCAAGCCGCCGATAGCGCCGAACTGGCGCAAATCCACGACGAAATCCGGCAAATGCGGCAAACCTATGAAGCGCGCATCGCCAGCCTGGAAGCGCGCCTGAAACAGGCGGAAACCGACGCCAGGCAGGCGGGCAGCAAAGCCGACGCAGCGGTCAGCCAGGCCCGCGAGGCTGCAGCGACGGCGGCCCAGCCTGCACCCGCGCATGGCGGAGACAACATCAGCGCTTTCAATCCCGGTGTTTCGCTGATCCTGTCCGGCCTGTACAGCAATCTCTCCCAAGATCCGGCGGGCTACCGGATCACCGGCTTTCACCTGCCCAGCAGCGTGATGGGCGACGTCCGGCCGCAGCGCGGTTTCAGCCTGGGCGAAAGCGAATTGGGGATTTCTGCCAATGTGGACCAACTGTTTTACGGCGCGATGAATTTTTCCATCCATCCCGACGATACGGTTTCCACCGAGGAAGCCTTCATCCAGACTACAACATTGCCGCAAGGACTGACGCTGAAGGCGGGGCGCTTCTTCTCCGGTATCGGCTACCTCAACGCACAGCATGCGCATACCTGGGACTTCGTCGATGCGCCGCTTGCCTACCAGGCTTTTCTCGGCGGGCAGTTCAACAACGACGGGGTACAGATGCGCTGGCTGGCACCCACCGATACCTTCCTGGAAGTCGGCGCTGAACTGGGGCGTGGCGCCAATTACCCCGGCACCGGGCGCGACAAGAACGGTTCCGGTGCAAGCGCACTCTATGCCCATCTGGGCGGCGATGTCGGCGCCAGCAATAGCTGGCTGGCCGGGCTTTCGGTACTGGCGACTTCGCCGCAGGACCGCCAGTGGGACGACATCGACTCTGCCGGCGCAACCGTCACCAACAGCTTCACCGGCAACAGCCGGCTGTGGATCGCGGACGGCGTGTGGAAATGGGCGCCCAACGGCGATGCCCACAATACCAACTTCAAGTTGCAGGGCGAATACCTGCGCCGGGTCGAGGACGGCAGCCTGACCTACAATGCGGTCACACCGGGAGCCTATTCGGCCACCCAGTCCGGCTGGTATGTGCAGGGCGTTTACCAGTTCATGCCGTATTGGCGGGCGGGATTGCGCACCGAGCGGCTCGATGCCGGCAATGTCGATTACGGCGTCAACAACGCCAACCTGTTGCGGCCCGATTATGCGCCGTCCCGCAACGCATTGATGGTCGATTACAACCCGAGCGAATTCAGCCGCGTCCGCTTGCAGTTCGCCCAGGACAAGTCGCGCCAGGACGTGTCGGACAACCAGATATTCCTGCAATACCAGATGAGTCTCGGCGCCCACGGCGCGCATAACTTTTAGGAGATGAAAATGTCGAACGGAATTTTGAAATTCGTTTTTGCTGCGGTGCTCGGTTCTTTCGCCGTTCCGGCCTTTGCTGCGCTCAACATCCTCGCCTGCGAGCCGGAATGGGGTGCGCTGGCGCAGGAGTTGGGCGGCGACAAGGTGAGTGTTTACAACGCCACCAATGCCTTCCAGGATCCGCATCACGTCCAGGCCAAGCCCAGCTTGCTGGCACGGGCGAGGGGCGCAGACATGACGGTGTGCACCGGTTCCCAGTTGGAAATCGGCTGGTTGCCGATCCTGTTGCGCCAGACCGGCAACCCGAAGATCCAGCCGGGAAAGCCGGGCTACTTCGAAGCGACCAAATATGTGCGCATGCTGGAGGTGCCGAGCAGCGTCGACCGTTCCCTGGGCGACGTCCACCCCGGCGGCAATCCGCATATCCAGACCGATCCGCGCAACATCGCCCTGGTGGCCGATGCCTTGGCAAAGCGGCTGGCCGAGGTCGATCCGGCCAATAGCGCTTATTACCAGGGTAATTACAAGGTATTTGCCGAACGCTGGAAGGCGGCGATGGCGAAATGGGAAAAAGAGGCCGCGCCGCTCAGGGGCATGGCCATTGTCGTCCATCACAAGGCATTTGCTTATCTCGAGAACTGGCTGGGGTTGAATGAGGTCGCGGCGCTGGAACCCAAGCCCGGCGTCGAACCGACCAGCGGCCATCTGGCCGAGGTGTTGGCGCAATTGCAGCGGCAGCCCGCGAAAGCGGTGATACGCGCCACCTACAATGATGCCCGCGCCTCCGAGTGGTTGGCGGAACGCGCCAAAATCCCGGTGGTAGTGGTGCCTTTTACCGTCGGCGGTTCGGATCGCGCCAAGGATTTGTTCGGTTTGTTCGACGACACCGTGCAACGGCTGCTGTCGGCGCTTAAATAAATCATGTTCACCGCAAAGGTATGCAAAGGAAAACAAGGCTATTGGGTTACCTCGCGTACCTTTGCGTCCCTTGTGCCCTTTGGGTATTTGCGGTGAAAAAGGATAAATCATGAACTTCGACACACTCAGTTTTTCCATCCTCCTACCCGCTTTCCTCGCCGGCCTGTTGGTGCTGGCCACCCACGTGCCGCTCGGCCTTCAGGTATTGAAGCGCGGCATCGTGTTTATCGACCTGGCCATTGCCCAGATCGCTACCCTCGGCGTGATCGCGGCGGACCGTCTGGGTTTTGAGCCGGATGGCTGGATCGCCCAGGCGGCGGCGGTTTCGGCGGCCTTGCTCGGCGCCCTGCTGTTGACCTGGACGGAAAAGCGCTGGCCGGAAACCCAGGAAGCGCTGATCGGCGTGCTGTTCGCGCTGGCCGCCACCGGCGGCATGATACTGGTGGCCAACAACCCGCACGGCGGCGAACATCTCAAGGATTTGCTGGCGGGCCAGATTCTGTGGGTGAGCCATGCGCAACTGCTGCCGCTGGCCGCGTTGACTGCCGCCATCCTGGCGCTATGGTTCGGCATCGGGCAACGACGGCTCGGCCGCTTCGGCTTCTACGGGCTGTTCGCTTTTGCCGTCACCGCTTCGGTGCAACTGGTCGGCGTTTACCTGGTGTTCGCCAGCCTGATCGTTCCCGCGCTCGCCATCCGCTCCCTGTCTTCGCGCCGTCAGTTGGCCTTCGGCTACCTGCTCGGCGCGCTCGGCTATCTGCTGGGGCTGCTGCTTTCGCTGCTGTTCGACTTGCCGTCCGGTGCCGTCATCGTCTGGTCCCTGGCGGCGCTGGCACTGGGCCTTAATTTTCTGGTGCTGCCGAAGAACCGGCCGGTTCTGTGAATCTGTAAACGGGTTTTAGCCACGGATGACCGCTTTTTTAGGGTGAAAGGCGACACCGGTTTTTTGCCGGTATAATGAAATCAACTTCATCACGAGGAAAGACATGGAGCAATTTCGCGGAACAACCATCCTTTCGGTGCGGCGCGGCAATAGCGTGGCACTCGGCGGCGACGGCCAGGTGACCCTCGGCAACATCGTGGTCAAGGGCAGCGCGCGCAAAGTGCGGCGCATCCATCACGACAAGATACTGGCCGGATTCGCCGGCGGCACGGCGGACGCCTTCACCCTGTTCGAGCGTTTCGAGGCCAAGCTGGAAAAGCACCAGGGCCATCTGCTGCGCTCCGCGGTGGAACTCGCCAAGGACTGGCGCACCGACCGCATCCTGCGCCGGCTCGAAGCGATGCTGGCGGTGGCGGACCGGGAAAGCTCGCTGATCATCACCGGCAACGGCGACGTGCTGGAGCCGGAGCTGGGCCTGATCTCGATCGGCAGCGGCGGCCCTTACGCCCAAGCCGCAGCGCGCGCCCTGCTCGAACATACCGACATGCAGCCGGCGGAAATCGTCAAAAAAGCGCTGACCATTGCCGGCGACCTGTGCATCTATACTAATCAGAACCATGTGATTGAAGTACTGGAGTGATGAGGGATGGGTGATGGGTAACCCCAGCCACGCTCATCACCCATTACTCATTCCCCATCACTGTGAGCTCAGCGAACCATGACCCAAATGACACCCCAGGAAATCGTCCACGAGCTGGACAAGCACATCATCGGCCAGCATGCCGCCAAGCGCGCGGTCGCCATTGCCCTGCGCAACCGCTGGCGGCGACAGCAGGTGGCCGAGCCGCTACGCCAGGAAATCACGCCGAAAAACATCCTGATGATCGGCCCGACCGGTGTCGGCAAGACCGAGATCGCGCGCCGCCTGGCCCGGCTCGCCAACGCGCCGTTCATCAAGGTGGAGGCGACCAAGTTCACCGAGGTCGGTTATGTCGGCCGCGACGTCGATTCGATCATCCGCGACCTGGTGGAAATGTCGATCAAGCAGACCCGCGAGCAGGAAACCCTCAAGGTGCGTCACCGCGCCGAAGACCATGCCGAGGAGCGCATTCTCGATGTTTTGCTGCCGCCTGTCCGGGAAATGGCCCATTTGCTCGACAAGGACGAGGTGGCTGTGCACGAGGATAGCGCTACGCGGCAGAAATTCCGCAAGATGCTGCGCGAGGGCAAGCTCGACGACAAGGAAATCGAAATTGAAGTGGCCGCGCCACAGGCGCACATGGAAATCCTCGCGCCACCCGGCATGGAAGAAATGACTTCGCAGATCCAGAACCTGTTCCAGAATATCGGCGGCGGCAAGCGCAAGCTGCGCAAGATGAAAGTCAGCGAAGCGATGAAGCTGCTCGCCGAAGAAGAGGCGATGAAGCTGGTCAACGACGAGGACTTGAAAATCCAGGCGGTGCAGAATGTCGAACAGAACGGCATCGTCTTTCTCGACGAAATCGACAAGATCACCAGCCGCTCGGAAGGCTCCGGCGCGGAAGTGTCGCGCCAGGGTGTGCAGCGCGACCTGCTGCCGCTGGTCGAAGGCACCACCGTCTCCACCAAGTACGGCATGATCAAGACCGACCACATCCTGTTCATCTGCAGCGGCGCTTTCCATCTCGCCAAACCCTCTGACCTCGTCCCCGAATTGCAAGGCCGCCTGCCCATCCGGGTTGAACTGGAATCCCTTAGCGTCGCCGACTTCGAACAAATCCTCACCAACACCGACGCCTGCCTCACCAGGCAGTATGAAGCGCTGCTCGGCACCGAAGCGGTGAAGCTCGATTTCCGCCCCGACGCAATCCGGCGCCTGGCCGAAATTGCCTTCGAGGTCAACGAAAGAACCGAAAACATCGGCGCGCGCCGCCTCTACACCGTGATGGAAAAGCTGCTCGAAGAAATCTCCTTCGAAGCCGG
>Ga0307376_10000447_pt1 | contig 51066 bp, 66 predicted proteins | sample TR2MG_FD_202536 | JGI IMG/M metagenome (GOLD analysis project Ga0307376, IMG submission 202536) | Soil microbial communities from Risofladan, Vaasa, Finland - TR-2 | ecosystem: Environmental > Terrestrial > Soil > Coastal area > Acid sulfate soil | place: Finland: Risofladan, Vaasa | collected...
GCGGCTGCGAGACATCCTCTGTAAGCTGGATATCTAAAGGAGGGGGTACAGATGAAGACCGTTAGGAAGTTGCTGGAGCTACAACGCGCGTATCACAGACGGCAGGCGCATACGTGTACCGAGACCTTGAGCACTCTAGAGAAGCGCTTTCCCGCGCTTCTAGATTTCGAGGCCTCCGTTATGTACTTGCTCAGCAGTAGCCCGGGAGTGTGTATCTCCCCGTCTGCATGGGACAAGACGGAGCAGAAGGGCTTCTTCGGTAGGGCCATGGAGGTCCTCGAGAAGCGCCTCGGAACGTCTACGGCCGACCTCGAGGTGGACAGTTGGGGTAAGTCGCTCGAAGTCGAGATTCCCTCAGCGAGTGGCAGAGGAAAGAGCTTCTCAGTGCACTTCTCCAGGAGCGTCGATAAGAAGTGCCGGAAGGCTCGTGTCACGCACGTGATCGAAGTCTGCGGAGAGGTAGACGAGACCCAGTACGACAGCGTCGAGTACATAACGGAGGCGGAGACCAGGTGAAACGCTGCCTACAGTGTGGAGAAACTAAGCCAAAGGAAGCGTTCTACAAGCGCGCACGTTCGTGGGACGGCCTGCAAGTCTGGTGTAAGGCGTGTAAGCGCGCATACCAGCGGGAGTACTGTCAGTCTGAAGCTGGTGTGACAGCCATATGGCGTGCCAATCATTCAGAAGCTGCCAAGACGGCGCATGCACGCTACAACCGATCCCCTTTAGGTAGAGCAGCACAAAAACGTTGTCGACAGTCTGAGGCTGGCAAGGCCGCCCAACGGCGTTACGACACATCTAGGAAAGGCAGGGCATTGCGGAAGCGTTTCGATGCTTCCGCAAAGGGGCGTGCAGGGCAGAGGCGCGCCCAAGCCATACGGCGTGCGGTGCTGGAGAGCGATGAGAGCACGCTAACCGCCATAGAGTGGCAGGACCACTGCACAGAGCACACACATTGCCCGTATTGCGGAGTGCTGTTTATAGATGCACCTACTATGGACCACGTTATCCCGCTATCGAGAGGAGGAGTGCATACGAAAGACAACGTTCTACCTGTTTGCGAGACATGCAACAAGAGTAAGGGCAACAAGCCGCTAGAGGAGTGGCTATCAGAACAAACCCCCTAAGGAGGGACGATCACAATGAACGCGTACGAGAACATCAAGACAGAGATCAAGGACGGCGTGCTGACGATCGAGATCGTCGTCGACGAGACGAAGGTCACGACGCATGCGAGCAAGAGCGGAAAGTCCGTGGTCATCGCAACGACCGGCGGGGCCACGAAGGTCGGGTTCTCGAAGTTGAACCTCACCCTATACAGGGCGCCGTGACATGGCGCTATCACCGATTCTGCTACTCGTACACGATAGCACCGAAGAACGTGATGCTGCTGTCGAAGCTCTCCAGCCTGGTGACACAATGGCCATCATCGGCTATATGGGTCTCCGTACGCTGGACGACGTGTCTGACGCATTCGCCGACGCACATCAGGACGTAGAGATTGAGTATGCATTCTCCCACCCCTACGAGGGTAGCGAGTACTGTCTGATCGTTCGGAAGCTCACCTACGCAGAGCGCGCACAGCTACGGGTCGATGCTGCCGAGGAGCCAGGCTGGCGCCTTCAGCACCTTGCGCCAGAGGCAGCGAGATGATCGAGATCCTGGTGTACCAGGCAACTATCGCGACGTCGAAGGAGTCCTTCAGGCTGACGAAGCGAACTGCGCAACAGTTTCCGATCGACGCTGAGTATGGTTTCGACAGGGCACGCGACGAGAATCGCCCCTCAGGCCTCGTGAAGGTGACAGGCAAGACGCTGGGCGTTCCGGCGGCTCCGTGGCTCATCCTGGTAGAGGATCCTCTCGCAGGACTGCGGTGGATCCTGCCCGTCTGGGGTACGCAGTCCTGGATGCGTACCATCGAAGCACAGGGTGGCACGTGTGATCCTCTCGAAGAGATCCCGATGGTCATACTATGACCCTACGGCTTACGGAGAAGGAGTTCGCAGCGCGCTTCCCAGACCAGGCGCAACTACTTGACGCTCAGGCGGAATCCTTAGACAGAGCTGCTCTCATCGAGACCATGATACGTGAGGGAGAGCAGCTCCCTGAGGCCCCAACGAGCTCCAGGAAGAAGACATTCGTGCTCTATGTCCTCATGTTCCTTCTGGGGTACATGGCCGCTGAGTTACGCTACGCCGTGAGCATGTTTTTCATATTCTAGAAAGGAGTCGAATACAAGATGGAGCCTGAACTGCTACGCGCACTGAAGAAACGCTGGCCAAAGCTGCAGCCCACGATCCTGGCTGCGGTGCGGGGCGATCCAGACGCGCAGGCGTACCTGAACGAGTACATTGTGTACCTGGACAAGCCACGCGAGAGCGAGGGTGGTGAGGACGCGTACCTCGTGGACGCTGCAGAAGCACGTGCCCTCAGCACGGTGGAGTTCTGACGATGGGCTATGCGTTCTCGATCACAGCGTTCTCGGAACCCACATACCCGCAAGTGGTCAACGTACGTATCGAGTATGAAAGGCGTAAGCGCCCTGGAACGATCCGGTCACGGACCACCCACCTCGACCTAAGCTACCACAAGCATCGGATGCGCTACCGTAACCTATGTATGCGTGTGCTACCGATGTTTCGCAGCAACGCATACGCAGGGTCGCCGTTCCTGGGTGGCATCGTAGGTTGGGCGCTTTACAAGAGAGCACTACCAAGGGAGTATGGAGATGCCTGACGTAGTTACAGAGAGGGACATCAAAGCCTGGATGCGTTCCTATCTCACGGAACCAAAAGACGCGGTCACATTGCAGATCGCAACGATCGCTAGCGATGTGTTCCCCTACACCGACCACATGAGCCTTGTGCGCTTGGCTGCAGAGGTTCTCAGGGAGCTCAGGGGTGAAGCCCCGCTTCCTACGCTAACGTTCAGCACACACACTCGTGCTGTGAACCCTGTTCACACGCGGGTCGCAGTATACAACCGTGGTGGACTTGCGGGGGAACTCTGTGTCAACACCCAAGACGCGAGAGAGTTCCAACGTCGAATCAACCGTCGTGTAGGAGATGACTGACCTAGGCTCGTTGATGGGAGCAATTTCGAATCTGCTCTACTTCAACGAGTTTGAACACGCACACGCGAGTGTACAGAATCTACACTACCTACATGAGTCCATCGACGCCCGTACGCACGCGTTGATCCTAGATGCACTCTTAGCACACGGCTTTGGGACAGCGGCACTATGTCAGCTGCGGATGAATGAGATCCTAAGACCGTGTGCGACGGAGGTCGAAGTGATCGAGATGCTACATAATCAAGGTGTAAGTCTGGAGGTGTAATGGAACAGAAGAAGACCGAGCTCCAAAAGTGGTTCGAGAAGAACAGACCGAAGCGCTACCGCAACGTTTCGAAGAAGCGCAAACGCGTCCTGGTAAGTCGTCGGAAACGTAAGGCAGTACGTGCACACAAGCAGCGACTGCAAAGGCGGGCAAAGTGAACAAAGTGCGCGTATGGCTGCAAGATACTGTGGGAGCACCCACACACAGGGCCACAACCGAATTCTGGCCTTGTGGCTGCTCCGTTACGTGCTCGGTAAGTCTGGAGTACGGGAACGCTGCAGGGTATGAGTCCGTCAGCCTGTGCCCCACGCATCGGGAGGAGTATGAGATGGAGGTACAGGCCGTTCGTGAGGGTCTGGAAGAATACAGCGCTGGTGAGATGACGCCACTGGACGAGTGGGAGAGTGGGAAATGACTCACTACATACTTTGCGTAATCGCACTGCTCGCCGGAGGGTTCATGAGCTGGTACGGGCAACGAGAAGAAGACAACATGACCATACGCTTCGGGATAATACTCATCTTCCTAGGAGTCGTTGGCTTCTTGTTGCCTTTTGTGGACATGCTCATCGACGCGCTGCTGGACCTGGTGCTCTAATGAAGCGTTGTGCCTGGTGCAAGAGTACTGAGTCCAGTGTACGCACAGCAGATTGCGGCCTGTCGCTGTGCTGCATCTGCGAGGACGAGCACAACCGGGACTGTAAGGAGTGTCACGAGATCAAGGCGTTCAATGAACGGGCGGACTACGACTACGACCGTCACAGAGAGGAGGAGGAGTGAACGACGCAGATGTCATCAGAGAGATCCTGTGGTACATACAGGGGCACATCGACACAGCATGGAGGCCTTGTGTGGTGTCTACGTTCGGTCCGCGGCACGTTACAGTGCTTGATGGGATCCTACGGGACTTGCAGGTGAGGGAGAAGGAGCTCTCTCAAGCACCATGCACCTGTGCTCGTACGTGGTCCGAAGTGCCTGGAGCGCACCATCTAGAGTCCTGTCCACGCTATGTACCAGATGCGTGTGAACCGGGGAATGCCCCGAAGCTATGTACCTGCTACCCGCAGCTGCCATGCTACATACGCCCGGGACCCAACCACAAACTAGAATGCGAATGCTATGAGGAGGAACCGAGATGAGTAAGTGGGAGGCTAGATGGCTAGAGGCAACAGAGGCGGGCAGCGACTACCTTCAACGTATCGTGTCGCACTTTGAACCGCAGGAAGAACCCGCGCAGTACAACGAGCAAGCAGATCACGAATACGACCTACGTAGAGAGAGGGAGGAGAGGGAATGAAACCGAAACACTCGGAACGTGTCGCCGACGTGCTCTGGTACTTGAAGGGCTATGTCGATGCGTCGGAGCATGCAGCGTCGTCATGCATATTCGACAAAGGACACATTGAAAGTCTCAATGTGTCCCTCCATACACTGAGGGACAGGGAAGAGGAGGAAGACCGTCTGCAGGCGCGGATTCAGAACGAATGCATCTGCGCACGCGGCACGCCCGCAATGCCGGGCGAACACCACCTGTGCAACTGTCCCCGGTACACTGTGTTTTAGGGAGGAATGATGACCAACTGGAGCAACCTACTTGACCCGTTCGGTAGGGCATTACTCAAGAGGCTGGGCACTGACCCAGACAACCTACCAACGAACCGCAACCCCATCACCCAGGCCCTAAGGAATCCTGGGTTCGTTACGGCTATCGAGAACATGGATGGTTTCAACCGTCGAGCACTGGCACGTGTGGCCACTGTGTGCCAGATGAGTGTGTTCGATGCCGCGGGTGGCCCTGAAGGGGACAACCAACCGAAGGCACTTCGTCGGCACTGGTATGCTTGGTGGAAGCCTTACTTCGCACAGCCGTTTGCGTTACAGTTAGGCGACTTCGAGACGAATGCACAGGGTGTACAAGAGATCAAGGACCAGAACTGGGTACAGATGCTCTCCCAGATATATGGGGAGTTCGTAGACACCTGCATGGTTACGTACCAAGACTTGTGGGTGGAGGACGCTTCCCGAATGATGCAGGACTTCCACACGGTGCTCTTCAAGGGGTGTCACATCATCATCGCAGTCGAGAAGGACAGCCTCTTCAGCGACTTCCTTGCGCCTGCACAGGCCTTGGGAGCGAAAGCAGTTTACTCAGGTAAGGGAAAGTCCTCCAAAGCGGGTATCGAGAGGCTGCTGCGCGATCACTTCGGTTGGACAGAGCACAATCAGCCCTTCACACCAGCGCGTCCGCTTATCGTCCTGCACATCTCGGACTACGACTATGACGGAGAGACTGTGATCGGTCCGACATTCGGGACGCAGGCGAGACGCTATGCGGACGACGTCAGGGAAGCACGTGTCGGCATTCAGCCAATGCATGTCACAGACGAGGGCCTGTCACTTCCAGACAAGTGGTACCGTGTCAAGGTTGGGAACCGTGCTTACATGGAGTGGGCCACCTTCAAGGCATTACACCTCGCAGAGTGCTTTGAGGAGAGCTGTGGAGCGCGATGGCCGGTTGTCGGGAACGCTGCAGGCTACTGCCCGACGTGTTCCTCGGCAAACTGTGGTGTGTACCTTGGAAAGGGGATACCACATCACGGACTGGAAGTAGAAGCCCTACGCACGAGAGTGTACTACGGTCTACTCGTAGATGCTCTGCTACAAGTCCTGCCGTTCGACTTCATCGTAGGGAGGTTACGTGATGAGTGCATCGCGGACTACATATCAGCAGCAATACGTGTCCAGGGTGACGTACTTGCAGGCAACGATTCGTACAAGAAGCTGCTGGAAGAGTTCATCCGCCTGAACGTCATCAAGAAGGAGTTCGAGGAGCGGGTGCAATCCACGTTGGAGGAGACCGGAAAGCCACACGTGTCGGACTGGCGTGACCTTGAGGACGACCCAACGCCAGGCGTGTACCGCGAATACGTGTCCAAAGCTCAGAAGGGCACTAGCGTGTGGCGTCCCTTCAAGCGTGGCAAGCGTACCGCACAGCTTGTGCAGTGGCTACGAGAGAACGCGAAGGATACCCTAGACGCACTCAAGAAGGAGGCAATCGAGTGGAAGACAAACACAGACGATTCCTGAACGCCCTGAGAGAATCCTGCGCGACGAACATGTTCGGCGCTGTCCCACACCTCATGGCCGCGTTCGAGATTGAGAAGCGTGAGGCGAAGGCCATCCTGATCGAGTGGATGACCTTCTTCCGGAACGACGAGCCCGACGAGCCCGACGAGGAGGTGGGCGAATGAAGGGAAATGACATTCTCAAGCTTTACCGAAGCTGCAACAAGCTCTTCGCAGATTTTCAAGCGCTAACTGAACTTCTCGAGATGCTCAGCCTAGGGGATCGCATCTGTGGACATCGACACATTCCCGAGGTTCGGGAGCAGAACCTTCACACGCACGTCAACACAGCCCGTGGATACATCAGCGCTGTGCGTGGATACCTCTTCTACGACATGGACCTAATCGTTGGTGTGTTCGGGAAGGTGGTGGAGGACGAATGACTAGAATGGGAACTGTCGGCAGCCTGTACATGTACGAAGCAGGTGAGCAGGTACTCATCCGAGGGCGCTACTTCAACTCGAACGGTCACGCTACAGCCATTGTCGCTGTTGTGACCGTCGGAGTTGACTGGGCCGCCTACATCGGAGAAGCGGATCCCCAGCGAGAGTGGGAGGCATACCCGCATGTGGCAGAGACAGGCAGCAAGCTACTCGAGAAGGATGCACGACACTTCTTCCCGAACATCGACCTAAGGTACCGATCATGAGCGGGAGTGGAGAAAGACCCATTCCAGCGTTCAAGGACCTGCTGACCGTCCGACGGATCGTGGGCATGATTATCGATGACTTCGAGTACTGCTCGGCGTCGGACCTCGAAGACTGTGTGCGGTTCTTAAAGGCCGAGGCAGACAAGTTGTTCGAGCTACGCGAGGTCGTAGAGAGGGCTTATACGAGGAGTCTCCTTGCGGAGCAGCTTCGTGGATGCCCATAACAAAGGAGGATACTTAATGGCAGGAAAGTTGTGGCGTAAGATCGGCCCGTTACATCGAGACGTTGTGCTTCTGGTATCCGAGACCAAAGCCTTTCCCGTGACACAAGAGTTTCCGGACCACTTTGTCTCGTACGAGGAGCACCTGGCAGGCGACATATTACTGTTTCACCTCACGGGGCACAGGGAGATCGTCGCGGAGATTGCTCTGGTGAAGATCGCGGACACCGTGTGGGGTCTCACGTATTCACCGGCAGCAATCAGAGGGACTGAGACGTTCGAGGCCGAGCTAGTCAGTACGGGTGCAGAACAACGAATTGCGGAGAGCATCCTCAAGGCAGTCGGCTTTACGATTGTCCAGGAGGAACCAAATGGCCACTAGTCAGATCAGGAAGGGGAGTACTACGCCCCTACTGCTTGCCATGCTTGTGGAAGGTACTATGTATGGCCACGAGATCCTGAAGAGGCTCAGGGAGCGTAGTGACGGGGCATTCGACATGTCTGGTGGTCTTGCTTACCCGTCACTGAAGAACATGGCAACCGAAGGTCTGGTCGAGAGCGTTGTGGCAAAAGGACCTGCAGGGCATATGTGCCGTCGCTACACGATCACGGACCAAGGGCTCGAGAGACTTAACGTACTCTGTAAGGAGTGGGTGGACTTCACAGTTCAACTACACACTACGCTGGGCACAGGAGAAGCCGTAGGAGCCCTGCTCGCCGCCGAATACACTAAACGCGAGATGGAGCGCGTTTACGAAGAGGGCCCCTTACATCATGTGGAGCCGGCGTGATGCAGAAAGTCTTCTTCACTGCAGACGACCACTTCGGCCACACGAACATCATCAGACACTGTAAGAGGCCGTTCAGGGACGCCTACGCGATGGACCAGGCCCTGGAAGATGCATGGAACGCCCCAGTAGGTCCTGACGACGTAGTGTACCACCTGAGCGACTTTACCTTACAGGGGTGGCTCGAGGCAAGCAACTACTTCGCACGCCTGAACGGACGTATCAAAGTTCTGAGAAACATAAGTCACCACGACAAGAGGTGGCTAGAGATGCTCAGGAACGCCGACTCGTTAAACTGTGCTGCCGGCTGGCCTGTTAGCGCCAGCGGGCACCCGATCGAACTGATGGAGCCCCAGATAACACTGGAGATCGATGGGAAGGTCATAGTACTTAATCACTTCCCTATGGCTAGTTGGGACAGGAAGCACCGGGGAGCTTGGCACCTCTACGCACACACACATGGCAGGTTCGAGGATGTGGGACTGATGATGGATGTTGGCGTCGACGCCGTAAGCAAGTACGGCTTGCCCCCATACGCACCAGTACCACTTAACGCTGTAAGGAAGATCATGCAAAGGAGGATCGAGAAGAATGGCTCCTGGGATCGTTTGTCTTACTAGTGGGGGTATCGACTCCACTACAATGCTCTACTGGCTACGCAAGTGGCGCCCGCAGTACTTGCCGCTTGTCGCGCTGTCCGTCACGTACGGTCAGAAGCACAACAAGGAGGTGATTGCCGCTGAGAAGATCGCGAACGCTGCCGGCGCACAGTTCAGGTCAGTTGACATCAGTGGTGTGGGTGCACTTCTCAAAAGTGCTTTGACAAGAGACTACATCGAGGTGCCAAAGGATGAGTACACTAGCGCCACCCTGGCACAGACGGTAGTGCCTTCCCGCAACTTGTTGTTCCTGGCCCTTGCAGCGGGGCTAGCCACCTCACTCGACATGCACCGTGTTGCAATAGCGGTGCACGCAGGGGACCACCCCGTCTACCCGGACTGCAGGCCGGCGTTCCTGCATGATGCTGAAGGGGCACTCCAGCACTACGACCGCCTGATGACAATCTTCGCCCCGTTCAAGCACGTTCCCAAGGAGGGGATCGTTCTCGTTGGTCTTGAGCTCGGTGTACCCTTCGAGTTAACGTGGAGCTGCTACGAGGGGAATGAACGTCCGTGCCTTAGGTGCTCCACATGCGTAGAGCGTACAAAGGCCTTCATGAGTTGCCACACGACGGACCCAGCGCTTAGCCGGGCGGAGTGGTCTGTAGCTGTAAGCGTCGTGCGCACCAAGCAGCCCGGGGAGCAACTTCGTTTCGAACTCTAGTTGCTCACTTGTATTCTGCTTCAAAGTAGTTCATAATTTAAGCAGGATGAAAACATGCTCCCAGATGTAAGAGGAGCAAGAGCACCGAGCCACTCAATGGGTGGCTACAATGTAGGAACCCTTAAGGAGGGTGAACAATGGACGAGAACGAAGTTTTGGAAGTGGAAGTGGAAGTGGAAGTGGAGGGCGCGGAAGAGTCTGACGCGCCCAAGTATGAGGAACTCGCCGCGCAGGGCTTGCTTCCTCTCCGAGCAGCGGCCGCGTTGATGGGCATCAGCGCTGCATGGTGTCGCCGGATGTGTCGTGAGGAACGGATCGATCACGTTCGCACGGACAAAGATCGCATCTTCTTCACGATGGAGACGATCGAGCAGTTCAAGGTCACTCAGGTCGGCAAGGTCACAGGCTTGCGGAAGAAGGGTCAAGGATACGTCCCCGCCAAGATCACAGGCGCGAAGGCCCTGTACGCAGCCGTCATGGCCGCCTCCTTCATCCCCGGAGCTGAGAAGCCCATCGTCCTGAAGTGGGTCGATCACTTCGCCTCGACCTGGGTCACGGAGCGTGTAACGGCTATCGAAGCCAAGGCGAACGAAGAGCCGGGCGACGAACCGTGCGACGAACCGTGCGACGAACCTGCTGCCGGCACCGAGCCGAAGGCCGCACCTGTTGCCACGCCTGAGCCTGTTGCCGATCTCGGCAGCTTCGCACCGCCCGAGTAGCCAGCGGCTACACCCACAGCAAGCGAGAGGGAGGCCACAAGCCTCCCTCTCATGCTGTCCAGAGGGCAAACAGCCTTCGAATGCCGTTTGCCATCTTGACATTTCCCTCAGAACACATTATAATTAGGGGGAGGATAGTCAAACACAGGGGCTCGCATGAAACTACTCCAGTTGAATGACCTACAGAGAATAGGTAATCTACTCGCCTCTCCACACCGTATGCGGATTGTCGAGCTGCTTGCTATGGAGGCACAGGGCCCCGGAGCGTTGTCTCGGACGCTGGAGAAGAGCACGACTGCAACAACACGGCAGATCAAGATGTTGGAAGACGCAGGACTTGTTACACGTACTGACATCCCCAACAGTGTCGGACGCGCCACAATAGCGACACTGAACCTCGAAGAAATCCACAGACTTGTACAAGAGGCCCAAGCCTGGGTGGAAGGACTGTCCTGAATAATGACATACTACGTACACATATCCGACATACGTGCGTTCCAGAACTGTCGCGTACGTTGGCACTTTTCGAGTCCCCACAGGATGAACTTCGAGCCACGTGTTCCCTTCACGCCGTTCTTCCTCGGTCGTGGGGTGCATAAGGCCCTCGAAGACCACTATAGCGAGGGCATACCTGCTGCTACCGCGTTCATTAGGTGGACCGCGACAGCAGTGCTCGAGCTTGAAGATGTCGAGATGTCCGACGACAAGCGCGCGGAGCTCATGGAGAGCGTTGTGCTTGGTGCTGGCATGTTAGCCCACTACGATATGTGGAGTGCAGCACGAGATGCGGAGTTCAAGATGCTCCGGCCTGAGTATACGATCCACGTGCCTTTGGGCTTTAGTGTGGATGGTAGGGAGGTCTTCTTCGCGGGCCGAGCCGACGGTGTTGTTGAGGACACCAAAGGAGACCTCTGGCTGAAGGAGTTCAAGACAACCGCTCAGATGGGTAGCTTCAATCTCGAGTACGATAGTCAAGCATACGCCTACCTCCAGGCTGCCAGAATCTCCCCGGACTTTCCGATTCCAGATCGCAAGCCTGTAGGTACCATCTTCACGTTCCTACGCAAGAAGGTTCCCAACCGCCCGGACGTGATCACTCGTGGGCTGTCGAAGAACAAGCGACAGGGCACCTCTTACCACTACTACATGAAGGAGATCGTGGACAGGGGCCTGAACCCTGGAGACTACACGGAGATCCTCGCGCACCTTAAGGAGAATGTACCGTATTTTGTCCGCGAGAGGCTCCGTCCATCGGGTCACGCGCTACAGATTCAGTGGGAGAACCTACACAAGGTTGCACGCGAGATGCTGGATCCGCATGTTCCAATCTATCCCAACACCTTTGGGTGGCAGTGTAAGAGCTGTATCTTCAGGGAACCTTGTCAAGCCGTATGGCGCGGTCTGGACCCCTGGCCACTGCTACAGACCGACTACCGCGTAAGACCCTCAAGTGCTGAGGAGGTAGAGGAATGACAGACGTAGAAGTTCTGGCTCTCGAAGACATAGATGTTGAGGAGTCTGAACCAGAACCAGAACCAGAGCCGGCGCAGGAGAAGATGTCTCAGAACATTCTCTCGACGCATCCCCCACATGTGGACGCGCGCTTCCTGAGTGTTCTGATCACGGGGCAGCCTGGGGTAGGCAAGACAGTGCTCGCATGCTCAATCTGCGACCTCCCGGAAGCACTCCCTGTGCTTGTGCTTGACTGCGATGGGGGCCTAATGAGTGTCAGGGACAAACCCCTACAGGTCCATACGATGACGCAGACCTCGGCACTCGACAAGGTCATCTGGGCCTATAAACAGGGAAAGGCCCCATGGGGAACGGTTGTCCTAGACTCCCTGACCGCATACTACCTTATGCTTCTCGAGGAGATAGGCAGAAAGAGAGGTGGACAGAGAGACGAACCAAACCAACTACAGGACTACCAGAAGGCACTGATCATGGCGCGGAGACAGATCCGGCAACTTATCGCTTGTCCCTGTCACGTCATGGTCCCCGCGCTGGAGTACACCCAGCAGGACGATCTCACATCTACAGTCAGAACGGCCCCGGCCGTACCTGGTAAGTTCGCGTACGAAGTAGCCAAGTACTTCGACATTCACGGGAACCTGATTGTAGCCATGAAGGGGAAAGACCGCTCACGTGTGCTGACAGTTCAACCGTCAAGGCGGTTCCAAGCCAAGGACCGGACTGGGCTCTTCGAGGACGAAATCGTCTCCCCGAATATGAGCCAGATAGTAGCCGAGTATATCGGCAAACTCAATCCCCAAAAGGAGAAATAGCAATGCCACAGATTCATGTCAACCTGGCCGGTGTAGCACAGGAAGCAATGCCGGAAGGTTACTACCCCGCGATCGTTTCAGAAGCGAAGATAGGTACCTCGCGTGCCGGGAAGCCGAAGCTCGAGGTCCACTTCGACATCATGCAGGTGGGTTTCGAGGGTCGCAAGGCCTTCGCGAACTACAGCTTGCAACCGCAGGCGCTATGGAACCTGCGCCGCTTCCTGAAGGCACTTGAGCTCGACTTCGATCTCGATGGAGAGCTGGAACTCGACACCGATGACCTTCTCGGCGCGGAAGTCACTTTGCTCATGGAGCAACAGGAGTGGGAAGGTGAGATGCGTAACAGCGTCCAGCGTGTCTTGCCCGCAGGTATGGAATCAGGCCCTGAAGCCGCCGGCGAAGAGGGAATAGCAGACTGGTAGGACCCTGATACTCAAGAGGAGTGCACCCGGTGGAACTGGCCTTTTTTACACTGCTATTCCGGGGCCTCCGTCCTGACGAGTATGTTGCCATCAAGGCCCTATCAGGGGGGAAGGCCACACACTACTACCCTAAAAGCCCCAGAGAGATCGTCGATCTCGTGGAGAGACTACATCTTCCAGGGGTTAACTTGTACTTCGGTGTCTGCCCGCGGAATGCGTGTGCGGCAACGAAGGAGGCCGTATCCCGCGCCTTGTGTGTGTGGCTTGACCTAGACGTCAAGGACCACCAGGAAGGGAAGAAGGAACTTCTAGAGTACGTACGCGCAACGTACGTCTTACCTCCGACGGCTGTTGTTGATTCCGGTAACGGCCTCCATGTATATTGGAGTCTCCGAAGCTCAACGACGCGGAACACTGCGGAGGTACTAGCGAAGAGTATGGCAGGCCATCTCAAAGGAGATCGGGCTGCAACAGACTCATCTAGGTTCCTTCGTGTTCCGGGTACAACCAACTGGAAGGATCCGGAGAAGCCCCTCCCGGTGGTCCTTGTGACGTTACAAGAGGAAAGGCAATACACACCAGACGACCTGAAGGCAGGCTTCAACGTACCTGCATCGCTCATCGAGCGTATACACACGGGAAGCACAGAAGGATACGAATCTAGGTCAGAACGTGACTGGGCAGTAGTGCGTGCTCTCATCAGGGCAGGGATCAAGGAAGACGACGTACTTACCCTGTTCTCCGAGAACCCGATTGGCGATAAGCTTCGGGACGCATCGCCGCAGGGCGGCGAGACATACTTCGCCCGCACCCTAGAACGTGCTACAACGAGTGCACAGGTACCAGCGACCTTTACGGAGGTACACGATTGCTACTACCTACCGGATCGTGAGAAGCAGCGACAGGTCTCGACGTTTGTATACAAGCCGACCCGCCTACTTGAAGGCCCTGGGGGAGATATACTATCTGGTACGATGAAGGCCTCCGGGTACACGTGGCCAGATGTGGCACTAACCCGCGCGGCCTTCGCAGGCAGTTCCGCTTTGATCAGAGAGCTACCGTACGCAGCATGGCAGTGGCTTGGATCTGATCGCGAAGCGAAGATGCTGCTTCCACATCTCATGCAACAATTACTGGACGTCGGGCTACCAAGAGCGGTAGCAACACACACGATCGGCAGACACGAAGACTACTTCGTGACTGCTGATCGCGTGCTCACGGCTGACAGTGTGCTTTCGCCTGAGGAGGCTCCGTACCAGTACGTACCAACAGGACGTGAAGCCCCAGAGATCACAATCACGTTCCCGTCCGCAGATAACTATCGTGCGTTACTACGTGACATTGCAGAACTGCTGCCGAAGGTAAATGTGCCTCACGTAGTGTTCCCAGTGTTTTCGTGGTTCATGGCAGCACCTTACAAAACTGTACTTAAGGAGCGTTGTTCAACGCGCTTCCCGACACTCAACATATACGGTACACGTGGGGCTGGCAAGACGAGTTTGCTACTTGAGATAATGCAGCCTTTGTTAGGGTGCACACCACACTCGTACTCATGTGCCACAACACCCTTTGTGCTTCTCTCGTTGCTGGCGAGTACGAACTGCATCCCGATAGCGTTCTCGGAGTTCCGGAGTTCATCGCTATCCGAACAGACGTACTCGAAGCTCATGCGGTATATCCTACTTGCATACGACGTAGGTCGCGATGCGCGAGGAAGACCAGACCAAACGACAACCATCTATCCTCTTGATGCACCCTTTTCAATAGATGGCGAAGACGCCTTAGGAGAACCTGCGGCCATCGAGCGTGCGATCATCGTAAACCTGGCGCCAGAGAACATCATGCAGGGTTCGGAAGCGTTCGACGCTTTTCAGAAGATCACGAAGCTTCCTCTGAAGGACTTCGCAGGGCACTATCTGCAGCACACGCTCAAGTTCGACGTTCATCTGGCCCTGGAGGAAGCACATGCGATTGTGCGCGGAGCTCTTTCCCGCACACTGCCTGACAGGGTGTACAATAACCTTGTTGTCTGTGTCGTAGGATACATAAGCGTACTGCAACACTTCGCTAACTGGGGCGTCGCGTTACCAGATATCGACGCTACATCCTTCGGGTGTTGGTTTGACGCGCCGACGCAAGATGCAGTTGCCATGGAGCGTGGACGCACGGCAATGCACGTCGACGAGTTCATTACGGATGTCATCAACGCCGTTGCCAGCTCAGGTACCACAGAAGTGTTCATGTTCAAGTACAAGAGGACACAGAACGAGCTCTGGTTCCACACGGCCACCGCGGTTAGGTGGTGGTTCGCGAAACGTAGACGCGAAGGGCTCCCAGCCATAGGCGAGCTCGCTGTGAAGCGCCAGCTAAGAGAGCGTGCCATAGGAGACATCCCAAGTCCAGGACAGTACTTAGTTGGGAGTACTACACAGAACATAGGGGGCAAGAGCATACACATGTGGGGCATTAGTGTGCAGGCCGCGTACGATTGCGGGTTGGACATCCCACAACAACTCGACATCCAGCATGTGACACTTAGCTTTACGTCCCAGGGCAAGGAGGACGAATGAACAGTTCTTTGAGGGTCACCATACCAAAAAGGATGTGCACTGGAGGGCACACAATGTTCGGAAATCACAGCAGCAAGCAAAGTAACAGGCTGATCTGGACGGTCGTTGCGCTGGTAGCTGCGTACATCTCACTGCAAGTGTTCGCAGATATCATGGCGACGAAGATGGTAACGGTCTGGAAGTACGTCGTTCCAGGCGGCACGTTGGTATACGCCTTCACGTTCACAGTACGTGACCTCGTACACAAGAAGCTGGGCAAGCGATGGGCCCAAGCGTGCATCGTGGTCGCCGGCGCAGTGAACGTCTGCATGGCGCTTTTCTTCCTGTGGCTTGTGAAGATGCCCTTCCCGCCCTTCTGGGCGAACCAGGAAGCCCTCACGGCCATACTGCAGCAAGTTCCGCGGATCGTGTTGGCTAGTATCGCCGCCGAGATGGTGAGTGAGTTCGTCGACACAGAAGTTTACCAACTGGTCTGGAAGAAGCTGGGCAGGCGTTACCAGTGGGCACGCGTAGCGGCTAGCAACGGCGTCAGTGCGCCCTTAGACAGTATTGTCTTCGCCCTGCTTGCGTTCGGCGGCGTATTTCCGACCGCTGCGCTCGTGGAGATGATCATAGGCCAAGTACTGCTGAAGTGGCTGATTGGTCTGATCTCACTACCAACGATCTACCTCGTCAAAGAGGGGAAGGGAGTGGAGGTAATCAATGTTGAATGTCGAAAAGCAGCTTGCTGCACAGATTGAGGCAGCGTTCGAGGAGTCAAGACAAGCCCTCATGGTTTCCGCAGACGTACTGTGGAAGGGTAAGGGTGAGGCATACGACACCGAGGTGAGCATCGTGCAGCGCCTCCCGCTCGGGGAGATGAGCCTCGTGCATGAGCTCGTTAAGAAGACGCGGCGCCTACAGGGTGAGTTCGCCACTGGCGTACTCGAGTCCCTGATGTCGGAGACGGTTGAGGAGCAACTCCTGGACGTCGCCAACTACGCAATCGCACTCGCCGCGTACATGAGAGTCACAAAGAGGCTGTCCGAAGTGACTCTCCAGCTTAAGAAGACTACTACGTAGCCACACTGTGTGTAGGCTGTACTCACCGGGGTACAGCCTACACTCCAGGAGACAAACACATGAAGGCCGCAATTATTGCGCCTACCGCAATGCTCGAGAGGTACTCGACGCTTACGGACACCCACCTCGCTCTCGCACACCTTGTGCTTAGCAATAAGACGTACAGGGAGTTCTACAAGGGACGCGCTGCAAAGGGGGACTTCGTCACTGTTGATAACTCCCTAATTGAGCTGGGGGAGCCACTGCCCTTGGAAGACGTAATTAGGGCTGCTAAGATGATAGATGCCCAGGAGATCGTCCTGCCGGATGTCTTCGCGAACTGCGTGGAGACCCTCAAGGTTACCATGGCCGCATATAGAGAGATTGTGGCGTCACCTGACCTCACGCGCTTCAAGTGGATGGCTGTGCCACAGGGAAGAAACGCCCTGGGCTGGTTCTACAGCTATTGGGTGTTCAGCAAGCTTCCCGAGATCACCACGATCGGCATCGCGAAGCACACGGAAAGGTTTAGCAAGGGAGGCCGGCCAGCACTACTGGGTGCGCTCGCAACAACCGAGTCCTTGGCGGTTGAGAAAGCTCACCACCTCTTGGGTTGCTGGAGCAACCCGACTGAGGTCCTCAAGTGCTCCAAGCGCTTCAGGTGGCTGCGGAGCGTAGACTCGAGCATCGCAGTGCTTGCCGGTCTCGAAGGTAAGCCTTTCCCCGACCCCATTCGTGGTATCGAGTTCGAACGGCCGGAGAAACCGATGGACTTTGACGCAGTAGACGACCCACACCCAAACATCACAATGAGGAACGTAAAGCTCTTCATCAGGTGGAGCAGAGGAGTATAATAAGATGGTCAAGTTACCGCACGCGCGTTGTGGTAGTTGTCCTCTAAAAGACACGCCTCTAGTACCCGGCGAAGGTCCTGTGAAAGCAGAGTTCGTTCTGGTAGGAGAGGCCCCAGGTCGCGAAGAGGCAAGCGCCCGTAGACCTTTTGTAGGACAGGCAGGCAAGCTGCTGGATAAGATTCTTGTTGGTCTGGGAATTGATCGCGAGGAGCTGTACATAACAAATGCCATCGCATGTGGCGGTACGACGACGACATACAAGGAAGCCGCACCCTACTGTCGTGACCGATTGTTAGCGGAGATTGACGGTCGCAAGCCACGTGTCGTAGTAACCTTAGGAAACTTACCCACCAGCGTACTTCTAGGCCCGAGCTATGCGACAGGCGTTACGAACTACCGGGGCAAGTTTGTAATGCACGATGCCCTCAACTGCTGGGTGTTGCCAACGCTTCACCCAGCCGCTGTGCTACGCAGGCCGAGTACGTTCGACGACTTGTGTGCAGACTTACAGAAGGCGTTTACTACAACGGAATACGAACCGAAGCCGTTTAAGTGGTACGTCTGTCAGACGGGGCAAAACGCCCTCGTTGTACTTGACCACATCTACGACAAGGAGACGGAGGTCGTCTTCGATCTCGAGACATCAGGCTTCAACAGGCAGGAAGATGACATCCTATGTTTGGTCCTCTGTTGGCGTTCGGACCTAAGCTACGTCATTCCACAGGGGGTACTGGAGCAACCTGCTGTGCAAGCGCGCTTGTGCACCCTTATGGTGGAGCGCCCCGACATCAAGTGGATCGGGCACAGCGCAAAGTTCGACGCAGAGTTCCTGAAGAGCCGTTACGGCTTCCGTCCTGTGATCTACTTCGACACACTTTTGGCACACTACTGCACAGAGGAGCGGAGCGGTACGCACGACCTCAAGAGCATTGCGGCGAACCTCTTCAACGCACCCGACTGGGAAGGAGACCTAAAGCAGCACCTCAAGAAGCCGCGTACAGACTCATATAGTATGCTCCCGAAGGGTGTGCTGTATAAGTATGCCGCACACGACGGAATCTACACGTACCTTCTGTATCGCCATTTCCAGGGGGTTCTGGCTAAGGAGCCTAAGCTCAAGAAACTACATGACGATCTCCTCGTACCAGCGGCCAATGCGCTCGTGGACATCGAGCTCTATGGAGTGCGTGTCGATCCTGCACACCTCAAGCAGTTGGAGAAGGACTACGCTAGAGATATCGAGGACTTGGGAGCACAGCTGGAGGTCGCTGTCGGTAGGCCAATCAATGCGAACTCCCCGAAGCAGGTCGCTGAGTACCTGTACGACGAGTTACAGCTGCCCCAACCCTTCGGGCGTACAACAAAAAAGGAAGCAATGGAGATTCTCGCTCCAATGCACCCTGTGCCGCAGATGATCGTCGATATTCGGCATGCAAAGAAGATGCTCAAGACATACGTTATTGGTCTGCAGGAGCTTGCAGACAAGCACGACCGTGTACACACGTCGTTCCTCCTTCATGGCACGACGACAGGAAGGCTGTCCTCCCGTGGCCCGAACCTCCAGAACATTCCGCGTGGGCAGAAGTTACGTGACTGTTTCATTGCCTCAGAAGGACACACCCTAATCGATTGCGACTATGGTCAGCTTGAGTATCGCATTCTGGCTGTGCTTGGTAACGACGAGTACATGCTCAAGTGTTTCCGTGAAGGTCGAGACTTCCACACGGAAACTGCACTCCTCTTCTTCGGGGAAAACCACACAAGTGAAGACCGAATGATCGCTAAGATGGTGAACTTCGGTATTGCCTATGGACGCGGCGCAGCAAGTATGGCTGCTGACCGTAACCTGAACATGACATTCCGTGAGGCACAGGCGTTTCTACGTAGTCTATTCGACCAACGTCCTGGCGTAGCGCGATATACGCGGGAGACACCCAAGAAAGCATTCACCACTGGAGTACTCGAGAGCTTCTTCGGGCGCAAGCGTCGCTTCGGTCTTGTCTCTGGGGTCAACATGAAGGAAGTCAAGACCCAGGCGCTCAACTTCCCAATACAGAGCCTGGCGTCGGACATCACACTCATGTCGCTGCTCTACCTACATGATACTCTGGAGCACGCACGTATCCTGTTGACCGTTCACGACAGTATCCTGCTCGAAGCTCCCGATGAACACGTGTATACCGAGGCATCACGTATCAAGAAGGTAATGGAACTGATTCCACGGAAGCGCTTCAGCGATGTCGTCGATTTCCCGGTCGATATAAAAGTCGGTAAATCATGGGGGAACATGTCAGAATGGGCTCCCTAAAACGTTGTAGTAAGTGTAAGGAAACGAAGCCGCATACGGACTTCCACAAGAACCGCTGCACCTTGGACGGGCTGCAGGACTGGTGTAAGACATGCTTCCGCAAGGGTCAGCAGACGAAAAAAGGACGCGAACGTCAGTGGCGTGCAAACCACTCAGAGAAGGGGCGCGCTACACATGAGCGCTACCTAGGTTCCGAGAAGGACAAAGTAGTCCGTAGGCGCTATGAGGCATCCGAGAAGGGACGTGCTGCACGTAAGCGTTTCAATGCGACTAAGAAAGGTCGCGCGATGTATCAACGTAGCTGCGCCAAGAGACGTGCGGTGCTTGAGGGTTCTGAAGCGACCTTGACTGCAGAAGAGTGGTCCGAGATCAGAGCAGAATACAAGTGTTGTCCGTACTGTGGAGAGCTGTTTACGGGGGAGCCCGAGATGGACCATATTGTGCCAATATCAAGAGGGGGTACACACACGGCAGACAACGTTGTGCCTGCGTGTATGTCCTGTAACAGGAGCAAAAGCGACAAAACCGTAGAGGAATGGCAAGATGGCCAAGAAGCGCTGTAGTACCTGTAGGCAAGCAAAACCTCTAAGTGAGTTCCCGCTGGACAGACAGAAACCTGACGGGTATGGGTACATATGTCACGTGTGCAAGAAGGAGAAGAACGCGTCAGCTGCTGGACGCACCTCAGACAAGTTTCATAAAGCCAAAGCGCGCGCACGTCGTGGGGGTGCACGTAAAATGCGCCTAAACGATCGACAGTGGAAGAAGATCTGCACAGAAACTACACACTGTCCTCACTGTGGTGGGGAGTTTAGTGACGAGCTCCCACCAACGATCGATCACATTGTACCACTCAACCGCGGAGGGCAACACGTGCGAGACAACGTGCAAGCCCTATGTATGTCGTGTAACTCGCGTAAGAAGGACAGCCTTGAGGAGGAGCTATTGAGGTGAGTGCGTCACGTTTTGAGGCATACAAACGCTGTTCAGACGCGGGAATGACGCTGAAGGAGGCAGCCAAAGCGCTAGGCATAACGCTATTCACCATGAGGCAGGCAGCGAAGAAGTACGAGCTCCTCTTCAAGGGATACAATCCGCAACCGCCGCTGGACTTGATAGCGTTAAATAACTCCTACAGAGCTGCTGTGGCTGAAGGCCTAACGGCCGAGGAAGCTGCGCAGAGGTTTGGAGTGCTCCCGGCCACTGCGCGAAGACGCGCGCATCAGCTAGGAATAAGGTTCGTTGGTCAGCGACAACCGCTGCTACGGGACTGCGACCGTAGCTGTCCAAACTACGCGGCATGCAAAGAGAACCTCCGACAGTGGGACGGAGTGCTATGTGAGAAAGGAGACCCGCAATGAGAGTCGAGCAGGAGGAGAGTAAATGAATACCAAAGCATTCTACATCATCGCTATTGACCCAGGAATTACGACAGGTATTGCCGCTATGGGGTTTGCTCTTGGGGAGATCTCATGCGCTCGACTTCTCCAGGCAAAAGAGAGTCTTGTAGACCTCGTGGACGCTGTTGCGGCGATCTCGACAGGGATGCCAGTGCGTCCAAAGGCTTTGGTGATTGAGGACTTCACCCTCCCACATAGAGTCCATGGGCCACAAGAGGCGAAGACCACCCTACTCTACATCGGAGCTCTCACGTACTGGGCGCTACATGAAGGCCTAGATATCGTCTACATAACGCCAGCTGAGACGAAGGCATTCGGAATGCAGCGCGTTTGTGAGGCCACGGGAATGACTCCGGCAGAAATGCGTCGTGTGCCACACGCGGCTGATGCCGTCCGTGTAGGCTTAGCGTACTGGTGTAAGTGCTACCGGAAGGGTCATGTCTAGAGCAACCCTAGTACCCCTACCAAGTAAATACGACATACGGTACATCGGGGTGCATAATGCACCCCTGATGGCACCGTATGCCGGTTACGACTACAAGGACAGGATGCGTCTACCCCCCACACCCATGTCTATAAAGCTATTTCTACAGCACTACCCAGACGGCATTGTGCCTACTGAGTTAGTAGTCTGGGGGGCACAGGAGAAAGTACTACGTCAGACGCTCCTGGCACTCAGTCAGGATACACGCGGAGATCCTAGGTTTCCTCAGGGTCTCTGGCCCTGGCAGCGCAGCGGTGTACGTGTGATACTGAGGCAGAAGCATCTACTGCTTGCGGACCAGATGGGTACAGGCAAGACGGTCACTGCGTTGGCAGCTGTTAGGGCATCAGGAGCCCTCCTCCGGCTACCACGATCCAAGATACTGATCTTGTGTCCACGGCACAAGGTTCTGGACTGGTGTGAGGCAGCCCGAAAGTGGCTACACGCTGGCGTCCCTATTACGGCTCCCATGACACCTGCGCAACGCAAGGTTGATGTTGTAGGGTTCAAGGAGGGCCTCTTCATCACGAACTGGGAAGCCTTGTGGGCTACGCCAGAGCTACTGAAGCACAAGTGGACCTGGTTCATTGGTGATGAGGCACACAGGGTAAAGAACCGCAAGGCCAAACGGACAAAGGCTCTGCAGTACCTTAGGCCAGAGTACATGTTGCTTCTCACTGGTACGCCGGTCGAGCGCGCTGCACATGACCTGTGGGCGCAACTGAAGATTTTGGACCCCGACAGATTTCCTAGCTACTGGGCATGGGCATATCAGTTCTGCGTGTTCGGCGGGCACCCGCAGTATCCTAAGCCCCTACGCAGTCGTAATCTACCAATGTTATGGGACATACTCCAGCCCCACTACCTGCGTCGCACTCGCGAGGAGTGTCTCGGCCTTGACGACCCGCCCATAGAGATCGCTACGGTACAGCTCAGCGCAGCACACCTTGCTGCGTACAATAGGGTAAAGACAAGTGCGGTTGAAATCCTTGGGCTCGGAAAGGGTATTGGTGCCCGCAAGGCACAAGCACTTTCTCAAGTGGCAGTGCATCCTGATCTGCTCAACCTTGAAGGGGGCCTCTCCATAGGAGTCGTGGACTATGACACAGGAAAGCTTGCATATTGCGCTGATCTCTGCACTTCAGCAGTTGAAGAAGGAGAACGTCCCGTTGTATACTGCGTATACCGACGCAGTGTGGAACTCCTTACCATGCTTCTTGCCAAGAGGGGGCTTAGGGTCGCTTGGTTCTACGGAGGCCACACGACGGAGGATATGCATAAGAACGTCGGAGCATTCCGATCGGGCGACGCTGACGTTCTTGTGTCGACCGTAGCTTCAGGGGGTGAGGGCACTGACCTCCCTGAAGCTACGCTCATGGTCTTCATGACTGTCCCGTGGAGCAGTACGCAGTTCACGCAGGCTGTCTCGCGAATGATGCGCCCCCGTGAAGACCTTCCTGCCGTTGTGCTTCTAGTAGCACAAGGTACCGTGGATCGTACAATAATCCGTAAGGTTACGGAGAAGGGGGCAAACGTTGACGCAACTATAGTAGCTACAGCCATCATGCAAGAACTCTTACAGGAGGGACGAACATGATAGAGATGCGTATTGGGGTGTTCGTTCTATGTATGTTAGGAGCGGTCTTCATCGGCATAACGCTGATGACACTGGCGACAGCCATTGGTCGAGGAAATGCGGGGGAGGAGGAGCGGAATGCTTGATCTAATCGTCGCGGTACTGTGTGCGTACCGCCTTACGCAGCTGGTCGTGTGGGACGACATCCTAGGTCGTCCGATAGATTGGCTCGCGGAACGTAGTGTGTGGTTCACCGGCCTCGTTAACTGTGCTCACTGCACTGGCGTCTGGTGCAGCACACTTACTGTAGGACTACTGTACCTGATGCACATCGGGTGGTGGCCTATCAGGTACGTTCTGTATGTGTTAGGGATCGCTGGTGCTGTTAGCATCATCGAGCACTTCACGGGGTGGCTCACGCCCCCGTTGCCAGAGATAGAGGATGTAACAGCCCTGAGACACACGCAAAGCTTCCCAGGGGTGTACCAGAGCTCACATATCGAAACCGAGCACATGAAAGGAGACTGACATGCTCTTCGACGAACGTTTGAACACAATGAGAGTAACTGTATCACTGGGGACGATTGGCGTTCCCTACTACCGCGCTGAGGCTATCTGGCTAACCGTCAACGGTAACTGCGACGACGTACCAGCCTGGGCAAAGACGTACTGGGAGAAGTACCCGACCACTACCAGAGGGGGCGCACAACACGCCTTCGCGCTTGTGTTGGACGAAGGCGCGCTACCTATGGGTGGTGTCGAGATGCGCCTGTGGTGGCCGGATGGACAAGACGACCGCGAGACTTCACGAGCACAGGGAGAGCGCGGCTGGGCAAACATTCCTGTCTGGGCAAACTACGATCCCAAGATAACACCAGGCCCCTACAAGTGGTTCCCTACAGGCTTCGGAGACGTCGTGAACGGCCTAGGGCTGCCGTACAATCACCATGTGTCCGTCTTCGTAGTGCTCAGGAGGAGCGACACGCCACTGCCCCCACCACCACCACCACCCTCGGCAGAAGCGCTAAGGGTATTCATCGCCGGGCCACTTACCGTAGGCGATCACGACGCGAACGTGCAAGCGTTCATTGAGGCAGCTGATCGTGTAGTGAATACGGGGCATATACCCTACGTACCGGCGCTGACGCACCTGTGGAACCTGATCTCCTGGCACCCAAGGGAGTTCTGGTTGGACTACGGCATCGAGTGGTTGGCTACATGTACTGCCCTTCTGCGTCTCCCAGGAGAGTCCGAGGGGGCAGACCGGGAGGAAGTATACGCGAGGTCCATGGGAATTCCTATCTACCACAACGTCTCGGAGCTTCCTGTTATAGAGCCTCCTGACGTGGAGTCGCTCTTCATATCCAGTATAGGGTCGAGTACTTTCGACTAAAGGAGACTGAAACATGTCCGCGCCCTTTGTTGCATTCGACCTGGAAATCGCAACCATCTTCCTAGAAGATAACCCTACGCTGGACCCTGAGGTGGGGCTCGGCATTTCGTGTGCCGCGACGCTAACAAGTGAGGGAGAGCTACTAACCTGGCACAACGCAGAGATGGGTGCCCGGATGACGCCGGAGGAGGTCTGTGCACTTGTATACCACCTCAAGGATTGCCGCGCCAAGGGCCTACAGATCGTAACGTGGAACGGCCTGAAGTTCGACTTCCATGTTTTGGCTGTAGAGTCGGGGTTGCGTGAGATCTGCGCTCGGATGGCGTGGACGCATGTAGACCTAATGTTTGCAGTCCACTGTATCAAGGGATACCCGCTCAGTCTTGATGCAGCCTCTAAGGCATGCGGATCTCAGAAAGGTGTTGAGGGTCTCACGCATGGACGCTACGCGCCGTACTACTGGGAGCGGGGGCAGTACCAACTCGCACTAGACTACGTGTCCCAAGATACCCGCGCAACCGCAGCGGTCGCAGATACCGTGCAGAATCGTTGGGGCTTCATCTGGCTAAGTCAGCGAGGCAACCCAACACGCTTCTTCGTCCCTGAGGAGTTGCGCCCCGAGAAGGGGTTCGTGGGGCTCACGCCAGAACACTGCATCGAGTGGGTGCTTCCCGACCAGCATTGGATGGACGCCCCACTCTCACGGGATCATTTCTACAAGTGGCTGAAGGAGTTCGAATGGTTCCCGCTATCACCACAACTCTAGCCATCACAGCTGCGATTGTAAACGTAAGTGTCTATCACGCGATCATAGGTGAGACAGATGCAAACCCTATGCAGCCTGCAGATGCTACGGTTACATACGTTGATGCTAATCTCGCAACGGAGCACCACTGTGCAGTAAGCCAGGACCTACTCTGGTTCCGTGGTGGCCCTGTGCACTACGGGGATCTCGTTGTGTTAGATCTTCCTGGCATGGCAACCTACTGGCGTGTTTCGGATACCATGCACATCAGCGTCACACAACATGTGGACCTACTCGTGCCCGACGACGTGATGGGGTATTGGACGGGCGTTCCTATTACAATCAGCACAGGAGGCGAAATTGATTTATATCGAGAGGTTCGGCAATGTGTGGAAGCTAGGGAAGGACGACGCGAAGAAACGTGTAAAGCCCTACCTAGCGATTGCGTTTCCGCGGGGCCCTGCCCTGTGGAAAGACGTACTTATCGTCGTTCTAGACCAAGAAGACCTCACGATCGCACCAGATGTTCGCCTCGTGCGGATCGACGGGTTCAAGAGCTACGACAAGCGTACGTTTCAGCTCGCTGAAACACCGGAGTCCCTTCAACAGCGCACAGGAGGCACAATATGTACTACGCTGCAATGACGTTCGAACTGTCGGTCGCACATAGGTTGGGGGACATGCCTGTGGAGCACAAGTGTCGTAGGCTGCACGGACACAACCTTGAGGTCACAGTAGAGATTGGCGCTGAGGAGCTTGATGGGCTAGGATTCGTAATCGAGTTCGCAAAGCTCCGAGAGGTATTCGATAGCAGTGTGTCACAGCGCTTGGATCACGGATGCATCAACGAGACCCTACTAGACTCACCCATGATGGTTGCGCAGCCCACAGCGGAGCGTCTTGCCGAGTGGATCACGCACACGCTATCGGCGTACCTACCCCAACCCGGCAGGTTTAGAGGAGTCCATGTATCTCGTGTGGACGTTCGGGAGACTCGACACGCCACAGCCTCCTACGTACCATAGTGATGAACGACGACGAGATTCTCGAAGCGCAAGTACCACCCCTTTATTCACTGACGGTGACGACAGATGTCCTGAACGTGCGTGAGGCACCTACTCTAGATAGTAGGGTGCGTGGTAAGTTACATGCCGGAGATCACATCAGAGAGTGGGCCCAGCACCGTTACGGAGTGTGGCGCTACGTGGATAGCGGTACTCTCACCGGCTGGGTACATGGAGCGTATCTGAAGAACTTGTTTGAACCTGTGGGGGGTGTGACATAATGAACATCGATACTATCTATCCGACGTTTCAGGGGGAGGGGACTTGGACAGGTCTTCCCGTTGTGCTTGTTCGAACGTATGGCTGTAATGGGGTATGCCCATTCTGTGACACGCCTGGGGGCCCAAGCGCGATGGAGATGAGCGTGGTGCAGGTTGTGAAGGAGTGCAACCGACTTCGCGAAGATTATCCGTACCTACAGCATATCCTCTTGACCGGCGGCGAGCCAGGGCTTGTTGGCGTGGTGGAGCTGGAGGAGTTCTACCTTGAAGCCAACGAGGCTGGTTGGGGGGTGCATGTTGAGTCGAATGGGACGCTCTCGCTAGGGTACGACATTAGACCCTTCTGGGTGTGCGTTAGTCCGAAGCCCGCATATACACCACCCCTCGACGCTATCGAGATGTACCTTGCGGATGAGATCAAGCTTGTCTATGAGGGTGTGGGCTCTGAGGTGATGCTGGCAGCGTTTCTCAGGGACTTCAGAATCACACGTGAAAAGGTCTGTATCCAGCCCTTGTGGGACGACGGGGAGCTTCAGGCGGAGGCCGTTGCCTTCGCTATGAGGCAAGGTTTCAGACTGAGCTTTCAAGTACATAAGTACTTGGGATGGAAATAGGAGAGTATACGATGACTGAGACTTATGTACAGCAGTACAACTTAAACGCCAGCGTCGTACAGCACCTGACTGAGGCTTTTAGTATCCTGGACATACACGACCCCAAGGATCCTCACACAGGGCGTACTCCGCAGAGGTTCGCAAGGTATCTACAGTACCTAAAGGAAGGCGAGCTTGAGGAGTACCGCCTGACAACCTTCCCGAACGCGAATCCCAGGATCGATCATATGGTGGTTGTGCCAAACATCACATTCTGGAGCGCATGTGCCCACCACACTCTACCATTCATGGGAACAATCAGCGTGGGGTACATCCCGGACGAGCAGGTTATTGGACTTAGTAAAATTCCGCTCCATGCACGTGCGGTTGCACGGGGATTCTGGCTGCAGGAGCATCTCACGCACTGTATTGCGAATGACCTCATGAGTGCACTTGATCCTCTAGGCGTCGCCATACAGATTCGGGCACAACACACGTGTCAGCTTCTGGACGTCAAGCAGCCACCAATTCCCGAGATGATCACGACCGTCCTAATGGGAGTGTTCCATCCAGACAGCGGCTTAACAGGTCCACGTGACGAGTTCTTCGCAGCAGTGCGCCCGGGGGGTAGGGTATGAATATGAGGCACGAGTATGCCCTAGTTTGGTTGTTCGTATCACTAGTACTTGTCTTTCTAGGGCTACTAGTAGTAGCAGCCGCAGTCGCAGTCGCAATCTTGTCGTTCTTTGGAAGTCCAGCAATCTAGTCTGTGTAGTACACTGTTATGTAGGGTCTGTAAGTTGGGTCTACCCACTCTCTGCTGGCAATACTAAACTTACCTGTGAGGCCCTCGTTATACAGAATAAGCCCCGGGTTGGCTCCCATCGTTTGAGACCACTCCTCGATGAGGTATATTGGTATGTCCACCTCTACCCACCCAGAAGCTGCTGTAAACTCTGCAACCTTGCCGGGAAAGCGGTCCTCGGGGATTGCCGTGGCTCCAGGCAGCACCCAGTCGGAGCTTATTAACTTTCGGCACCAGTCGGTTGTCATTTCCCCCCAAAGCGGTACCAGAGGCGACACGTAGATGACGGAACCCACTTGCTCAAGAGCTACCCCATACAGATGTAGCGTGGCGCGCACCACCTCGGCGTCGTTTGGTACATAGTTGGGTACTAGATTGAGCCGTATTACGGCAGCGCAGTTATCATCGACGTTGAGAACTGCGGCGTGCCCGTACTGATTGCAGTCGGAGACCTCAGGTGTTGGAGTGACTATTGGCTCGTCACAGCCATAGATCCCAACACTATCAATGTACACTCCTACCTCGTCGCCCCACATGTAGTGCCATCCAACGACGCCAGCGATAACGGCATCGAGGTCAAGACCTGCGGTTGTCGCGAGGCCGGCTTCATCTACCCACAGTACGTCATCCATCCACGCCTTGATCGTACCAACAGCAGTCCCACTTGGTAGATACCACTCTACATAGAAGTGATGCCAGGTATCCTTAAGTATCGTCCCCAGAGGCCAGTTTGCACCAGGACTGCACGTCTGGCATGTAAGGGTCGCTCGCTTCTCATAGGTATCCCACTCCAGTGTCCACCCTTCTTGGTTCCCCCAGGGGGATTCCTGCAACTCGCCCGCTGAAAAAATGTGGTAGCTATCTGACCCAGCATGTCCAACCTCTTCATCGAAGAGCGCCCAGGCGTCGAGGACGCCTGTAACTATCGGAACAGTGCAAGTGATGTAGGTCGCTGATACACATTCTCCGGCAGTGCAGTCAGAGTAGTGTAGATAGCTGTAGGTTCCCCCTTGAGCGTAGGTTGCGTTCCTAGTGATTGCCCCCGACCCTACAGAATAGATGTACTCTGCATCCCAATCCCCCGGCGGCACATCCTCGTTATCAGTGTACCAATCCTCCTGTGTTGCAGTTGCCGCGTACTCCCCAACAGGCACAGGCGCACGTGGCTGGCAAGCAAGTTGCACGAGTACAAAGACCCCCGCACATAGCAAGAATGCAGCCAGTAGTAGAGTATCACGATGTTTGGTCATCTTTACATACCTCATGGCGGTGGCGCTGGAGTAGCGTTGCCGACGATTTTGCAGCCGCAATCTTGGAAGTCGTCCGTGTAGATAGGGACGTTATCGCCAAACGTGTAGTGCCAGTTCCGAATCCCCTGGTAAATCCGTCGGGTTCCGTTCCAGGTCGCTGCGGTTTCTGTCTGTACCGTAGTATCATCAAAGCCAAGTACGCCATCCCACCAACAAGCTACCCGGCCATTAGGCTCATCTGGCGGTAGATCCCAGAACACGGTGTAGGTATACCACTGTCCTGCGGACACCCCTATAGGATCGCACGTCCAGGTCTCAGCCACATCGCATCCTGCACCGGTAGCGCAGTACATCTTTACCTTGTCACCGTCTGCACTGTCTGTAGAGAGCGTCAGGATAGGAGCGCTACCGGCGTCGTCCCAAGGGGACATGCGATCTTCAGCAGACCAGAGAGGGTAGGTTACAGCACCTATACCCGGCACAATGTCGTAGTAGATATGTCCCGTGAACCAGCCGGAACTCCTGACTTCGGGGCATTCTATCCATGTGTTAGCAGAGCATGCGCTATCCAGACAATCCGCAATCTGGTAGTAGCTGTAGTCGCCCTCAAAAACTTGCGTAGCCGACGCCTCAATGTAGCTGTAGTTAGGAGGTCCCCAGTTGTTACCGAATATGCCTTGTCCATCCCAGTCTCCGAAGTTGTTAACATTCGTGTTCCACACCTCGTTGTCTGTTTCCCAACAGGCATACCAGTCTCCTGTTGGCGTAGCAGTAGCTACCGAAGTGGGTGTGGGTGTCGACGTAGCATCAAAACAAGCGCATTCGCACAAGAAGCTATCGCTTCCAACGCTTATTGCCACTATCGTGCCGTGCGGGGTAGGCGTACGGGTTGGTGTCGGCGTAGGGCCACCAGGTGTGGGCGTAGGCGTATATGTGGCTTCACCTGCCCCAAGAGTGGACGTGGGCGTAGGAGTATACGTGGCTGCTCCTGGTACTAGTGTAGGCGTGCGTGTTGGGGTGATCGTTGGCGTAGGCGTATACGTAGCTGCTCCTGGCACCAGCGTCGGTGACGCTGTCGGTGTACGTGTCGGCGTGCTGGTTGGCACGGTTGTTGGGGTAACTAGATCATCAGTATCACAGTCGTACGCTTCGTCACTGTAGATTATTGCGCTTCCGGTCTCTGACGGGTCCCAGGAAAGCGCTCCCACCTGGACGGCCTCTGCTTGATAGAATGAACCACCAGCGGCCATCGATATGCCGCTTTCGTTCACAACCAATGAACCGCCCTTGTACACCTGGATCGTGCCAGTTCCGGGAGAGATAGGTAGGTCCCACACAACCCTGAATGTTGTCCAGTCACTGGTTGTCACGTTGCCCAAATTCCAAGTGCGGACGGGATCACATACGTCGCAGCTGAGCTGCCACTTTGGAGCGGGATAGTGGTCTTTCAGGAGGCGCCAGACATTGTTCAGATCACCCGCAGCACAGGGGTCAGCGCCATCCACATCGACAGCCCTCATTACTGAGTTCCATGCCCCGTTGAAGTAAGACGTACCAAGGAAATGCACCTCAAAGTCTCCATCGTTATCTTGGGTTACGTCGTGACTTACGTAGGCTACAGCAGATGTTGGGGCTGTCTCATTAGTGTTGTGCTCGTAGCTATACGTCGTATCATAGGCATACAGTGCAGAGAGGTTGACGTTGGAGTTGGCTGATACACATTTGTCATCCCACAAGCCCGGGGGTGCTACTTCGTTCGGAGAGTACCAACAGACTGGTGCAGGAGTAGGCGTAAGCGTTGGCGTGGCCGTCGGTGTGGGCGTGAGGGTGACTGTCGGCGTGATTGTGGCAGTAGGTGTCAAGGTTGGCGTGGGAGTGGCACCCGCAGTTGGCGTAGCTGTTGCCTCGCCACTACGGTAAATCAGTATCTCTGCATCTTGCGAGTTCACCGATTCAGATGATGACACAAATGCCCCGGTGTTGATCGACGCTGCCTGTGCGCCGTAGAAGTGCCTCCAGGATGTTCCAAGCCCTGTAAAGCTGCACGTTCCACTTGTCTTCGGATTCACAAGCACAAGGCAGTTCTCAAACTGCCTATACCAGCAGGTGGTGCCCAGCGCATCTCCATCAGACAACTTCTTGCGAAGCGTCTCCCCATCGCCTAGTGAGTAGGCCGGAGTGAGTGGGTTTCCGCAGTAGCCCTGGTTGTTGATGATTGGCTGTGCGTTTCCTGTGCTAGTATTGACCCAGAACTCGTCAAACACGGGCGCAGAGTTGTAGTTGGTGCAGTACTCGCTTCCGCTGTAATAGCCATCATCGAGCATCGTGGAACCAAGACCGAGGCGCATAGCTTTGTACGTACCCATCAGATTGTGGTCGCACCCCAGCGAGATCCACACGGCATCGCTACCCACCTCGTCAAGCCAACTGAGATACTGCGTCATCTGACACTCCCAATCGCAGGCGCGTGTAAACGACGAGGAGCCAGGCCGATAGCTATCAGCATACATGGTTTGGAAGGGGAACCACTCGGACATCGCGATTGTGGACTCGCCACTCATACTGAACGGGTTGTATGAATAGCTCATGTCGGTGGCCTGCCACATCGAGTTGCCACCTATACGCCCGCTAGGTTGTTGGTCAAGGAAGTCGGCAACAAACGAGTTCACGCCGTCTGCGTATGTCTGGTTTATCCATGTTATACCTGCTGGAACGCCTCCATGATCTAGCTGGTCTGCACCGCAGTCCGGGTCGCTAGGTGTATAGCATCTGTTACGGTCTTGGTCTACGTTGTAATCATAACCAACTGGCCTTTTGTGGTAGCCTGCCACATCAAGACGTATGCCGTCCCAATCACAGATGGCGTTGTCGTAGACCCTACTGGAGGCTAGAAAGTCTCCGTACCACGCGTTGTAGGTTTCCCCGCAGTAGCCTGTGTTAGCGTAGTCCGAGACGTTGACCATCCAGTCCTTGTACCATACGGTTTGGTGAGAGCGCGCAGCATCGGCCTTGTATAGCCACCAATCGCAGTTGTTAACTATTTGCCAGTGGTAGCCCCTAACCTGAAAGGCCCCAGTGCTTCCAGAGTATTTGCCCCAGTCAGCTGTTTCCCATCCAGCAGGCATGTAGACAAACAGTTTTAGGTTTGGGTTCTGCTGCTTGAGATACGTGCAAATCCCAGGAGATGCGGTGTCCGTAAATGCCCCGGATTGCAGTTCCACGATATGATACATGGTTGCAATAGAGCGTTGGGGTGTCCAATCTCCCCAGCGAAGCCATGTTAGATAGAGCCTGGGAAACTTGTGTGCTGGCCAAGGCCCACCGCCAGGCGTGCCCGCCCCGGTTAGCATGGCAGCGTCTTCAGGTCGCATCCAGTGCACAACGCCTTCAGAGTAACCCTCTTCCGTTGGCGCCAGGATGGGCGTGGGAGTATGCGGAGGCGTGCAAGAAAACAACGCACTGCCGACCACTACAGCGGCTACAACAAACAACAGTATGAGCGCGAGCAGTTGTTTACGCATGGTGAACTCCTAAGGCGTTGGCGTAACCGTCACACAGACGCAATCACAGTAGACATGAGCAGGCTCAGGTGTTGCGGTAGGTACAACAGTTGGTGTGGTCGTAGGCACAGGGGCCGGTGTAGCCGTTGGAGTCGGAGTAGGTGCAGGCGATCCGAAAGCCATGTCTTGAAATGCTTGCCCAACCACAGATAGCGTTGACGAATTGCGCTCCACAAGGAGGTTGCCGGCCAGCTCGTCAACATAGGTTGCATACCAGAAGTGTTGCTCGATATAGGGTTGTCTACCAAGCCAACCCCACGTAGCACGCAAAAACTCCGCAACACGAGCAGCCTCTGTAGGCGAGTCCCCATAGTCCGAGAGCACGCCCCATTCCGAGATTATCCAAGGCAGCTGTGACATGGTGGGTGCCCAATTATTCATCCAGGTTTCGTTCAGGTGTTTTGTCCGCAAGACAGCATCCTGAAACTGCGCGACATTGAACCTGTTGACAAAGTCATTGTAGAAGTGGTAATGCAGCCCATCCATAGGTGGAAGGCTACCATACTTGTCGCTGTACACCTCCAGGAACGCTCCCATCCATTTCCAGTGCGCTTGATAGTTTGACGTGCCACAACAGTACACCTTACTTGTGGGATCAGTAGTCTTTAGGATATTGTAGATGTCATTGTAGGTGTCAGCCGCAATACTAGGAAGACAGTCAGCCTGATCCTGCCGGTCTGGTTCGTTGAAGATCAACCACTTCAGCCCAGGGTACTTTGCAGCAAACCGCTCTATCGATGACAGGCTCACGGTATCCCAGGAGCTGCCTGAAGTACCACAACCCCACTGATACGCTACGTACTCAATCCCCTCAGGTAGTGCGTCGATCGCCCTGTCCAGGTAGTTCCAGTTATGCACAGAGACAGAGCCCATTGCATCTATTCCCGGGAGTTGTGCTACAGGAGCGCTAGGCCAGCCCACACCTCCCTTGTGTGCCAAAGGGGCACGTGCGAGCTCAACCTGCGCAGTTGGGGGCGCACAGTTGCCAGCGAGAGCTATTACTGCTAGGAGGGCAAGTGCTCCAAAGCGCCTCATGATGTCGCACGCTGCAGCCAGATCTCACGGCCGCCACTGTTATCAAGGTGTATCACGCTCACGATCTGCCAGCCCTGCTGTAGGAACTGTGTAACTAGCGTCATCAAACTGCCTCCTTCGCTGCTCTTGCGGGGCCAGTCGTGCACCCCGTCAGGCTCGACAGTGTATGGTCGTTCCTGTGCCGGCCCAGGCCAGTGTATCCAGGCTGCCTCATAAGTAGCGTCCATTCTTGTTCCTCCTCTACGCAGCCTCTAGGAACCCGTCATCGGAGAGGGGCTCCCAGTAACAATGCCAATCGATCGCTCCACTAGCCAGGGCGGCACTCAACACTAGTCGTACGTAGGTATCGGCGGCGTTGTCTTCCACGATATCGATGGCCGTTTTGGGCTCTCTCCAACTCACATTCTCAGCTACCGCTGGCGTTGTGTTGGGGTCTGCTAGGCCTAGTGGGTCGGTTGAGGGGCCGTTCCTAACCAACAAACCCCCCGCGACCACGCTATCGATATCTACTCCCGGGGCGTCGGTGATATCTACGGACGCATTGGTTGAATAGAGTTCGAGGTGGATTGTGCTCACAGTATTAGGAATAGGCGTCCCAACCATGCCGAAGATGTCACTGATTCTTACGGAGCCTGTCACCTTAAAGATGTTGTAAGCCGTAGGCGCCCCAGCAAACGTGACAGTCTTGTGGACTTCGTCATCGTAGGTGAAGGCACTCCACACAAACGCATGGTTTGCATCTACCCACCTGCCGTCGCCTCCACCACTCGCACATTCACGGATTTCCCCATTTGTGCAGCCCGCGTCAACCTGAAACCCCGCAGTCGCGTGGCCTTGGCTCCCAGAGTTTTTGATTCGGCACTTGTCGCAGCTGTTGGTAACCCAGAACCCTATGGAAACGTCTGCGGCCTCGCCCCCGGTACGACAGTCCTCTATCCTGACCGCGTCACCCTGAATCTTGAAAGCAGCCACCAGTGGGTTAGAAGAGCGGCAATTGGTGAGCACGCAGCCGTCGCCAGTGATATCGTAGCCCAGGTCCGCGACGGAGTCGCACTTGACCCTCACATCGCTTATGTAGCAGTAGTTCCCCGAGATCAGCAGGCCAGTGGTGTTCGCGCCGTCAGGGTCGACCAGGAGCGCGCCACCAGGACACCATATTTTGCAGTAGGAGCCTGACACCGTTAGGGCTGTTCCGGTAGCGGGCTTGATAATAGCTCCTACCTCGGGCCACATCTCGCAGCCGTTGGTGTCTAGGTCCAATCCGGTTTCGGTGTAGGTTCCGGCCATAATGTTGATAGCGTCGCCAACACTCAGGACGTCGATGCCAGCCCCGATCGTTTCGAACGCAGTGCCGGGCGTCTTTCCATCGTCGGCATCCGATCCGTTGTTCTTATCAACGTACCAGATGTTTCCCCCGAACTTTACTATGTGTGCGGTGTGATCTATGTAGCTCATATCATCCTACTTGAGGTTCCATTGGGTGCCGTTGTAGATCATCTGAACAGCATCACCTGCTGTGCTGAAGACAATACTTGCGCTGCCGTTGATGTTCTTCCCGTTTCCCGCGATAGTCAATGGGTTGCCAGCCGTCTCCAGTATGACCGTGTAAACCCTGCCATCCTCTGGTGCTGCTGGTAGGGTAACTATGAAAGCTCCCCCAGATGTATCACACAGCACGTTTTCGTCCGTCGCCAACACCGCGTAGTTGGCTATTTTGGCTGTGGTGTTGATGTTCTCGATTCTTCCGCTGTCTGAGCTTATCTGACCTGCAGCTGTCACATGGGCAAGGATCGCGGTTGTGCTGTCCTGCCACTCTTGTAGGTTAGCCGACTGTGCCACGATTCCCCGCACAATCGCCTTCACTACAGCGGCACCTGCGGCATTGAAAATGTGTAGACCAGTCCAGGTAGGCACGATAGCCTGGTCGAGTTGGTGGGCGTGGTCGGAATGTGCAAAGCTATCCGCCGTGCCTATAGCGCTAGCGGCCAGGTCAACACTAGGGGACGCCGGTGCGGCCCAAGCTGGTGTAATGGTCAAGGTGTTACCGGGACCACCATCTACGAGCGTCAACGCGGCTACAGCAGCCAGGTAGCGCTCGAAGTTCATAGTGGGCTGGGCCGTAAGCATTAGGAATGGAAGGTTCGCAACGTCCACAGCGCCCGCCGTAGCGCTAACGACAAGCGTTCCGGCTCCGGGCGTAAGCGCAATACCAGCACCTGCGGTGAGTACGCTTTCGGCAGTTAGAAGAGTAGATGGGCTAACTACGACGTATGGCTCGTTACGCAGGTCGGCGACGCTCCCACCACCTCCGCCACCGTCGTCCTCGCCCCAGCCTAGCGTTATCCAGGCGGTGTTTTCTTTGTTCCGTACCTTGAGGAGTGCCATTACTCGTCAGCTCCAGAAGTGTCCACCCACATCATGCCGCCGTACGTTATGCTGGGTGCGTCGCCACTCACAACGGCAAACGTACGTTTGCGTGCGTACCTACGCTGTTTCATAAGTTCATGGAGCTCTCGGACGCCTACGTCGGTGGGCAGTAGGCGCATTGTGTCGGTAAGGTCCAACTGGTAAATTACATCCGTGGCGGTCACTTCAGCGGTTACGTTGACAACAACGAAGTTCCTGTTGAGGTCATCGAAGGTATACTGCCTCCGCCACATGGTCAGAGCGTCTTCGAACTCAACGTGCCCAACACACTCAAGACGTACTAAGTCGCCCGGGTGGAGTACTACGTCTAGACCCCGAGCAGTAACCGATACCTGGAGAGCCGCTTGGTCATTTGCTAGAAGCCTACCCACGGCAGCATCCACAAGTGCCTGACGTGCCTCGTTCACCTTCTCTTGGTCATACGGGAAGCTCTTGCTTATCTTGAACTCCGTACCTAGCGCGAACGCCCCCCAACCCCCGTAAACAGTGTTCCCCATATGTCCCTGGACGGGATACGAGATTCCACCGATCTCGAGCACGCCCTCAGTCCAGAAGCCGTTGTTAGGTCTGTTCAGCACCTCGCTCGTAATAGAGTTTCCCGCCGTTGCTGCATCGAGCGTACCGTTCGCGGTAACCTCTGTATTGGAAAGCGGTTCAATCGTATCGAACGACGCCTGCCTCAGAAGGCCCCCTGTGCAGAGCGTAACGCCCGCGGACACCACAGTGGATGCATTGAGCACCACTGCAAGGCCTCCCGCGAAATGTTGGAAGCTAAACCCTTCGGGTAGTTCCTCATTGCCTACAGGACGCAAAGGTTCAGAGACACTATCCTCCCTAACGTGCTCCCCGCCCTCGGGATAGACACCACACAGGACCTCAGACGCGTTTATAACGATCTGGGGGGCCTCTACGTATCCGTAGGTTGTGGGTAACACCTCAAGGTCGCCCTCAGCACATACGAGGGTGGCCACGACGCCCCCAACTGGCTCCGTTAGGATATCGAGAACACGAGAGTGCCCATTGTGCCTGAAGTAGTTACCTGACATGCTGCACAGCTCTACCAGAGCACCGAGGAACGTCTGCCCCTCCAGGTTTGCTGTAATAAAGCTATTCACTGCTGTACTGGTGTCACCCAGAACCCACTCCGTACCACTTGCTAGCAAGATCTGCGCAAGTACGTCTAGCACAGGGCGGAAGGACGCGTAGTATCCTGGCGGAAGGCAACCCTGTCGAAGCTCTTCAAGCACCCCGTTTCCTCCAGCAACCATGTTGCCAGGGATTATCTGATCGTGGGTGCACGTGAGCCATCTACCGTAGGGCAGGAGTTCGCCGAATGGCCCCATAATCTCCATGAGGAACATTCGGAAGTCCTCAGGTATAAGGTCCTTCCACGCAGCGTATGGGGCAGACACAGAGGACGACCCAGCCTCACTTAACCCCTGAGTTGTGGTTGCACTCGGTGGAGCAACTATGCCACCCGCGAAGCCGTCATCACGGTCGTAGAACTGGAAGATCACGTAAGGACCCCCTACACGTACTGCGGTACTATGTCGTAACTCACGTGGAACTGATGCCCTGGAAGCCTCCATCCCGTGAAGCTAATGTGGTTGGCTCCTGGCCACAACTTGCCCACGTGAGAAGTAGTTCGCTCCGCGATCGCAAGTGGTGTGCCAATGGAGGCTATATCTGCGAACTCTGCCGTAGGTAGCGTATCATAGCAGTGATCATCATGTAGAGGACAGTACCGAACCTCAGCACCAAACCGCGGATCGATAAGAGCATACTGTGGCTCGGCTACCTTCTGACGGATCGTAAAGCTACTGGTCCAGCCTGCTGGTGTACAGATCGTGACCTGTAGCCATGTAAAGTTCGTGAACGCCCAGCGATTAAGGGGTGGGGTGTCCCCCTCCACCATGAGGGTCATGTCTCCAGTCTCATCCTTGTGTGCGGAGCCTATGTGTGCACGCTTCCACCCTTCGGCGCTCCAGTACCCGACGCAGTACGCCTCTATCCAGCTGGCTGGTAGGTTCCGGTACCATCTGAACGGTGGCTCCGGGAGGCACAGGGGGAGGTTACAGGGCCAGGCGGCTCGGGTAACTCCTAAGGGAACGCAGGGGTCGCTGGGGTTGACAACAAACGACTCCGGGATGCCAAAAGCCCAGGTGCTGGGTGTCATGCGCATCCAGTGTGTATCCGGCTCGAACGTCAGAGATACCTCTCCGGGTGTATTCCCCACACGTGCGCCAGCACCCGTTTCGCTCGTCCACTGTATCCCCTGATACCTTGCACGTTTCGCGAACCATGCTACAGATGTGTCCGTACCGCAGGAGTTGCAGTGACGAATTGGGCGAGAGCATCGACCGCATTGACAGGACACTCCCCGGTAGCCAACAAGCCAGTCCTTGTATCCTACAAACTTCTTGAGCTCCCTGCCCCACTCCTCCTGTGTACGCTTACCATGACACAAAGCCTTCCCGCGTACTGTCACGGGCGATGAAGACATTGGTGCACGTGCGCTAGCACGGAGATCTAGACCAAAGTCCTGATACCCGTTGGTAAGCATATCTACTTGAGCCTGCGCTGACTGGTCAGACTGCAAGTCTCCAAGAGCCCCTAACCAGACAGGCCTGAAGTCCACAGCAGTTTTTGAGCCGAACTGTGCAATGTGCATCAGTACACCCTAGTAGCCCGAAGCGAGATAACGGAAGTATACGTAGTCGCTAGCACCGAACTCGTCGCTCTTGAACCAGACCGTGAAGCCGTTCGCCGTGATCGAGTCGTCCTGTACGATGGGCTCGTAGAACATACCCACCTGAATCCCCGTGTGCCCTACATCTCCGACTGAGGTGATCTGCACATGCGCTGTGTAGCAACCTGTGGGGAAGGGTGTGGCAAAGACGACCGCCACGCTCTGCCAGCCATAACTCTCACCCATAGGCTGTGCAGTTATACCAACACCGTTCCGGAAGACCACGCCCTCCGAGGGGTAGGGTAGCTGACAAATAGCGCCCTCGGCCCCATATGTAATCCCCACGAAGTTGATCATGTTACAGTCGAGGGGATCAGCGACTAGGTCATCCTTCATTACCGTGATGTCACACTCGGGTAACTCGTATGACTCGATACAGGCCTTCAGCTGATCGAGCGCGCTATTTATCTCGGTGCACAGGGCTGTCCAAGCCGCCTGGAGATCGGCAGCACAAGTAATCTCCGGACAGTTAACTATAATAGTCCCGCAGTCCGTCATCTTTCTACCTCCTAAGAAAGCCCAGCGCGCTGAGCAGCACGTACAATCTGTGTGCCGAGTCTACTACCTATTCCGGCCACCGAAGCCCCAATCTCTCTAGCCATACGCGCGCTCACTGGGGCATTTACATGAACTGGTATGCTCAACATCTGTATCACGACACCACCCCCACCAGAACCTCCCCCGGGCATCGATACCTGTCCGCGCCCAAGAGCCTGGTTAAGGAGCTCATTTGTACGTGCTCTATCCGATAGGGGTAGTATAAGTTCGTTGGGGTGTAGCTGTGCGAGGCCAGACCGCGCCCCGGTATAGATGCCTTGCGCGAAGCCCGGCACGTTTTGCCAATCCGTACTGGGCCCCTGTACCCAGCGGTCCTCGCCAGATTCCGCCCTGTACCAAGTTATACCTTCAGTATCCGTGTGTACGTTTCCGCTCCACCCCGGGTAGTTACGTACTTTTCCTGGTGGTGTTTCCTCCTCCCCGCCTGGTGGCTTGTTGAGACGCTTCGCAGCGTCCTCGAATGCCTTAATGAGATTGCCCGTCGCCTCATCCAACGTGATGAACTTGTCTGCGGAGCTCTCGAGTGGCGGAATGAGTTTCTTTCGCGCCAGGTACTCGTTGTGCCAGATGTCTGCGAGGGTCTGCGTTTCCTCTCCGACGCCCTGCTCTGCGAGGCGTGCTCTGGCTGTTTCAGCCTCGGGTCCTGTAGGAGCCATGATTGGAGCACCAGGAGCGTGAAACTGCTCTAGTGGGTACCACTCCTTGAACCAGCGAGCCTTCCACCAATCTTCCGAGGGAGCCTCGCCCCCATGCTCCTTTGCGTATTGTTCACCTGCCAGCTTGTCCATCATCCATGCGGTGAGGGGCTCCTCGTGACGTGCGTAGGCAGACAGCGGGCTAGTACCGTGTTCTATCTCGTATGCCAATGCTGCATTACCAGCGGCCGAGGATAGTAACATTGCCTCTGCGGCCTTCTTCAGGTCGCTAGTGCCCTCCCCCATACGTGTGGCGGCCTTTTCCAGGTCCTTGGCAATCTTCTCCCAGCGTGTATCTATCTCCTCACGTCGTGCCATTGCGGTGAGTGATTCTGGGTCTTTTCCGAACTCGAACTGCCACTGACGGAGCTCTGCCATGTATCCTTCATAAAAGGCCTCAACGTTCCCCATACCTGTGTAGGGTGCAATTCGGACCGCTGTACCTTTGGCCTCCCCCTGCAGGGCCTTCTCGACATCCATAGCGGCGCCTATCATCTTGCCCATGAGGCTGTCAACGCCCCTACCCATACGGTAGAGCATATCGTCGAAGGCGTCCTCAATAACACTCATTGAGTGCCTGGCAGTTTCTGTGGTCAGGTCCCCGAGCTCGTCTATCTGGTCACGCATCTCAAGCCCCAGTTGCAGGGCCCGGATATAGGGGAGGCCCATGTCCATGGCTTCAACGATGAAATCGCTTACTGTGTCGTTGATATCTTCCTGGCGATCTCTAACCTGCTCCAGGAGATCTATCTCGACATCGAGGCCCATGTTAAACTGCTCAAGACGGATCATACCCTCGGGCTCAAAGATCTTGGCACCTAACTCATCATAGATGGCCCTAAGCTCATCGCCCTTAGTCTTGAGCATCTCCATTATGGTCTCTGTGCTTACACCCTGCTGCACAAGGCCGACGATGCGTTCCTCAAGCGCTTCATCAGCATCCGTGTATGCCTCTTTGACCTCGTCGGAAAGTCTCTTCTCGTTGTCACGTGTGATCTTGAGCTGCTTCTGGTACTCCTGCAGGGCAACAGCGGCATCCGGAGACATTCCGAAGTACTCACTCTGAGGCTCCTCGCCATATACAACACTCCTAAGGTGTTTCGTTGCCGCTAGTAGCTCCTCCTCCGAAAGCGCCCCTGCACTAACTCTCCTGCGTGGGGTTACACTGCGCATACGCTCCTGTGCGCTCCTAAGTGTAGCCTCGTCTATTTCCCCTTCCTTGTACATCCTCTTGATTTCGTCCCACAAGTTCTTCTGTTCCAACATCTCTTGTAGGGCCCAACGATTTCGGGCAAGTATTTCCGGGTCTGGAGCAACGACTGACAAGGAGGGCATGAAAAAGTACGCCATAGCATCGGATATCCACTTTCCCACACCTGTCCACGCGCTCTTCGTATCCTCCGCGAGAGTACCTTGTGACCTCGCAAGGTCAAGCGTTCGCTGCTCCATTTGGGGAAGGAGCTCATTGAGGATAACAACGATCTTCTCTTCTTCAGAAAGCTGTTCGACCGTACGGTACGTTTCCTCAGCAAGTTGCTCCACAGCGTCCGTAAGACCCGTAAAGCCTTGTTCTGCTTCCAGGGACTCCGTGTCCGCATCCCTAATAGATGCGACCCACGACTTCAGTACAGCCGCTGTGGTTTCACCCACAGCACGTGCATGGTAGTATGCGGTCTCTGACAGCTGCGGAATTGCCTCCGCAAGCTCCTCGTACCCTGAAAGGACCTGCCTATTCGCAAGAGTAATAGCATCATACTCTACCCCAGCGAAGTGTGTTGCCTCCTGAACACCCTGCATGAACCTTCTTGTAGCAACCGAGGACGCATCGCCCCACGCTTGGTACGCACTTGTGGCTGCACGTAACTTCTCTGTATCCGCAGCCTGATCCATAGCGCGCTTCAGGGCCTTTGCGACGGTCTCCGCGACACGTTGGACAACCAACATGCCCATTGCAACTTGCCACCATGCGCCCCCAGACTCTCTAGCCCAACGGAAGAGCAGGCCGCCGCGCATACCCCCGTAACGACTAATTGCCTGCTGCCATGCAGGCCAAAAGTCAAGCTGTTTCTGCTGCTGCTTGGTAACGACCTGTACCTGCCACCCGTACTGGCGCATCGCCTTAGCAACAAGCTCATACTGTGCGACCCCAGCAAAAGTCTCCGAGTTCCTAGCCTTCGTCGACTGGACCAGGCGTACCTGGTCCTTGTTTAGCTGCTGAATCTCCCAGCCCTCGTCCTTAAGTGCCATTCTGGACTTGAGAAGGAGGTCGTACTTCAGCTTGAAGTCGGGATGCGCTGCGCGAGCCTTCCGTGCTCGATCCCACTCGGCTCTAGTAAGCTTCTCTGTACCCGTGGCAGCCGCAACTGTAGCCTGGTCGAATGCCTGGAGGGAACGTTTAGACTGTTCCCAGCCCTCTACTATGAACTGGTATACGAATCGCCAGATTTGGGCGTCTTTAACGTCTGCCATCGTCCTCTTCCTCGATACGTACGAAGCTTAAAGCGCTCCCGAGATTGTCCTTCTCTTTATCAGTCATGTAGCTAATTGCCTCCATGTCCGCCCGGTCGCGTGCAGCAGCAAGATAAAAGCAACGCTCAGCTAATGGCATCTCCCACCTGAACGTTCCTGGTATTTGAAATCTCGCTAGCGCTTGGAGTTCCTCCATCTCGATGTTCGACGTGAACTCCCCCTCCGGAAGCCTTAGACTCGTTAGCGCCGTCCTGCGCCAGCGCGTCGCGAAATTTGCGTCTGACAGCCTCCACAACTTCGTCTGTGGGCATGGATAGTTGGCGCACGGCCTCTGTAAACGCTACCTGGTCCGCGGGTTCGGAGAGACCTAGAAGTGTTGGGTATACTTCTTCAGCATACATCTCCGAGCGTTCCGGACCCTCGGCAGGTACAGGGAAATCGCCCCTTGTGTATTTTACCGCCCAATCGTCGTCCTCAGGCACAATCAAAGCATCCCAAATACACCGGAATAACAAGGCATTCATGAACTGCATCTGCCACGTGTTGTGTGCCTCCTGGTACACCTTACTTTCAGGCTCGTCGAACGTTTGGGCTATTTTGTGTCCCGGTACAGCAACAGTTACCTTCGGAATCTGTGGCTCCTGCGCCGAGAAGTGTTGTATGAGCCTCGACATAATACGTGGGTTTACAGAACGGATTGCTGGTGTAGCTCCTGAGGGTAACAGTGCCTGAAACACACCCTCTGTCGGATCGTACTGAAAGAGAATCCGCTCAGCACCCTCCACGTTAGGAATATCTTGGCGGGATACTTTTTTCTCCACTTAGGCTCCCTTCGGGAACGCGTGTCCCTTACAAATGTCTTGTCTACGCGATCATTCTTTCGAACAGGACTAGCTGCGCGACGAAGCCCTCTTCGCCAGCTACCAGCAAGCGATCGTAGCACGCCACGATCTGCGTCAGCTCCTCTGCTACGATGCCTGCTACGGCGAGTGCCCACCAGGTGTGTCCTCCGTCCAGCGTGAGCTCCATGTCGTTCGTCTCACCTGAGGCAGCCAGCCGATAGCCGATGTAGCAGTTCAGGAAGAGGAAGTTGGTCCAGTTATCGGTATCGACAACCACCCAGGTTGTTCCTTCGTCATTCGTGTACGATGCACCATCGCTACCCATCACCCAGATGCGACAGTCCACACGCTGCACTGCGCTTTGCCCAGCTAGGCCGCTTGCTGTGATCGTGGACCACGCTAGGCCTCCGACCTGGCTGATGTACGTCGCTGTGGCCGTGACAGCTACACCCACACCGTCGTTGGACATGTGGATGTCCACGAACGCTCCAGTCTCGATCTGCGTCCAGGTTACACCGTTATCCGTCGAGTACCAGATACCATTGCCGACAGCAAAGATAGTTCCCAGGTACTCAGCGAACGCCACAGTCATGTATGGACAGGCCACTAGGGTTGTCCAGGTCGTACCGCCATCATGACTGTAGTGCATGCAGCCGTCCTCAGTTGCGACGATGACGACATCACGATCACAGTAGAGCGCCGTGACATCCAGGAGGGTGTAGGTTATATCAGACAGGTCCAACTGTCCAGCGCCTACGCCCTGCTTGTTCGTCCAGGTTACTCCACCGTCAACCGACAGGTACAGGAAGCCGTTCTCGCCACCTAGCCAGATCGTCTCGCAACCGGCATCGTATGGCTGTACACAGGTAGTTGCGCAAGCCCCGCACAGGGGACCACCGCAGTAAGCAGCCGCCAGGATGTCGTCCGTACCACCGGCCCAGGACTCACTCTCCCCGATCTGCACGACGTCGTGTCTCTCCCAGAGGATCCAGTCGTCCACATGTAGAGAAGCGCGCTGCCCTGTGATAGCAGAGTCGTCATCCAGGCCCATCGTGACGTTCTCGGTAAACTCGTCCGTCTCGATGGACGCATCGGGCAGGTACATCAGTCGATCGAACTGTGCGTCCCACTTCGTTACTTCAGCCTGCGAAGCACACTTCTTCCATCCTACGACCATGGTGAAGGGACAAACACGATGCAACCACGACCATAGGATCTCTGAAGGAGCTTCCACTGTTGGCTTGATCGGCTCGGGTGCAGCCCGAGTTCGGCCAACAACCTCTCGGATGTCCTCCCCCGTGCGACAGTAGTGCGAGGTGATCGCGCCACGCCCACGTGTGAGGCCGCTAACACGTAAGCATCCCTGCCACTGTGCGCGACTCCCACACGTATCCATGAGAAAAACGGAGGCCATCCCCGACTTGACGAAATTCTTGTTACTCATTGTATGTTACCTCCAAGGTAAACCTACGCGGAGGAAGTCACCCCCGTCTCTCTCCAATTCGTACTACCCGTAACGTGAGGGGTAGTACGATCTCAAACGCGACTTCTTCTTCTGCATCATGAAGACCGCGCCTAACCCCTTGGTAATCTGCTCGCGCGGGCTTCCTGGGCCGCCTCGATTAAACTTCATTGCAATCGTCCCCGTGAAGTCGCGTGCCTCAATACCTTTGTGTATGAACGACTTAACGAAGAAGGGATCTTCGATCTCGCCGCCGCCCTTACCTCCACTTACAAGGCTTCCGGGACTTGTTCGTGTTACTGCGTCACCCCCCGTTCCCTTCCCAGGACGGATCGGCATTGAGGGCGGCCCGAATCCACGCCTACCCTTCACCCAGACTTTGCCCGCGCTCTTCGTTCCCTGATCCACCCATTGGAAGATCTGCCAGTTCTCATCGTTCTTTGCAGGACCCACAGTCGTAGTCAGGTGCATACCGCGGCGCGCGGGACCCCAAACGACAATCGCTGGCTTGTGGTCCCAGTTGCGGACTACCTTCTCAAGGTCCTTCTTCGCTTGCTCCGCGAGAGCACGCGAAACAGCACGCATTTGCTTGTCCAATGCGTTGATGTCTATGTGTGCACCAAGAATAGAGACTCGCACTATGCCAGGGCTCACCGTCCTGCTGCCTCCCCCATGTATCGTCCGACACGCTTCCAGACGTACTCCTCACCCACGCGCGTTCCTAGGGGATTCATCAGGGTCAAGGATGTCGAGTGGTACGCACGCGTCTTGGAACTCATTGACTTGTCATCGCGCCACTTGTCTACCAAAGTCCGAACATTCTCGCATGAGCACATAGGACTCTCAATGCGGGAAGCCGCAAGTATCGCAATCATTCTAGCCCAGAAGTCGCTAAGGGGTTCACACCCTACAAGGCCACGCGGGGGCACAAAGCCCGCCTTGTAGTACGCCCAGAAGGCCATTGGCTCCATTGACTGTACCCAACTTGCTGGGGCATACGTCTCCTCGATCGCAACCCAAGTAGCCGGAATAAGAGTAACGGTAGCTGCTGCGGAGTTCTTCACGCGTATACACCCAGCCTGACTAGCCCAGGCACAAGCCTGGTCAAGACAGACCGCGTCATCACCCCACAGGAACGTAACCTGGTGACTCCGGTCGGCATACTCGCGATAGAACACAATCTCATCCACATAGTTTTCCGCCACGTCGGCATCGATGACACCAGCATCGTGCCCCTCCTGTAGCTGAGGTTGAAGGAGGTTCCACTTATGTACACGCACAGTGAGGGTTGTGCCGCTGACAGACGCATAGATGTCACGTACTTCCCACGTAGGATCCGCCCCTGTACTCGACGGGTCTGTACGACAGTTCACAGCGTCGACAGCTTCGAACTCCTTGAAGAACGCATGTACCTCACAAGCCTCAAGGCCAGCCTCGACAGTTACAGTGAACACTGCCCATTCAGCAAAACCGTCCCCGTCTGCGTCTTGCGCAACGAAGCCCTCAGTACCTAGAAGCTCTGTTGCGCGAATCCCTCCATATTGGACGTGTCCATGCTCGAGCACAACGGACTTCCAGCGGCCACGTATGCTTATTCCCGTACCCGTAAGCTCCGGACGGTAAGGGCGTGGGTACGGCTGCGCCTCTCCTGTGATCCACACCGGAGCTGGCCAGAACCCCAGCTCGCGCGCAAGGTCTTCTTCAGCCTCCGCGATAAGCTCCGCGATCTGCTCTCTGCTTACCTTCCCCTGTGCGTCCTGCCACTGATACTGGTACCAGATGTCACTACACTCAGACGTTGCCCTTAGCAGTGTACTCTGAGCAGAGCAGAAGTGAAGTGGGTTGAGCCCTAATATCTTCGCGAACCTCTCAAGGCTTAGCAACGTTTCAGGAATTGCACGCGCCATCGCTATCCTCCAGGGCCAGAGACGACGTGAAGGAACACTTTCCTACTGAAGCGCGACACATCATCCGGATGAACCCGCTTCCTCTTGTGGTGGGGATTGTCCCCGAAGAGATACCGGCGACCCCCAGCTCTACCACGAAACACCTGGTCCACCTTCACAGGGCCAGTGTACTCCATCCAGACCCAGCTATCATCCGCGACGTGCTCGTCCACGACAGGCTCTGGCGTCCGCGCAGCTCCTGCGGTCCTCGCAATAGCACGCGCGGGGCGTCTCTTACTACAGCCCCCACAACCCCCCATAACATCCTCCTCACGGTGGCGCGCCCTGATGTCTAGAGCGCCTACCTTATCTTTTGTGCCCTCAATGCGGCGCAGGCCCATGTATGTGCGATACGTGAACAAAGCTTCGGCCAGATGTGTCCCACAGAAGCCTGCCTTTGCAAGCCTGATATGGAGATCCCAGTCCTCATGTGGCACTTGGACCGTTTCATCAAAGCCGCCTACAGTATTAAGTATCTTCCTCGGATACAATGCAGTAACAGCTGAGACGCCCTTTCGCCACAAGCGTTTGGCATCCCACTGATGCATTGTACGTATCTCACGTGTTCCGTCCGCGAGTCCTTCGTAGAGATCAGTGTAGACCCAGTAGTCCGGAGCCTCCCTCCAAACTGTAAGGGTTCTCTCTATGAACCTGGGCTCAAGATAGTCGTCCGCATCAAGGAAAACGACGGTCGGGGCACTTGTGGCCCGTAAGCCAAGATTCCTTGCGGTTGCTGGCCCGACTGCGCCCTCAGTAGTGACCAGCCGTACGTAGGGCCAGGCTGTAAGATCAAGTTCCACTCCTGAATCGTTCACGACGCATAGTTCCCAGTTGCGAAAGGTCTGCGCCTCGACTGAGTCCAGAGCATCAATCATGGGCTTAATGTGTTCGGGACCGACAGGTATGATAACGCATACCTCGGGCGTGTCGTAGTTCCTTACATCCCAAGAGCCCCCCGGGGGCACCCCAAGCTGTGAGGCGAGGGGGTGCTTTCCATCGGCAACATGTGGGTGTCCGCTAAAGTACGTGTCCCTGTTCCAGTCATCCCTATGCACACGCGTTACCTGCTCCTCGTGAAAGCGGTAGTGGAACAGTCCCTTCTTCGAGACCATCTTGGCCCCACCACCACTTGACAGAATACGCACCCAGAAATCTGCGTCCTCCTGGCCTGCTCCGCGTGGAGCGTATCTCTGCCGGTAGCCTCCAACACGTTCCCACCAGATACGCCTGTACAGACAGCTCGTAGGTATCTGATTCCCTACAGTGCCCTTATTTGGGTCGTACGGGAGTGGCCACGTATGCTCCTCACTGCGGAGCTTGCCCCTCGCATCCATGACCTTCAGGCCTGTATAGACAATAGCTAACCTCTGGTCTCCCTGAAGGCCTTCTACCATTGTCTTAAGGTACGACGGGTCACAAGCGTCATCCGCGTCTATACACCAGATGTACTCACCCGTACCCGCCCGAATACCAGTGTTCCGCGCATGCGCCACGCCGCGATTCTCCGCGTGTCGTATGAACCGCGCACGGGTCTCTCCCTGAATGGCCTCGGTAATCACATCCGGACTGTTATCTGTGGAGGCGTCATCGACCACAACGAGCTCCCAGTCCTCGAAGGTCTGTTCTTGAATGCTCTTTATAGTCTCGGCTACATACTTCGCCTTGTTGTGGCAGGGTACAACAACGGTGACTCTCGGGCTCTTCGGTGTGAGCCCGAAAAGTACGTCCTTGTAGATGTTAGCAATCTGAAGCACAACCTTCGACCAGGTGAAGTGTCCCTGTACACGTGCTAGTCCTAAGGCGCCGAGTTCCTCCTTCCGTGCGAGTGCCTCCTTCAGCACGCGAGCGAGGCCGTCGTAGTCCCCCGGGAGCACAAAGAGTCCGCAATCGCCAACAACTTGGGGCGTCGCTCCGTGTCTAAAGCCTACAACCGGTGCCCTGGACGCCATTGCCTCAAGAGCACCAACGCCAAAGGTCTCCTTCGTAGTACCGAGGTAGATATCCGCAGCCTTTTGCAGACCCCACGCGTCCCAACGCGATAGCAACCCAGTCACCTTGATATTCGAAGGCGCACTACGCGTATCCATTCCTCGAGGTAGGAACGTCGTCACGAAGTCTAGGTCTGGGAGACGCCTCGCTAGCTCTACAACAACTGTCGGGTCACACACGCCCCAGTTACGTGTCTTGTTCCACAGAACCTTCGGACGTGTATCGTTGAAAGTTACGGGTGGAACCTCCTGCCACACCTCCCAGTCAAATCCATGCCCGACAACCTCAGGGGACATATGCATGTCTCTTCGCAGCATGTCGGCCACCCAATCAGAGACGCATACGACCCTTCCTGCCCGTCGAATGTTGTCAATAATTATAGCGTTCGTTGCGTAGTCCTGCGACGAGCTACCTGGTTCGGCTGTGGGCATAAGCCCATGCAGGTGAAAAACATCCAGGCGCTTCGTCTCCGTGCCCAGATGTCCAACGACCAGATCAGCATCCTCCTCCTTATTAACCTCTAGCCACCCAAAGACAGGAAGGAATCTGGAGTACTGACGCAATACCTCTACGATGCCACCAAACGGACGGGAGAACTCCCCCCTGGCAGGATTCGGCCAGCGATAGAATGTGTGCATGCCACCAAGCTTCTCAAGGGACATGTCTAGTCCTCACCGCGATAGGCCTGACTCTCGGCCTGCATGTACTCGAAGAACTCGCTGTGCGAATACGTCGCAAAGGCCTCCAGATCTTTAGGTAGGCACTTGCCGTCGACACCACGTTTTCCCTTCCAGGGTACAGTTAGATGGTTGCGCCCAACCCACTTCCTTGCGTACATGGCATCACGTACCACACCGTAGTCGACACCAACGCTTTCAGCGACGTCGTATAGCGCATTCGCGAAGAGCACCTTCGTCGCGTAGAACGTGTTGATCGCGTACTTGATAAACTCCGCTGTGCGGTTATCAGTGAAGATAACGCGCTTAGCATCTATATCGCGATAGAAGCGACACCACACGTCCTGGAGCACCCAGTCCATAGGCGCACCCAGAACTACTAGATCTGGGTGTAGGGCGTCCTGGTCAGCGGTTGATTCCGTAAGGAACTCGGGGTTGGACACGATAAGAGTCCCCAAGAACTCCTCCATTAGGTCCTCCGCGGTTCCTGGAGGTACCGTCGATCGAATAACGTATACATGGCCGGGACCGAAGTCCTTAATGTATTGCCGGAGCGCGCTTGTGTCGCACTTGCCCCTAACCGTCGGCGTGGGCAGGCACAGGAAGATGTAACGTGCCAAGGCGATGGCCGCTCCAGTAGCTCCACCCACACTAGCGTTGCCAAGATCCTCGAGGCCCTTATAATCGTAGATGGCCCCGATGCCTAACGCTCTACACGTAGCCTTACCAACGACACCTAACCCGCCAATGACGATAGCATCCTCATGCATTACAGCCAACCTTCCTGGGCAAGTAGCCCTTGCAGTTCTTCCTGTGACATCAACGCGTCGTTCGAGGAGTACGGACCAGCAATACCCTCGAACGTACCGTAGAACCCCTGTATAGCCCTGAGGGGTATCTGCGGTAGGATAACATATCCATCCATTACCTCGTTAGTCCGATACGCCTCGTTCCCTGACACAAGCTGCTCGTGGACCTTCTCTCCTGGCCGCGTGCCTATAACCTTAAGCTCGATGTCCTTGTCCCCTATCATAACCGTGGCTAGGTCATGCATGGTAGACGAGGGAATCTCGCTAACAAATACTTCGCCTCCCACTCCAAGGATCGCAGCGTTGAGGGCCAGGGCTACGGCGCGATCCAGAGTGAACCAGAACCGCGTCATGTTAGGGTCGGTAATCGTCACCGGACCGCCCTTCCTAATCTGATTAGCGAAGAAGGGTATTACCGAGCCGCTGGAGCCAACTACGTTTCCGTAGCGTACTGAAAGGCATCTCGTCGGAAAGCCTCCAAGGTCCTGATTCGCGTTGATAAGCAAACGCTCCATCAAGGCCTTCGTCATGCCGTAGACGTTAACAGGTAGCACGGCTTTGTCCGTACTCAGACCTACCAGAACACTCACGCAGGCCTCCTTTGCAGCCCGTACGAGGTTTGCAGTACCAATAACATTCGTGAGCACAGCCTCAAGAACGTTGTACTCACATCGC
>Ga0307376_10000449_pt1 | contig 50976 bp, 74 predicted proteins | sample TR2MG_FD_202536 | JGI IMG/M metagenome (GOLD analysis project Ga0307376, IMG submission 202536) | Soil microbial communities from Risofladan, Vaasa, Finland - TR-2 | ecosystem: Environmental > Terrestrial > Soil > Coastal area > Acid sulfate soil | place: Finland: Risofladan, Vaasa | collected...
AAGTCGGCAGGCATGAACAATACCGCTGGCCTAGACAGAGGACTAGCCTATGTTTTATCGGCAAACGAGACTGTATTTTTAATCTCGGTTGATGTTTATGTTGTATCCGGCCAGGCATTTCTAGCTGCCTATGACCCAGCACAATCACAGCGTTCTGGAGGGTGGGCTGTAACTGGTGGCACTGGTTGGCAAACTCTTTCCTTCATACACGTTGGCTATGGAGCGGGAGGGCCAAACACAGAGATACGGATAGGCACCACTGCCGAAGCAGGTGGAGAGGTTTATTTTGACGACATAAGCGCATGCTGCTATTACGGCAATTCTAACTGGCTAGTAGAGTCTGCTGTTCCAGGAGCATCTGGAGATGATGCGACCATATCTGGGTCAGCTACTATAACTCCAGTGTTTGTGTGGGGTGCCGCAAATAAAATCCAAGCAAATAATGATATGTCATCTCCAACTGGCTGGAATGCTGGGTCCGCTCCCCAGGGGGTTGCAGTCCTTTCTCCATCAAAGGTAGTACTAGGTCATGTTGCAGACGCAGTTCCTGGCAACTACCAGACCCAAGCCTGTGTAGCAGACATTGTTGGGGGTGTAATTACACCGGGCGCATGGTACAATTTAGATAATTTATATGCTAATGCTAATACTCCGAAGACATCATCGTTAATTGAGATAAACCCGACCACGATTTTATATTCATGGCTTCAATATCCAAATGCGTCGCCAACTCGTCTAAGATCTGTGGCTGCAACAGTAGCCGGAACGGTTCTCTCCGTTGGAACACAGGCGGGGCCAACACCAGAATTTACGTCAACTAACTTTAGAGACTGCAAATCCTGTAGGCTTACCGACACAAAAGCTGTAGTTATTTCTGCCAAGAACAACAGCTCTGGAACAGCTTGGGTGGTATCAGTCGTTGGCAACGCGGCTACCTATGGAGCAGGGGTTGAGTTTGCAACTATTGGTACTGAATGCGCGGTATCCGCAATGTCCGACACTAAGTTTGCTGTCTTTTACACCCAGTCTGGCGATTGCTACGTTAAGATCGGAACTGTCAGCGGTACAACAATTACTTTCGGCGCTGCATACCAGGTTACCGTTGACCTAGCAAATCTCAATGATGACCTTGCCCTTACAGCACTCTCTAATTCATTGCTGGTATTTGCGTGGCAGGAAACGGACACTTCGCCATATAACAGATACAAGTACTTACGTGCAGGAACGGTTTCTGGCACAGTGGTTGCCCTTGGTGGTACTGTAACTGTCGGTACCACAGCCTATGGTTATTATTCTTCATGGAACAGCCTAGACAAGGTTAATTCGTCCACATTTATTTATAGATATGACATCGATGGCATTGGTGCTGATTCTGGAGATTTAAGAATAGGCACTGTTGCTGGGGCAACCATTACTATGGGTCCGTATTTAATAGATCCAACTGGTAACTATACAGATGCTCAGGTACGGTGGTTGGGAAAAGATAGGGCCATTGTCTATAGCGCGGACGAAAGCATAACGCATACCATGTACGCCGCAGTAGTTAGCGGCTTTGGGATTGACTGGATTGTTGTCGATTCGTTTGGCTCGCTTAATACTATTGGCACAAATGATAATGGCAACCTTGCCAGTCGTGGCTCTGTATCCGATACACAGAGGGCAATCGCCGTTCTTTCTGAATCTAAAGTTGTGCTAATGTCTATAGATCGTGATGCTGGTGGCATTGGAGAAGGCCAAATGCGAGCCTGGATAGCAGATATTTCAGGAGATATTATTACAGAAGGATCTAAATATAATATTGGTGCTCAGAAATCATATCAACCAGAAGAATTTTCAGTGCAGGAAGTTGACAGCGACACATTTATTTGTGCATGGCTTGACGCTGTTTCCAGTTCTGCATTCAAATGTTTAATCCAAGCAGGTAATGTGGCTGGAACAACTATTTCATTAGGGAATACGTTGGATTGGGAAAGCCAATTTGGAACAGCGGGAGACCGCACAGAGAACTGGTATGATGTAGATGTTTGTGCCATGACAGACACTCTTGCTGTTGTTGCTCATGGTGCCGGGGGTAGTGATTACAATGTGTACGTGGCTCTTGTTTCTATAAGTGGTAATACATTGTCATGGCTGTCACCAGAGTACAACCCTTCTTCCTATAGTTTGTTAGGTTTAGATATTATTAGATTAACAAATACTAAGTTCGTTCTCTCTTTCTCTGAATCAGCAACACCACCTACCATTCATCCACTTATAGGACACGCAATGATCGGTGATATAAGTGGAGGTACTATCTCGTTTGGTTCAAAGTATGAATTTTACTTTAATCCAACCGCGCAGCTGGTCGCCGTGTCTGGGTGCAGGCTAACCGATTCTAAATTTGTACTTACTTGGCAGGAAGGGTATGGGGTTATGTATTCTAGGGTTGGCGTAGTAACAGGCAACACTATAGCATGGGGTACGGTACAAACAGTATTCGCTGCTTATATACAACCAGGATGCATAACAGTTGACAGAATGGACGATGATCATTTCTTGGTTTCATACATGAACCAAGACGCTGTTATAGACACTGAATATTTTAATATTGGCACTGTTGTGGGTACGGAAATAGAGTTTGGTGCCGGGCCTTGGGACAATTCTAGCTCTCCTGGTTCTTTGTATTCTGCCTCGCGTGTTCTTAGTGCTAGTAAAGCCATAGCATTTAGAATTGAGGATGGTGCTAGTCCATGGTATGCGGCTTATGCCAAGGCGTATACAGTTAATATTTTGAGTAGTGGCGGCAGCAGTGGATTTAGCTGGAGTGCCATAGACCTTGTTGGTACTTCTCTGACAGTGGGTGAGCTACCCCCTGACACTGCATATGCGTTTGGTGTACGGTTCAAGGATGTTGACGTGCCAGCAGGGGCTACAATTGTTTCTGCTTTTATCAGGTTTAACAATGTGGTTGCAACTAATATCGGGGTCATGGCTCAGATTTACGGAGAGTATAGTGCATCTCCAGCCATCTTCACTACCGTAGGTGACTTCATCGGCCGAACTCTGACACCTACCTTTGTGCCTTGGCAACCAGCGATAGACTATGCTAATAACCAGGCCATAGAAACGCCAGATATTAAGTCAATTATTGGCCAGGTCATTGGCCTGCCGGACTGGAATTCTGGAGACGACCTAGCTATTATTATATATGATCCATTCCTCACGACTGGCAAGACTATAGCTGTGAGCTCCATCGACAGTGCCCAGCCCGAACCAGAACTATTTATCATTTATGGGCTTGATAGCTAGGAGTACGGTATATGACATATAGTATATTGCCAGATTCAGCAGAGCCATTCTTTATAGCTAACAAAATGAACCTGGCTAACCTCACCCATATTTATCGTCGTGTTGGCGTTCCCTGGTCTGCTAATTTGATGGATGCTATTGGCGGCTGGGACCTCCATGGTCCTACGGTAGGAGATGCGACTTACTTTGGTATCTCAACTGCTAACCCTAATCATGGGCCATTTAATAGCCTTGTGTTTAATTTGACAGAGTACTCAGATGATAGCGGTGGTGTTAACAATCTATTCTGGGAATACTGGAATGGGTCTGCATGGGCTGGCCCCATGGGTGAGATAGATTGGACAGACGATGGTACCAACGGGCCGTTTAGCAATACAGATGTTGGTGTACTGTCAGTGCACTTTGTTCCCCCGTCTAACTGGACAACTGCTGCCCTTAATGGAGTTACCGCTTGGTGGATACGGTTAAGAGTTGGCGCTGTGGCTGGGGCATATACTAAGATAGCCCACCAGGCAGCTGCAAAGACTGTTTACACAGTTACTTGGCCATTCGTGGAGGTAAGGGGCGAAAATATTGGTGGAGATATAGCATCTCTAGCTGAACTTATCTTGGCCAATAAAACATACAGTAGTACTAGCCTAACCCTTGGATATAATCGGGTCACCATAGGTCTCCGAGACCTTAACCGTGGTGAAGAGTTCCATGCTTACCTAAACGTGTCTGATGAGCAACAGCCACCTTATATAGTTGCCGATGTTCCTGGCGCAAATACAGTCTGGGCTTCTCTACCAGAGGCTCCAACTGGAAGATGTGCTGAATTTTCCAAAGTTGGCTCTACAGTTCTGGCCGACGAGATCACAGTTACTATTGCAAAAACACAAGTAGAACAATTCCTTGGCCGATTTAGGGTTTTCATGCGGGTAACATTATCCGGTGTTGCTACTGTTTATAACAACTTACTCATAGGAAAAAGTGGACAATCTTCGTATGTTGAGATGACGAATACCGCTTTCCCATATTACGTTATCGACTTTGGCGAAATAGCAATACCAGCTGGCTCTTATACTCCGGGTGATGTGCTAGGCGATTTGGTTTTAACATTACAGATTGGCTGTTCTGCTGCGGTAGCATCCTATCAAGTAATCGATATAATTCTTATGCCAGCCGATCAAGCCTACTATAATTTTCAGCCCTCTACAGATGGTGTTTTTGTTGGCGAGCACGATGTATATGGCTGGACACAGCTAGACATTGATAGTGTGCGAAATCCCAAAACTGATATCAGGGCTCTACTAGAAAAGCAGAAAAACAGTGCCGTAGTAAACCGCTGGATACCAAAAACTGCTGTGCCAATGATGCTGTTACCAAACATTGGGCAACGCTTATGGATTATGGGGTGGTTTTCCTGGAGTACGTATCCAATAGCTGCTAACGTTAACATAGGCGCCACTGTTCAGATGAGACATGTTCAACGGTATACTGGTATGAGAGGAAATAGATAGCCATGCCAGACACAAGAATTGCCATCAATGTTCACACACCTTTTATACAGGACAGGACAGACCGAAAGCTGTTAAGCGAAGAACTTACGTCAAGAATTTCTGCATATAGCCATGATGTTACAGCCTTCGGGGGATACGACCAGGGCAATCTTAGTTTCAATGCCACTATAGATGATTGTAATGATTGGCTTATTAATGGCCTTGGCCGAGAGATTCAAACAATCAGCCCCTCTGGCAGGATCATATGGCAAGGCTTTGTTAATAATATCGATATCACATATGGCTCTGTAAATAGAACCGTTGGGCCATTGCTAGATATAGGCAACAAGGTTAAAAACAAATATGTATTTGTTGACCCAGACACAGACATTCCTCTTCATGGAGTTGAAACAGAGACGGCCTACGTAGAAGATACTATAAGTCAAGGCAAGTACGGTATATTTGAGGTGACCCTGAATGGCGGCGAACAGTCCCACATCGAAGCGCTTCAAACTGTAAATAGTTATTTGTACCAACACTCTTGGCCAGAAAAGTCAAGGCGCGTTAATCTTTCAAACCCATCTGTTCCGTCAATTAAGCTGAGTTTGCTAGGCTATTATCATTGGTTCTCATATGTGTTTAATGATCCGTCCACAGGGGAAGGAAATCTATCTGATAAAATAAAGGCCATTATCGATGCCGACCCGAACAGCGTCTTAGAATATACAGCTACAAGCATTGCCGCCAATACCACGCAGGTTAAGAGCTACGAGGACGGAAACAAAAAGGCAGATGCATTGCTAAAGGCTTTGGTTATGACTAGCGACAACACATATGATCGCTACTCCTTTGGGGTATATGATGATAGAGTAGTTTATTACAATCCCATTGTGGCTCCCGACCCTCCTGCGTATGTTCATAACCCCAATGACATATCAGGAAAGATATATGACACCTACGACAATGAGGTATATCCCTGGGATGTGTTGCCAGGCAAGTGGCTATATATGACTGGCTTTGACATTGGTCGATGGTTCCCGGATGGGGCATCTCCTGTATTCTCTAGACAGAACACCAGTAATGATATGATTGATTATATGTTTATCGAGAAGGTTGGCTTTAGCATACCCAATAGAGTAGTGCTAGATGGCGGTAAAGTCATAGGCTTTGACCAGAGACTTTCTTTTGCCAAGGGATTATCGGGAGCGATAGTGTAATGTCAGGAGCAATTCAGCGGGAAAACCGAGAGCTTGCGGACCTCATGAAGACCTACTTTTATGAGCGCAATGAGCCTAACGTGGCGTGGTTCCATGCCATGACTGCCTATAGGACATTACTGGGTCTTCGTGGATTCTGGCCCATGTCAGTAGCTAGTGACACCCCTTTATATAAAGACTATGGTGAGTTTGGGTTAGACCTATCTATAACTGGAGAGGCCGCTGACCTAACTCTTGGCTTACATAATTTGGCCCCATATGCGTTGTTTAATGGTGATGCTAATTTGTTTAGGGCAGACGGTGCCGACATTGATATCATTGGCAACGAAGCCTTCATGATTTCTGCATATCGGGGCCTAACGGTTGGTCTGTGGTGTTGGTTTGATGCGCTAAACGATCTAGAGGGGCTTATAAGCAAGTGGACAACTAGCCAGCAAGCCTATCGTCTAATTAAACTGGCCAATAACAAGCTACAATTTGACATTAGTGGCTCTGGAGCTGACACGTTTTCTGTCACGACAGCTGATGCCATTGGCGGTGTAGATAGATGGATTTATCTTGCGGCTAGATATGATCCAAGCACTGAAATATCTATTTTTATTGGCGATGACAACACATTGACCAAGGCCATCAATGTAACATCTATCCCGGCTACCTTGCATAACAGCACAGACAACCTAAAATTCGGGGTGACAAACGCATCTGATCATCATGTCGGCCGACAATCGTTTGATTTCCTATGCTGTGCGGCATTGCCTGATTATGTTATCGGGCAGCTTTACTATCACTCGAAAGCTATGTATAACCAGGTACCCTAAAGGGAGTAACGATGATTAAGAATTATATGCCTGTTGGCTTTCATCTTGGCATAGGTGGAAACCCTACTGGAATTGGCGATTATATGCGGATTTTGGATGCGGCTGGAAAGCCAGCATCTCTCACAAGTGGTGACACCTATGGGCCAATAAATGAGCTAAACAATCTAATCATTGCGAGTGGGGCAGAGCATCAAGGCGCATGGCGAAGCACAAAGCACGATGACTTCAATGCCCTGTATCCACTAGAGCCAGAGACCGCAGTCGAAGTTCACTGGAGCCAGCTTGCCCCCGACATACCCCCAGAATTTAACAAGGCTTTGACCTGGCTGATCATTGGCAATGAGCCTAACAAAGACGAGGCCGATTGGCTTGGAAGATTTGCTGTGGCTTATGCGAACAAGCTGCTTCTATTTGGGTACAAGCTGGCCATGTTTGGCTGGTCTACTGGTACCCCAGAGCCAGACGCCTGGGAAACACCCGGCATGCTGGCCTATCTCAGGCTGTGCGAACAACAGCCGGATAAACTTGCTGTAGCACTACACGAATACAGCTTAGATGTTAACAATATCCAGAACGGCTATCCGTACCTGGTTGGCAGGTTCACCTTCCTGCATGATGTATGTGACAATTATGATATTAAAAGACCAACAATCCTGATTTCTGAGTGGGGCTGGACCTATAACGATGCACCATCGGACGACCAAGGAATGCTGGATATTAAATGGGCAGCGGACCTCTATGCGCCCTACCCTAATATAATTCTAGTTACTACCTGGTACTTGGGTGGAGGGCCTGAGTACGGGAATATAGCTAATAAGGTCCAGCCCCTGATTAGACCAACTACGCAGCTGGCGCTGACATACAATGCGCCAATCATCCCAATACCACCAGACGAAACTCTGGAAGAGCACATCTGGCGAGTGGCCCAAGAAAACCGACTGGTGTCCTTTTACACAGAGGCTGCTTTCCAGAAGAAACTCAGCGCGATGGAACTGAACATCTTCGAGAACGAGGGTAGAACAATATACGATGGAATAGAGTATGGCTACCAGGGTGGAGAGGACCTAGACGATGGCTCTCAGTCTGTTGTTGCAGCTAAGGTTCCAGACTGGAACAATATCTTTGTTGTTGAGGACCCGGCAAACAACCCGCCTGTGCCTGGCAACCCGCTCGAGGGGTTAGTCTTAGATCCCCCCTTCAGACTACCGTACTATGTCACATCGTATTTCAATGACCCAAGAAGTTATTTTAATGGGTTGCACGAGGGCATCGATGTTGTGATCCTTGGTCAGCCACCAGACTCGAAAGAGCCTGTACTAAACATGTACGATGGCGTTGTATCTAAGGTGCGACGGAATACCGGAGCCTACTGGAACTATGTTGCAGTTAAGCATACAAGAAATGGCGGTATTTTCTACACTTGGCATGCACACCTTGATGACATTTTTGTGGTCGAGGGACAGACCGTAGCATCGGGCCATTTACTTGGTGAGCTAGGTGGTACTGGTGGGCCATGGAACGAGCATGACCATATTATGTTACAGGTGCCAGGCCTTGGGCTTAGTGGCTATGCCATACCTGATGTGGTTGACCCATATCCTTATATGACTAATGCCACGGTAGCCACCTACGATTTGAAAGATTATCTTGGCGGTGATGGTCGAGTATATGATGTTAAGTTTTTAACAAACGATGGCCAAGAACACCAAGAGAGATTCCAAACACAGAGAAAAACATCTTCCACCATCTTTTACCAGACCAAGAATCAACACTGGGAAGAAATGTGGTACGACAACGACTTTATCTGGAGGGGTACAGACACCTCGCACAGCAGCGAAAAATACTATACTCTGTCTCAGGCTAATTACCATGGTGATAGGTGGATCCGTAGGCATGTGAAAGTTGGCGATATATACGAACGAAACCCGATAGTTAAGCTATTCTGGAAACATAATTGCCAGCTGATTAGTGCCGGAACGCACCGGACCTGGATAAGGGTAGAAGGATACCATCCTAGTAAAACATTCTTTACTGGTGTAAAATTAAATGATGTGATCGAACTGGCATGGTTAGCCTCTCCTGGTGGAGTAGTACTGGAACGGTATTACTATGCCAAGAATTTTGGGTTAGTCAGCTGGGAAGGTGGATCTGGACACTCTGCAGTAAAGATTGTTTATCCATTCGGAACAGTGCCAAATAATAGTCGAGAAGTAATTAGTTGTTTATAGGGAAGGGATAATATGAATTTAGAATTAGTGTATCAATTACTGTTAGCTGCAGTATTGGTTGAGGCTGTTGTAACCTCTGCCAATCTTGTCTATACCAAGGAATTTGACTGGCGATATTTTATTGCCATTATCATAGCCGTTGGTCTAGCTGTTGCTTTCGGGTGGGACCTATTCAAGGCCGCTGGCTTTGATGCCAAGGTAAACTTTGTTGGCGAGGTATTTACTGGAATAATCATGGCTCGTGGTGCTAACTACGTAAACGACCTGATTGGTCTGTTGCGTGCCGAAACAACCAAAGCCAGGAACGGACAGTAGTTTCTGTCTGGTTTACAACTTTATATCCCCACGAGGACAATAGCGGTCCTACTACTATTCATCCTCGTGCTGCTTTATTTTCCTTCACTGTCTCAGTCTAGGGAAATTAAGCATGATGCTCCGGTTACCCCAGGAGCGGTGGTCTCATGGAACTCTTCCATGAGACCACCAACTATTACCCCAGTACCAACATCAACTAGCTACCCCAACCCCACCCCGGAAGCCACAACCGGGTACTTTTCTCAGTATGGGAAGATGCCCACTGATGGCACTGTAGCCTACCGTCTTGATATAGGTGATTTTACGCAGGAAGATTTGGACGATGTAGCTGGTGTGATAGCAACAGAGTCCTGCGATTACATAGGCGAAGATGCATGGATCCAGGTAGATGGTAAGACGAGTGGTTGGTTGCCAGTGCTAGTGTTTGACTGCAGTGGTCACCAAGAGACCACAAACTGGATGAAAGAGTCTAACATCCTAGCCGAGATAGGATATTACCTGGCTGACCAGCTGGGTATAATTGGCGAGACAGGTGTAGTTGGCCAGCTCACATTTGATTGTCCTTATTGCACAAAGTAATAACCCCCTTTTCTGGAATTTTGTAGACCACATACATCAATATAGCCATTCGCTACTAAGGCGCCTAGAATCGCCAAAAAACGGGGTCTGGCGGCTTGTCTGCATTGCGTTCTACAACGACACGTTACCACGGCAGAAAATGAATTAGTTGACAAGCGGCAAAAATATGTTACACTCTGTACATGGTTGGTTTTAGCAAGGAGACGAGACACAGCGAATGATTAGACCAGATCAGGTACAAGACGTTTGGTTGTCCTCTGCTGAGATACGATATTGTATCATACAGGCACAGGCTCTTGTCTCGTTCTTTAGCGATAAAGTAAAGAACAAGACAGGTGGCGTATCTCACATTAGAGATATGGAGTCTGAGAGAGGCGAAACCCTAAGCATGGACCAGCTTGTTGGGCAAATAGGGGAGTACACATTATCAATGTACCTGTTTGGCGAAGCGAGCAGATATTATATTCAGCGCATGTCGGCCAATATTAACCCGGCAATTGGTGACCGGGGTGAAGACATACTTGGTCTTAATGTAGACTGCAAGACCAGTCTTATGCGGCATAGCGAAGACCCCATGCAGTATCACCTGCTTGTTAGGCCTAAAGAGAAACACCTTAAGTGGTGCTACATACACGCTCTTGTTGTGCCCAATGACGGCAAGAATATTTCTGCCAGTAGCCCGATTAAGATCCATCTAACTGGCTGGGCAAGCGACGATGATTTGCCAGCCGAGCCAAAGCAAGATGGCCCACTAAAGGGAGCATATGCTCTTAAGGTTCCAGATCTAAACCCGCTACCAAACATGACCTGGGCATGGCGTAGGGCTATGTTTGAGAAGCAATATAAAAACAAGGGCGTTAAAAAAGCTGACGCAGGATGGTTTGATGACCTCAATTTCTAAAATCTTAGGCACAGAACTTGACATAGATGGGTGTGTCTGCTACTCTTTCATTACGGATGGCTCCTCAACCCCATGTCACGCTATCCGTTCGCTCCTTAAGGCGCAGAGTACCAGAAAACTCTGCGCCTTTTCTTTTCTATGGGAAAAATATATGGGTAATAATTCTGTGCTGAAACTTGTGTCCGTTGTTGGATACCCAAACACCATTGTATACGACTGGGACGATTTGTTTGTGATTCGCACCAGTGATCTAAAGCTAAGCAGAAAGCAAGCAGACAGTCTTTTTGACTTTTTACGTGGACAAACAGTACCGTTTATAAAGGGCTTTAACCTGCAAGACTTTGTTTATTTCCGCGATTACAGGCACTGGTTAGATAATATAAAGGAGTAATGACATGAATACTAGGAGCGATGTTTTATCTGAGTTGTTGGATGCAAGAAGGCGAGCCATACAAGGAATGAACGAGGAGATTGCCAAGGTAACCAAACGAAGAGGGCGGTTACAAGAGGCAATCAACGGGCTAATTGATGCAAACAATAGTTCCGTTGAAATTGTAGCCGAGTATGAGCGTCCGTATGTTACCGTTACCGTATTGCATACACCAAAAACATTCATGCATATAAACGCCGTCTATGAAGCTAAAGAAAGAGCAAAGGTATCTTGGCCAGACGAGTGGGATCCAGAGCGTGGCTACGAGATTTCACTTACAAGAGCTGTTCGATCCATTGCTGACCAGATGCTTTCAAAAGAATTAATTGAAAGATATACGAATCAGCTGGTCAACGAGAAATGGGAATGGCGAGATGATTCCTAGCACACTGACCCACTCCCCGCCGTCTTATATGGGTTAAAGTTATATCAGGAGCTCAAGATAAAAGACATGGGAAAAAATTCTAAAATTTCTTGGACCGATCATACATTTAATTGCTGGATGGGATGCTCAAAGGTCTCTTCCGGGTGTGTAAATTGCTATGCAGAGCTCCTTATGGACAAGCGATACGGGCGTGTCAAGTGGGGTTCAGAAGGCACAAGGATTAAGACCAGTGAGAAATACTGGAAGCAACCGCACAAGTGGAACAAGGAAGCAAAGGCGGCTTGTATCAGGCAAAGGGTATTCTGTGCTTCATTGGCAGATGTCTTTGAGTTCAAACATGACCAGCCCGAGATGTGGGAATGGCGAGCAGAGCTATTCAACCTCATTTTGGAAACGCCTAATCTAGACTGGTTGTTACTGACCAAGAGACCAGAAAATATTAAGCGAATGATCCCTCCATCGTGGCTTGATGGCCTACCTGGTAATATATGGATTGGTGCCTCTGCCGAGAACCAGAAAACATATATAGATAGATGTCTATATTTGGCGACTGTGCCTGCCCATATTAAATTCTTAAGTATGGAGCCATTATTAGGGCCAATTAACCTGGGCGAGTCTTACTGGTTACCAGACTGGATCATAGTTAGTGGAGAGTCTGGCTCTAAGGCCAGGCCAATGAATCAGAAATGGGTTGTAGACTTGAAAGACCAGTGTCTAAGGTACGATGTTTCCTTTTTTTTCAAGGGTTGGGGAAAGCATATACCAGAATGGCAACTAGGTAATGATACATTATACGGAGAATCATGGCTGGAATTACCCCTATAGAAAAGAAAACACGAAAGCATCCTACAAAGATTTGCGAAAAATGTGGGATATCTTATAGCGTGGGATATACCAGACACATAAAACTATGTGATCGGGTACCCATCGGGGAAGAAATATCAGATATGTTAACTGAACTGCCCACCCTACCGCTTAAGGATATAGCAGCCTTAATTGGCTGTAGCACTGAATTTTTACGGAGAAGGTTACACGGCACATACTGGACAAGTAAAATGCTGAACCAACGTGCCGGAAAAATTCGCAAGAGTACGCTAAAATCTCTTGCCGAGAATGGGGTAAAGTATTTTAGCCTATCATATGTTTCTAGAAAATGCAGGTGTGGGATTCTACTGGAAGATAAAGAGCGCATATGTCGGTTCTGCGAAGAGGAAGCAGCTGGTATCAAGAATTACAAGATCAAATATGGTCTTGTAGAAAAGGAGTGATGACATGGACAAAGATTCGATTAGACAGTTAGTTGATGTTCGAGACCGGGCTATTCAGAAGAGCCGGATCCAGTTCGATGCCAGGTTGTATGCCATTGAAGAAGGCGAAGACCAGGCAGACGAGGAAACTATTGCCCTGCTTGTCAGGTACAAGAATAGATTTCGAGCACTGGAAAAAGAGCTGGATGCCGACATCCTAGAGATGGTACAGCAATACGAGATCTATAAGCACATCAGCGCTGTGAAGGGCATTGGACCCACAATTGCGGCCAAGCTAATTGCCATGATTGATATTGAGCGTGCTCCGCACGTTAGTTCTCTCTGGCGGTATTCTGGGCTGGCCGTTACCGATGGCAAGAGCGACCGACCTGTGAAAGGCGAGAAGCTGGCATACAACAAGCGGTTGAAAACAGTGTGCACATTCCTGATTCCAAGGGCGCTGCTCATGGCCAAGAGCCCATACTCTGAGATATTCTATAAGGCCAGGGAATTCTACTCCATCAATCGGCCGGAGTGGACTAAGGACCATGTGCGACGTTCGGCCAACCGCAAGATGGTCAAGATCTTTATGAGCCATCTCTGGCTACGCTGGCGACAGCTCGAGGGGCTTCCCATATCTGCGCCTTATGTCCATGCCAGGCTGGGACATACCCACAACTATCCTCCAGAGGACTTTGGCTGGCCAGAACTATAGCCACATTACATTAGTCACCCATAAGAATAAAGCGAGTTGTCTGCCCTTAGTCACCCTATAAGAGAAAACGAACCGTGTTGAATAAGTATACCTAATCCAATAAGTGAGTTGAATAGAACAAGAAACCCCAAGGACCATAAACGAGTCGTATAGAACGAGTAAACCAAGAGCTTAAAGCGAATCTCCGAACACGAGTATACCGAAGAACACAAGTGAGTCACGCCTATTAAGAAACCCATTCCAGAAGAGCGAGTTGCTGGTGAAAAATAATCCCGTAATAAGAGAACGAGTCAATCGAACGAGACACCCAAGCTCATAAGCGAGTTTACAAGACGTAAGAAAACCACGAGAAGAGAACGAGCCAAAGCTATAAAGAAACCCGATTTAAGCAAGCGTTGACAATTAAAGCGGACCATGATAAATTATTCCGCGCAACCAACTTTACAACTTAATAACCAGGGAATGAGCAAGCCTCTTGGTTTGTTCTGTGGGCGGCAACGATAGTGGTCTAGGTTGCGACAATGACCTCTCTCGCTTTGCCTCCCTGGTGGCACCTGTCGCCCACAGAACAGTCTAAGAGGTTTTTTTGTCCCCATATAAGGAGTGAGTAATGGCAGAATATGACCCGTATCAGGATGATTTTGTAAATAATGGAGAGGGTATCACTATTATTAGGTCTCATAAGTTTGTGTCGGTAATGAGAGCCTTGATATACGACACAAGCATCTCTCTTAAGGCCAGGGCGTTTGTAATGTGCGTTCAGAATGTATTTGATGGGGTTGATCTAACGATCAAGCTGATCCGCAGCTTTGACCAAGACATGGACGATATAGAATATGCGGAGATTATGGAGGAGCTAGAAGACAATGGGTTTGTCACGTATCGGGAGCAAGAAGATGGGGCAACAGTAATAACTTTTCACGTACCACCAGTGAGGATCAGGAATGTCTAACGATCAAAACATTATACGAACCGACAAAAGCAAAGACCCCTATACCAGAGTAAGCAATAGAGCAATCAATGATGAGAGGTTAACAGAGGGACCTCTGGCCATCTTGCTTTATTTGCTTAGCAAGCCAGACGATTGGCGCTATAGGGCAAAAGATGTTCAGAGGCGTTTTGACATGGGCAGGGATAAGCTACGTCGATGCATGAAAGAGCTAAAGGATCTGGGATATGTGACCCAGATAACCACATCCGAGGGAGACAAGGCAATAATTTTGGTGACACTGTTCTATGAAGCGCCAGACCTTAATCCTGAATTTCTCGGGGACGTAAAACACGGCGCCGTGAAACCCACCCCCTTAGTAACAACTGAAAAAGAAAGTAATAATAATAAAGAGATCTATGTAAATTTTGAACCAGAACCAGAAAAGACTAAGTGTGCCTTATGTTACAAGGCCATAGTTGAAAAAGAGGGCGACCTCTGTGCGGTATGTATCATGGTCAATGACATACTGCTATCCTGGGGGCAGTTGTTCCCAGAGAAATCGCAGCCACGGCCAGGAACTTACAGGAAACAGATAGGTGCCAGGATGAGGTCTCCTGATTTTAGGGAATCTTGGTCTAGATCTTTACAGCGTGCCGCGAAATCGAGGCACCTACACGAGAGTGGGTGGTTCAGGCTTGAATATTTCTTACGTAATGACGAGAACTGGCGCAAGATTTATGATGGAGCATTCGATCACTTTGGCGAGAAAAACGGATACAGCAATGGACAGGGTGGCGCCACAGACCTAGCATGGGCGAAGGTGTCTGAGGTAGTTGCCAGGCAAGGCCGTTATAGTCGGCCGCTATTTGATGATGAAAAGATAGCTAAGGCTGTTCAGGTTATGGGGTGGAATAACATCTGCGACTTACCAGATGGGGAAGGTAAGAAGATGTTTGGGCAAATCTATTCTGGCGTTATTAGACACAGCAGCCTGGACGAAAAGCTGGGTAACAGCTGGTAGAAACGGTCAGATTGTCCGTTTTAGGAGCGATATACAGGAGCGATAATGTCAGACAACGAAGCATTTTTACCGCCCTATAGCCGACAGGCTGAAGAAGCACTGCTGGGATCCCTGCTGATTGACCCAGAGCTAATCGTAGAAGTATCTGGCCTATTAAAGCCAGAGTATTTTTACAGAGAGGCCAACGGGTTCGTGTATACAGCCATGGTAAAGATGTCCAAGGCAGAGCAAGCTGTAGATTTTCTAACGGTCTCTGGGGAATTACGTTCTATGAACGTACTAGAGGATATTGGCGGCGAGTCGTTTATTATTGGGTTGCTTAATGTAGTTCCAACCTCTATTCATGCCCACGATTATGCACGCATTGTCACTGAAAAAGCCATACGCAGGAAGATGATTGCCGCAGCCAGGCTTACAGCTAAGTCTGCCTATGACGAGAGCACAGATCTAAACGAGGCTATCACTACCTCGTACACGGCTCTCCAGGAAGCTGTTAATCTTGGTACTTCTAAGCCAATCACTATCTATGATGAAGCTGGCAACATGATAGATTATTTAACTGATGTGCATAGCCAGCCCCAAAAAATATTTACTGGCTTTCGTGACCTAGATGCGGTAATGGGCGGGGCTAGACCGACACAATTGATTTACCTTGCTGGCAGGCCAGCTATGGGCAAGTCAGCCCTTATGAGCAATATAGTTGTGAATGCAGCCAGGAATGGTAGCAGGTGTATGATTTTCAGTTTAGAAATGAAGCCATCAGATATACTGTCCAGAATGGTGGCAGCGGATACGAAGATTAATTCTCGTAACATAATGGACAACGACCTTGGTCCAATGCAGAGAAGAGACGCACTTCAATCTGCTGGTCAATTGTCACAGCTACCAATTGTTTTTGCTGAGTCATGGGACGCTAGTCCTAGTTCGTTTGTCTCTGAATGCAGGAAAGAACAGGCCAGAAACGGGCTGGACATTGCATTTATTGACTACCTGCAGTTAATGAACGCAGATGAGAAGACGGAAAACCTAAACGCTAGAGTGTCTAGCATATCGCGTAATCTAAAGCTGGCTGCAGATACGCTGAAAATACCAATTGTGTGTCTATCGCAACTAAGCAGATCACTGGAAAGCAGGAAAGATAAGAGACCACAGCTGTCAGATCTTAGGGACAGCGGGTCTATTGAGCAGGATGCCGACATTGTGATCTTTGTTTACCGTGAGGGGTACTATGACTACAGCGCAGTACAGAATGAAGCAGATGTTATTACAGCTAAAAACAGGAATGGCCCTACGGGGACCATTAGCCTGGGCTGGGATGGCGACTACACCCGGTTCTATTCTGTAGATCGCGTACCAGTTGATCTGAATATGGATAAAGTTTTTCGTGGTTGACAACTGGTAAAACCGTGTTACAATAGACCACAGAATTGTTTATGTATGTTGTATTGTTTTAAGAGCTATAGCTAAAGGAGTTAGAGACATGTCATTTGATAATTTTACGCCTCCGCAGGTAAGGGCTGGAGTATACGACGAACAGCGCACATCTTATCCAACCATAGCATGGCGGGGTAAGGCGGCTGACGAGTCTGCCGGGTTCTGGGTCATCAAACAAGATGACCTGCCCGAATGTCCTATTGGTTGGGTCGAGCACGAGATACGGTTTGGCTCTGATCCAGGTGCGCCATTGCAGCCTGTGTATGTTACCCGCAGGTTGCGTTGTGCGATTATCGCAGTGCGAAAGCGTTGGATAATTACTAATGGTAACAATCGAAGATACGCTCCCTGGTTTACACCCAAAGAACAGCGGGGTGAGGGACAGCATACCGGGCACATCCAGGTCATGGTTCGGTTGCCAGATATGGAAGACATCTGTCTTCTGGGCTTGCGGGGACTGCACAAAACAGTGTCATGGAACAACGATCCGTCTCGGGGAAAGGGCGTATCTGCGTCATGGCCAAAGGGCGTTGAAGAGATCCTAAAGAATTATGCCGACGAAGCCACACGCTATGTTAAGGCAGAGAAAGGATACCAGGGCGAGAGCTTACCGTGGCAGGTGATGTGGTGGGTTGACCTCATTCCTCTGACTGAGGAAAAGGGCGGCAAGAAAGAGCCTTCATTTTTGCACGTTGGCCACAATACATATGTCAATCCCTATACTGCAGATATGACTGTTGGTGGTGAACATACTCCCAGCAGCAGGTACGTTGGCGAAGAACTCTTCACTGAGTTCGATTCCCTTCGGGAAAACACTGGCATCGATTGGATGGCTGAGTGGGGAAAGATTGTTGATGTCGAGCGCGACCAGGCTAACGACGAGTATCAGCCCGATGCTCTTGGAGTAGAAGATGATGAAATACCATTCTAGGTATCTCGAGCCGGAAGAAGTTTCTCAGGCTTATGACGCCAGAGATCCAGTCTCGTATCTGTGGGACTTGGCAATGGAGGCGGTTGACAATTCTATTACCAAGTACCCAGGGTTATCTGGCCAAAACGGGGTTGACGTAACCCAAGACTGGCTAGACCAAGACAGTCGAATGGGGTGCAACCCTTACGACTTTGTAGTTGTTGATATGAATATGGATGAAGAAGACAACAAGTGGTCGTCACACGGTATGATTTACGAGACCGGGATCCTATTCGCAATTCAGCAGGCGCAAGGCCAATGAGTTAGTTTCTTTCTGGAGCGGAAGACATGGCAAATAAAATATTTCGGCCAAGGATGGCTGATAAAGAATTCCTAGAGAAGTTCGATATTGCGCTAGGTGATCATATAGGCATCTATAAGATTATCGTGGGCAAGATTCGTAACGAGCTTGGCTTTACTGATGATAGGGCAGTGCAAGCGGCTTCCTTTACCCTATGGAAGCAGACCATGGACACCTTGAGTGTGCCCAACTTGTCGTTTTGGGTTCCGTCTGATGATGCAGCAAAGAACCTTGTTAACTTCGAGCAGTATGCAGCCTGGTATGGTGACCGGATAGGCGCATTTATTAGTCTGTGCGAGGCTAAGCATGACCTTGATGAAGAAACTGTCAGGGCTGTCATGAGGTCGATAGAGTTTACGCAGGCTATGTTTGATAAGGTTAAGGATTTCGATGCCCTGTCTGATATCGTGAATCTAACAGCCGATATTCTAGTTGGCCAGGTTGACGAGGAAGACGAGAAAGTTTTGGAAGAGATCGGGATACTTAATGCCAAGACTTTTGGCCACAAGATCGGCAAGTCTGTTGATGATATTCTGAGTGGCGTAGAATGATGGAAATAACTTACGTACCTCTTAGGCGGCTGAATGATACCGCAAACGTGCGCGGCGATACCAGGCACACAGAAGACCTGCAAGATGCAATTGTGGCTGTGGGCCTGGTCAATCCCCTGACTGTTTACGAGGACAATAGACCAGGTTGGTATCAAGTAGTCAGCGGGGGTAGGCGATTGTCTGCCCTCCGTTCTCTTCATAGGGCTAAGCGAGTTGTGCCGGGCTTAAAGTTCAATGAGATTCCCTGCAGGTTAATCGATAGGCCAGAAAATGAGGAAGACGGTTTGGTTTACATGGTAGCGGCTAATAGTCAGCGCGAGCTACCGCACAGCGATATAGGTAGAGCCTTGAAACAGCTGATGCTGGGAAAGAGGTGGACACTGGTCAAGACTGCTAGTGCATGGGGTATCACACCTGCTAAAGCCAGGATATATCTGGAGTTAGCGCATGCCGATTATGCAATTCAGAAAAGGGTTGATGCCGGGGAGATTTCTTTAAGTGCATTTAGCAAGTTGACCAGTGCTCCTCCCCAGGTTATGGAAGAGGCTGCTAGGATAGACGGCAGGATCACTGTCAAGAAAGCTAGAAAGATGGTTGTGGGTGCTGAAGTAAGAAGCACAGCGTTGGCCATCGTAGTTAATGACGAGCCTGACATTGTGGGTATCTTATCCGGTGTCAAGATGGCGTTGACTAAGATTATGAAGTTGCCTGCCCTAAGCATTAGAGAGAAGAACGCTCTGGCAGAGATTAGGGAGATAGTGAATGAGTAAATATACTGCTCACCTTATGGGTGTGCCCAAGAGTGGGGGCTATGCTCCTAATCCTGTTCGTGGGTGCGGAAAGAAACACCCTGGTGGATTCTATCTGGAGTCTGAGACCAGCGAGGGTGGCTTGTTGAGTAGGCTTACGTGGTTGCTTGGCACGCACGTAGATGACGTGGGGTTTGATATAAACTTTGGCAATATCTATACCGAACACCCTAACCTGGGCATAGCGATCATTAACCCAGCCGCCACAATAGTCAAAGGAAAAGTCGTTAACAGGAGCGACAAGAAGATGATCCTGACACCTAAAGAGAACGATTTTTACATTGAGCTTGTAGATAAGATAGGCAAGCTGGCACTATTAGACCGGGTAGGAAGTATGTATTACACACCCTGGTCGTTTGCCCAGGAATTATGGGACTACGGGCCATCCAGGAAGGTGTCTAGGCAAGCAATGGAAATTGTTGCTCCTTTCTTGCCAGTACCAATTGTCTTTTGCCATGGCCAGATGCCCGTATACAGCAGGACTAGCAGTCTTAACGCATTGGATGCTGCGGAAACTATGCTTGGCCATAGCATTGAAGGGGATTATAGATACTCCCCTACTTGGACCGACCCACTATGGGGCACATCTTTTAGCCATGAGCATAATGGCGATGACCACTATCTATTACCAATCTTGTGTGCCATGGACCGGATAGGTGTGGTGCAGGACGGTAGCAAAGAAAGACTAGCTAGTATCGCAATGAGTCTCACTCCTGCCAGCAAGGCTGAGACCGTGTTCGTATCTTCCTGGGTCACCAGGGGAACATACGTACTGAAAGATGAAAATGATCCTGGTGTAAGCATAGAGAATGTGCAAAATATTTTGTTAGATAAACAAGAGGTAGGTGTTTTATGAAGACTCCAGAAGTAGAAAAGTTACAACTTGAGAACTTATTCACGGTGGGTGACGTTCTCGAGATAATAGAGCAACAACACCCACCTGCGCTAATCGGTAAAGACCGATACAGGGACCAGTATAAGTTGTCTTATCTTAAGCTAGGCAATACGCTGGTTTACAAGGCAGACGAGATCAAGAAAATGGGCACGCACTTGGCCATGTACCCCCGGCGTGGCGGTCCGCTGTCGTCAGAGCAACAGGAGCAGTCTCTTAGAAACTTCGAGAAGAGGTTTGCCGATGTCTCTGCGCGTGTTTCCTCAGAGCGTACTGGCCCCGTCAAGGAGTACTGCGATATCGAGGTTGCCGTTAAGATCTTGAAAGTTCGTTCAAGGGAAGGCGTGTATTGGCATAGCGATTTTCGCAACGGCAAGGTCAGAACCATTAAGATTGGCCGTACCCACCTGTATCACAAGGATGACTTAGCGCAAGTTGCGGAACCATGGCTGGCACTTTTGAAATAGAGCTTTTACAACACGCAGATAAGATACGAAATGCTCTTGGCGCGTCTGTTCAGAACGCTATTGTAGCAGGTCTCGAACTAGACAAAGCCAAGAGCAAGATCCCCCATGGCGAATGGGAGAAATGGCTGCACAAAGAGCTTGGCATGAACCCAAGAACAGCTAGGCGGTTTATTCGTAGCTCTAAGAAGATACAAGAATACATCTCTGATGCTGATGTTGGAAATCTCTTGGGCTCTAAGAGCGCACTATACATGCTGTCTGAAAAGAATGTGCCGGAAGAGGCCATGGAGCAGGCGGTAGAGACCATGAAAGGTGGTACCTATCTGACCATGAACCTGGCAGAGGGCATTATTCAGGCCATTGAGAACGCTGGCAAGACGGCTAGGTATTTAGACCTGGTATCGGATAGAGTAGGGGCAATGGCAACCTTTCATAAGGTGGACCCGGAAGTTATACCAGCATTATCCAGGCTAGAGAGGCAGATGCCAGACGTGTTTGACGAAGTTGAAGCCTCTGGTTGTATCTATGATACTGACGGGGGCGCCATTCCGCTTGAAGATGTTAACAAGCGTGACATTATCGACTATGTTGAGCACAATCGTTTTGAGAGCAAGATGCAGAAGCATGCTGGTAAGCCTCCGGCTTTCTTCCAGACGGGATTCAAGTTGCTAGAGATTCACAAAGACCACGCATATGTTCAGCTGTTCACCATCAATGGAGATGGTGTAATAAAAGACCTAGCTGGCAAGATCTATGTTAAACTAGAGGATAGGGTAGTTCTCGAAGGTGTTGAATGGAGAGTAATGTGATGGGCAAAATCGAGCACGCCTATTTGGGTGGCGTTGGTGGTGTGCATCGGAGTGAAATAGTGGGTGCCACTATGTGGATAGTTTTCACCTTAGACAGTGGAAAAGAGATACGCATAGAGCTTAAAGACGAATATATATATGTCAATGCTGCATGGGGCTCGCTAGAGATTGTCCCAGAGGCTTCTAATGCTATTAGGGTTGGGGTGAGAGAGTAGAATGGCTGACTCGCCTACATCTAGGACGTTAAAATATTTGCGTGATAACGGCTGGCCGCTAGTCCAGGTGGTCGAGCGATGGAACCAATATGCCCGAAGGCGTATTGACCTATTTGGATTCATTGACGTGATAGCATTTGACCCAGAACGTGGCTGGTTGTTAGTCCAGACCACCTCGGGTAGTCACGTACAGGAAAGGATCCGCAAGATAATTAATGAGTGTTCAGAGCAGTCACAGTTGTTGGCTGACCACAAGTATAACAGGATTGTTGTGCATGGTTGGCGCAAGATTAAGGGCAGATGGAAGGTACGAGAGATAGACATCACTGAACAAATACTGGATAGTAAACACGAGGAATAGCATGATAATATCTTCCGATAACAAGATAGTTGAGGTCAGCGAGCAAGTCTACACCTTTTGCCGTGGCTGCAATACGCAATTCTTGGTCGAGATCAGATACCCGACAGGGCATAGGCCAGTATTGGTTGACCATGGTTGGTGTCCGCAATGTCGAGATGAAGTGAGGAAAGATGAAAGCACTAAAGTACACGCTGATGGTTAGCCGAGATAACGACAAAACTCATTACCCAGAGCATACGGCAAAGACTATTGCTGAGCTCGAGCCACACTTTGACAGGCTGGACGAGAAAAATCTGGTGTGGTTCATTAATGATCCCAGTGGTGAGATGTTGCGGCATCCTGTATGCCGTATATATAAACGGGCTGTATTCCCTGGCATGCCAGACGAGAAGATAGATCGTGCGCTAGAAGCGATGGATAGAATGTTGAACGTGCTTGATGAAGTGGAGGCCGATCTCGAGACCCACGAAGAAGTTCAGGCGCATTTGAATGGCCACTTGACAACCCGCAAAAAGTAGTTTACAATTGTCCTTAGAAGTACTCCGAGCCGGGGCATAACGGTTATCGTGAATAAGACAATCCGTTTTGCATAAATTTGTTCGGGGGAAATGACATCGAGCCGGAGTCTTACGGTTATCACCTTATAAATGAACCTCCGTAGACATTAATTTGTTCGATGTTTCTTTAACAACATGGGGAATATAGCTCAATTGGCAGAGCGACGAATCCCATTTGCAAATATTTGCTCTCACCTTATACGCGATGCATTCTGTGCTGACGTTGATTGACAATACAACTAGAGAGCCGGATGTGAATGGTTACCCTTTCTTGGCGTAGATGTCTGTTCAAATCAGACTATTCCCCCTAGCCCCAAACTGAAACGGCCGCTATTTGGTCATTTTTTATTAACCTTTTGCTCAGTCGGTTTGAGCCGTAGATATAGGAGTATGAGACATGGGAAATCACAATGTATATTCCAAGTTCAGTTCGCGTATAACCCCTCAGTCTGAGCCCATACCTGGAAAGGACATGGTACAAGGGCGTGCTGGGGGCTATGTTTTTGGGTTAGACAAGTGGGGTGTGCTGAGCAGGTTCCTAATACTGGGGACTGAGAGGCCAACCTATTATGCCAATGCCGAGACACTTCTCATGAGTGCTGGGCCTAACCTTCTGTCCTGCATTAAAGAGGATGGCGAGCGAGTAATTAACGAGGTTGTCAACATTAGCCAGGCTGGTCGAGCTCCCAAGAATGACCCGGCGCTTTTCGTGCTGGCTCTTGCTATGAGTCACGGTGACCAGAGGACCAAGCGAGATGCTGCAATGATGCTAGATAAGGTGGCCCGGATTGGCACACATCTATTCCACTTTGCTAAATTTGTTGAGCAGCATCGTGGCTGGGGGCGTGTTCTTAAGCAAGCTGTGGCTAACTGGTACACCTCCAAGTCGGCTGACGACCTGGCCTATCAGATGGTCAAGTATCAGCAGCGAGATGGCTGGAGTCATAAGGATTTGCTAAGGCTGTCCCACCCCAAGCCGCCCACAAAAGAGCATGAACTTTTGTATGCTTGGGCAGTGGGCAAGATAGCTCCAGAAAGAGCTTGGCCTTCGGGCGTTGCTAAGCTGGTGCAGGCATACGAAGCAGCCAAGGCAGTCAAAGAAGAAAGACTACTCATTAGCCTCATCGACACCTTTACCTTGACACGAGAGATGATTCCCACAAAGTGGCTTAACTCGCCAGACGTATGGGCAGCTCTGCTGCCGAAGATGCCGCTGGGCGCCCTGATTCGCAACCTGGGCAAGATGACCTCTATCGGGTTGATTAAGCCTATGACCGTTGCCGAGACACATGTGGTTGGCAGGTTAAGAGATACTGTAGCGCTGACTAAGGCCAGGATTCATCCGATCCAGGTACTGGTGGCGCTAAGAACATACCAGGGTGCACACGGCGTGCGAGGTAGCCTGTCCTGGAATCCATCTTCCAGGGTAATTGATGCTCTCAACGGCGCATTTTACGACAGCTTTGGTAGTGTCCGAGCATCTAACAAGAGGACCATGCTGGCCCTGGACGTGTCTGGCTCTATGGCTTTTGATGGTTCTACCATTAGCAACATGGCTAACATAACAGCTAGAGAGATGTCAGCAGCCATGGCTCTGGTCACTGCCCGAACAGAATCAAGTCACATGATCATGGGCTTTTCCGATAGCCTTGTGCCGCTGAACATTTCTGCTGGGCAGAGGCTTGACGATGCTGTAAGAAGTATCAGTAACTTACCCTTTGGGCGCACTGATTGTGCAATGCCAATGCTGTATGCTATGGAGCAGGGGATAGAGGTTGATACATTCGTAATCTACACAGACAACGAGACGTGGTGCGGCACAATCCATCCAGTCCAGGCTCTCGTGCAGTACAGAGAGAGGACCGGGATCCCGGCCAAGCTGGTGGTGGTTGGCATGGTGGCCAATGAGTTCACGATTGCTGACCCTCTTGATGGTGGCATGCTAGATATAGCAGGTATGGATACAGCAGTTCCCAATCTAATTACCGACTTCTCTATCTCGTAGATTGAGATATGTGCAACTGGAGCTTGTCTACCTCGAGTGGGCAAGCTCCCACTTGACAACCAGTAACGATTCTGCTATACTCCTGTCACATCAAGTAAGGAGCGTAGCATGACGGTAAGAGTTATTGAAACAGTAAACCTAGCAGAGCAGTTACACAGAGCAGCAACCGTCTTATCACAGATGTGTGATGGGGCTTTTGCTCTAGATGGGGCAGGGTTCAACAAGTTTGACTCGCCCATTGGCAAGAGCATGTCCATGACCCCCTATCATATGTGGTCTCCTGGACAGGTAAAGATGATGTACGGGATTCTACAGAAGTACAGAGGCCAGCTGCTAAATGCAGGCTTTGATTTCGCATTACTTCCCAAGCCAGACGATGTTGCTAGTGGGCCACAGGCGTTAGATCGTAAGGTCAACCTGGTTGATAACCGTTTCGTTATCTCCTGGGGCAGCAGAGATCCACAGTTCAGCGACATGCTGGACAGTGTACGTGGTATCCCTGGCCGGATGTGGCATAAGGACACCAAGACAAACTCATTCCCTGTCACTAGGGATGCGGCGCTGCTCATAAAGATTTTCGTTAATGAGTACGGAGATTTCAAGGGTAACGCACAGACTCACAAGGCTATTGGTGACGCCATAGATGGCAAGGCGAAAGCAGCCCAACCAGTACAGTCCAGGGTGATTGACCTGGCAGATAACAATTTTACTCTCCAGTTTGACTTCAGCCATGAACTATTGGCTGCTGTTCGGGGGCTACCCGGCAGGAGATGGACGGGCGAGATGAATATATTACCGCACTCATACGAGACGGTGATACAGGTCTTAGAGTTCGCTAAAGAATTCAACTTTGCCATCACCCATGCGGCACAGCAGAAGATAGACCAGATAGTAAAAGAGGGTGATGTAAACCTGGCTAACAGCCGTTCAGCCGACAGTGAATTCAATGTGCCAGAGCTAGGCCTCGAGCTCTACCCATTCCAGCGTGCTGGCGTGGAGTATCTATACAGGAACAAGAAAACCTTTTTGGCTGACGAGATGGGGCTAGGCAAGACTGTCCAGGCTATCGCTGCTGTTGCGGCATCTAATGCATACCCAGCTATAGTGGTGTGCCCAGCGTCATTAAAATATAACTGGCAACGAGAGGTGCAGGCATGGGTACCAGGGAAGAGCACTCTGGTTGTGTCTGGCAAGAAGAGCAAGATCACCAAGGCAGATTTCGTCATAATAAATTATGACATCTTAAAATTTCACCTGGAAGAACTCAGGGGTATGATGCCAAAGACAGTGATATACGACGAGGCACACTACCTCAAGAACTACAAGAGCCAACGCTCGAAAGCTGCCGATGACCTTGTTAAGGGCGCCAATCGTGGCAGTAGCAACCGACGATTGCCCAACCAATATAAGGTGCCACATGTGTTTATGCTAACTGGTACCCCAGTGCTAAACAGGCCTAGCGAACTACTCCACCCGCTGTCTATCATAGATAGGCTGGATGATTTTGGTGGATTCTGGAAGTTTGCCGAGACATACTGCGGAGCGGAGCAGGGATACTTTGGAACAGACATGAGCGGTGCCCATAATCTAGAACAGCTTAACCGCAAGATGCGGTTGTACGGCTTGTATATTCGTAGGCAGAAAAGCCAGGTGCTGAAAGAGCTACCGCCAAAGGTGTGGGCTACTCTTCCAGTTCAGCTAAGCAATCGCAAGGAATACAATCGAACCCTGGCCAACACCTCGAGATGGTTTGCCGACCAAGCAATCAAAGACAGGGACTTTCTAGCTAGTCTAGAGGGTCTGTCCAGGCAGGCCAGAGAAGAAGCTATACGCGAGCACCACAAGAGTGCGGAGTTCAGAGCAGCACAGGCTGAGCAACTGACCAAGATAGCTGCCCTGAAGCAGGTGGCTGCTCAGGGTAAACTACAAGCCATAGAGGAATGGATTGGCAACTTTCTCGAGACAGAGGAGAAGCTAGTTATCTTTGCCCACCACACCATGATTGTTAAGGCCATTGCTGAGAAGTTCAATGCACCAGCCATCATGGGCGAGACGCCAGCGATTAAGCGACAGGAGTATGTGGATAGGTTTCAGAATGACCCCAGCACTAGGGTGCTAGTGGCCAATATCAAAGCTGGTGGAGTAGGGATAACACTTACAGCAGCCAGCAACGTGCTATTCGTGGAGTTTCCATGGACTCCTGGCGACATGGACCAAGCGGCTGACAGGTGCCATCGCATTGGCCAAACAGATACAGTAACAGCCTGGCAGATGGTTGGTATTGATACGATAGACGAGAAAATTGTGGAATGGATAGCCAAGAAGCGTATCATTGTAGATGCCGCTACAGATGGCAAGCCAGTTAAGGGACTAGACGAAAACATGATGGCTGCTCTAATCGAGTGGGTGAATAAGGAGACATGGCATGATGGATAAGCTGATCCGTGACGAACTTGAAAGGATAGAAGAGGATTATGGGGTGACCATTCTCTATGCCTGCGAGGCTGGAAGCCGTTGCTGGGGGATAGCTTCCCAAGACTCTGACTATGATATACGCTTTATCTATGCTCATGATTGGAGAAAATATTTATCTCTTAACGAGGGCAGGGATGTTATCGAGAGAGTTGGCCCAGTCCTGGACATAAGCGGGTGGGACTTAAGAAAAGCACTTAGGCTATTCAAGAAGAGTAATCCACCACTACTCGAGTGGCTGATGTCCACTAGGGTCTATTGGGATCGAGACTCTTGGTCTGCTAATTTGATGGCATTATTTCCCATGTATTATAATCCTACTGCAACTTGCTATCATTACTTTCACATGGCCAAGGGTAATTATCGAGACTACCTGCAGGGTGATGGAAAGGTGTGGCGCAAGAAATATTTGTATGTTCTTCGGCCGCTATTGGCAATACGGAGCATTGAAACATTTGGCATGCCACCTCCTGTTGACTTTCAAGAGTTACTGGACGGCGACCTGTTGCCCATGGATGTCCTGCGTGATGCAACTGAGTTGCTGAGGGACAAGCGTGCTGGCTCTGAGCTAGGCTATGGCCCAAGGCTACCTGCTCTTAGTGGGTTTATCACTGAAGAGATCAAGCGCCTGGACCAGGAGAAGTTCTCTGGGGTGCCAGCAACCAAGGAATGGGACTCGCTAAATCAATTGTTTATCGATACGGTAGTTGGTAAGAGTCTGTTCCCTATTTTATAAGGACTAATGCATGACATACACATATATAGCTAAGCTAGAGGAGTCAAAGAATGAGCGAATCAGTAAGTTCTATGATAGAGCATGTGGTGCAAGTCTTTTCTGAGGCCACTGGCTACGAGGTGGTAGACCTGCGGGTTTCGGGATTCACGTTCGTCGGCAATACCGATGGCTCGCTCACAGTAAAGACTGGCGAGAAATCCAGTATGGCCGTCACTCTGAGGACTAATGCATGACATACACATATATAGCTAAGCCGGACAAGTACGGTATGATTTTCCATCTGGTGTCTAACAAGAATGATCACATGTCATTGTGTGGTTCCGCTATGGTAGGCGAAGGGGGTTATGAGTTTGTTAAGAGAGACGAGCCCATACAATCCTCTGTGCGGTGCGCGAACTGCTCGAGACGAATTATAGTTGGGGGTAGATGGTGACAGATAAAAGAACTAGGGTTAAGAATGCAGATGACCTCTGGTATAAGGCACTAACTTGTACTGTGCTTAGGAAAGATGCGAACAACTATGAGGTGGCTAGTCCATCCGGTGCAATCTATGACGTGCGGATAGAAGGAAGCTATATCAGGACATGTAATTGCATGGCTGGTCAGAACAACCCTATGTCTGGCTGTTCTCATGTGGTGGCTGCATCTAAGGCGCATCTAGAGAAGAAGGGTTACAAAGTAGTTTGGCTGGTTCCTGCCGGGTTTAATTGGAGAGAACAAGGGGCAGATGGTGTGTTCTCCGTTGGTCCTAGACTAGAGATGATATTTAATAAGACACGAGATGAAGAATTTGGAGAGATAAATTATGAGCCCGAAGATGACGGCAACACCCGCAGCAAGCCAGCCAAAGCAAACTGGTTTGATAGCTTTTGACTTGGAGATAGCCAAGCCTATTATGGGTAATGGCTCAGAATGGAAGAGCCAGAGACCACTTGGCATTAGCTGTGCGGCTGTTGCCTATCGACGTACAGGACTTGGCATGGTTGCCTATCAGTCATGGCAGAGTCATGTGGGCAGTACTATGATGACTAGCACACAGGCACAGGACGTGTTTAATTTTTTACTGGCCTGGGAAAATAAGGGGTACCGGATAGTTACTGTCAATGGTGCAGGCTTTGACTTTGATGTGCTTGCCGAGGAGTGTGGGCTGTCCTATCGCAGTGCTTGTGCCCATATGGCTATGCGTCACATTGACTTGTGCTTTATAGCTCTTAGTAAAAAAGGTCACTTTCTGGGGCTAGACGCTATGGCCAGGGGTGCTGCTGTTGTTGGCAAGCTGCATGATGTCCGGCTGAATGATGGTACGCTTATGACTGACATGGATGGCGCCAAGGCTCCAGAGATGTGGGCTGCTGGCGAGCGCTCGGCAGTACTGGAGTACCTGAAGGATGATGTACGCTCCACCCTGGAAACGGCAGAGATTATCGAGAGGGATCAGATAGTAAGGTGGACCAGCCGGGCTGGCAGGTACAACAGCTTTTTGGTTAGCCGTCCGCTACCCACAGTTGAGAGGTGCATGGAAATAGCTATGCCAGACAACTCATGGATGACAAGTCCTCCAACTCGAGAGGGTGTGCTGGCCTGGATGAAACGCGATGCATGAAAACTATGAATGGTTCTTCTCTCGTGCTATGCAAGCCAGGAAGAAAAGAATAGCGGTTACTCTTAGTTATCAGGAGCATGTGGTTTGGTTTGGTAGAGCAGCCAACGGCGGTGCTGGCATACTAGAGGAGCCATGGGTGTGGTATGTTAAGTGTCAGAAGTGCGGCAAGGTTCGCAAGTATGATGCCAAGCTAGATGTCATGGAGGATTGGGGACAGGAGAACTGTCACGAGGAAAAACTATACTGGACGGATAGCGGAAAATTGATACTTGACAACCAGTAACGATTCTGTTAGACTAGGGTATGAAGATTGACATTTAAGTTATCTCTAGGAGCAAAGACATGGACAGCAAGACACTGGCAAGAAAGATTGTCGAGAATGAATTAGAGTCATTGGCTATCAGGCGTGCTGAGCTTGAAACACTGGAACTGGCCAAGACCCAGGAAATACAGGCCATCCTCACGGATGAACAGCGGCAAGCATTGATCGACATCGAGAATGTTTTTCGTACTAAAGAGGTTGACCTCAAGGCCAACATCGACAGGCTCGAGACTTCGGTCAAGGACCGGGTGCTGATTCTTGGTACTGCTATCAAGGGGCAACTGCTCAAGGCAGTGGTTGCTGCTGGTCGGGTTACTTGGAATGCCCAAGATATGGAATACTTTCTCGAGGATCACCCGGAGATTTTGGAAAAGTACCCAGACCTCTTGGAGTGCAAGCGAGTTGGTGATCCATATGTCTCTATCAGGAAAGCATGATGCTTGAAGAAACTTTTGTACCCAGGGCAGTTATCCTTGTTACCTATGCCGTAGGCAGTGAAGTTATAAACAGCCTGCGCGTGTTAGGCGTTGGCTCTATCGAGCTAGTCAGAACGACTGCCAAGGGTGTCTATCCTGGCTTTGCTGGCATAGAGAACAAGTGGGCAGAACGATATAACTGGTCTCTATACTCTGGCAAGACGCTGGTGGCTGGAGACGAACACGAGGTATATGGCTGGTCATTTACTGGCAAGCTACCCATCTTCTGGGGATGCGACATGTTTGAGTGGCGACCTCGGGGAGACCTGGCTGCATGGGCCTGGCTCAGCCATGGTGACGACATAGAGAATGATGTTCCCCTTGGTCCTGGCAATCAGGATGCGGCAATCCACATCATTGCAAAGTTTGGTACAGAGGTACTAGAACAACATCTGAGATTGGTACTTGACAATCCGTAACGATTCTGCTAGTATAGAGTACAAATTGATTGGGGTTTGGTTTTGATAGGAGCGAGACATGGCATACAAGATTAAGGAACACAAGAGACTGTACCGAAAGGCTCTAACTCATGCGGTTGAGTTTCTTTTTGGTACGCAATACAAGGTGCTCAGCGGAGAGTCTGGCCTCTTCTACCTGGTTAATCTGGAGAATCCTAACAAGGGTGACAAGGTGACCTGCACCTGCGAGCGTCAGCAATATATCGGTGAGACGCTGAACCAGGGTGTAAATGGGTGCAGTCATGTGATGGCGGTATTCATCTATGCTCTCGGGCGCGAGGGATACAAGACTTATATCCGGTCTGGTGAGGACAGGATCAAACAGCTTCATCGTCGGACTGTTCATGATATCGAGGGCGATAATGTTCTAATTACTGCCCGATGTGATGTGAAGCCCAGAATGCCACAGGGGTCTGCTGATAAAATCTTCAAGGCTCTTGGGCAGTTAGTTGTGATTGACTTAGAGGATTAGCATTGGGCTAGGCTAACCACCTAGCCCTTGTTTTTTAGGAGCGAGAAACCCATGAATGAGATAAACTCAAAGTTCAAGCAAGAATATGACAATGGCATAGCAGTCCCCAATGAGCGGCAGTGGTCAGTGCTCGAGGAGAGATTGTTCGATACACTATTTTTTGCCTCTGCTAAGATGGATGTTGACCCAGCCAGCAATGTGCTCCGGCATCGTGCGCTGATCATGGCCTCAACACTCGGGCCTATTACAGGTAACAAGCTGATGGCCGTCTATGACGTGTATGCTTTTCAGCTTAACCGTTTCAGGGCCAAGGCTCTCGAGATTGCTCAGAAGCAGGAAAAGGATTACATGCAGCAGGGTATCTTCGAGCAGGCCATGGGCCATAGCCCTAGGTTCTGGCACTATGAGCCAGAGAGCGATCCCAGGTTCAAAGAAGCCAACAAGCAGGGGGCAAAGGTCTATGCTTGGGCAACTGGTGTCCGGGAAGGAATGAACGTGGAAGAGGTTATGCCGGAAGAGTTTGAGAAAGCATACTCTGCTGGTCATGAGTTCACCAAGCGACAGACCAAGCAGGCCAAGAATGTCAAGGCTCAGGAGTCCCTGTTCGGTGGGGCATATGCCAAGATTAGGGACAACATCAGGACCTTTGATGGTATATTTTCCAAGAGATTCTACCTGTTCTGGGACTTATCCATGGCACAGGACAGGTATCAAGAATGTGAGGTTGTTCTGACCAAGCCACTAGACGAATACACGTACCATTTTCGTGGGCATGGATACGGTAGGGACAACAAAGAATACAGCCACAGGGGCGCCCAGCGTGCATGGGAAGAACTAAAGCAGGTTCGACGCCTAGAGAGTGAGCTCGAGATGTCTGCTACTCTTCTGAATGATCAGACGTGGGACATCGAACAGCTAATAGAGGACACCAGGGGCATGCTGATTAATTACAACACTGCCCTAAGTGTGGCCAGAGCAGATGACCTCCGGCGCACTGGCAGGTCTTCCGTTCAGCTTACTACAAAGTCAGCAGCCAGGGAGAAGCAGGAGAAGCTGGCCAAGAAATCAATCAAGGTATCAATGGTCAAGCGTGATGGCGGCATGTGGATTAATCACCTGGAATTGCTCAAGGGTTTGGTGGGGAGAGGCGGCTGGTTGTCGCTGGATAACGAGCGGATAATACACATAACTCGCTTTAGACAGTGGCTGGAAGTAGCGCTGAAGGGCATTGAAACCAAGAAACGGGTTAGAAAGCTAGACCAGCACGATTGGATACAGATTGACCTTGATGCAATTATCAATGACAGTCATGGCATGCCAGAGAAGATGGCCATACGTCTCTGGACTAGCGGTGGCTTACGAGTGACCGCACACTTTTACAACCAGCTTGAAGAGGTAAACCAAGAGCGTCATTCCAGCAGGCTGGAGCCCGTTATACACGAGGTGGAATATAAAGAAGTTAAAGACCAGATAAGTCGAAAGGTTTGGACACCTAAAGATATTAATAAATACAGGCCAGTATTGGCGATAGCATAGGAGAGAGTGACATGGAAATAATTATTTCGTTTTTAGAGGAATGGTTTTGGATTGGAGCAGAGCTACTAGCCTTCTTGCTCATTATGGGTACTCTTGCATATCTAGTATGGGAAGGTACCATGGGCTGGAAAAACGATAATGACTGAGCAATTAGCAATCAAGGCGGCTGAATACTTCCGGCGTGAGGAGTACGGCACAGAGATTGTGCCAATACAGGTAACCTTTGTATCCCCATCCAGGAGAAATTGTGCGGTGGTCTATGGCGTGCAGTACCAGCGACACAATAGTGGTGACACATGGCTATACCTATTGACCAATGTGGATGTCATTCGTAATGTGTACAAGAGAAAGCATTACTATGAGCATGACGGCGCAGACATGTATATTACTGGATACACCGGGGATAGAGCATTGGAGCCTCCGTTCAGCGTCTACCATCCCTTTGGCCACAATGTAGGCATGGCCTACTGGCTTTGTGGGGGTCCCATTGATTTTAACGAGGGTCGTCACATCCTGCACGATAGGTATCACTATCCTAGGGTACAGATGACCATAAAACAAATACAATAGTCTGAGCAGAGTAAAGAGGCGATGTGATTATAGGGGTAATTATATGGGACATCCAGAGAAATATATAAATGAGCAGGGTTACATCACCCCCAGAGACCCGTACATCCTAGCGGTGGAAGAAGTCTTTGGGGGTCATGTTTGTTTGGATCCAGCATCTAGCAGCCAGGCTAACGAGCATAGCATACAGGCTGCGTATCACTATGACGGCTGGCCAGCTGATGGCCTTATCTTCGGCTGGGATAGTGGCATTGCAGAGATGCATGGACATACAAGCCAGTGGGCCATGACAACCGAGAGGTGGACCGTGTTTCTTAACCCGCCCTATGGCAGGCTGTTTGGTGACACTGGTCCATTCAATGTTCTACTGTGGACAAACAAGATGGTTAAGGACTACAGGAACGGCAAGTTTGACGAGGGGATCCTCCTGGTCAACGCCTTTACTGGGGCTCAGTGGTTCCAGAAGCTGTGGCAGTTCCCGATCTGCTTTACCGATCACAGAATAAAGTTTGTAAACCCTGGCACCATGACGCCAGACAACCAGCCTGGTTACTACAATGCCTTTGTATATATGGGTCCTCGCCCGTATCACTTTGTCGATGTATTTTCTGGCATCGGGACAACGGTGGCGCCCATCAGGTGGTCACAGGATAAATTGATTAGAATGGGTCAAATTTAATCGTTATTGTACGTCAAGCTAGGTAGATAGCCATTCGATATGCAGAGTGCCTAGAATCGCCAAAAAACGGGGTCTAAGAAGATGTCTGGTGAGTTGGAGAATTAGAAAATGAAGCTGCAAGATTTTCATTGGTGGAAGTTTGATGGAGACCTACGCGAAGAGAGCGAGATCGAGTGTCCGTTGTGCAAAACATGGACAGGAACGCAGGATGGGTGGGAGGGCAAGTTCGGCCGCTGTGTTAGTTGTAACGTGCTGTTTGTGGCATTGAAATGTCCTGTTTGTAGAGAGGGGATTAATCACCATCACAAGTTATTACGGGTGAAGATACCTGGCGACCCGGTTCCGACGAAGAAGGGCTTAGAGCGTCCGCTGTGGGCTACAAAACGAAGAAAGCGAAAATAGCCCCTGGAAAATGGCGCTATTTATACAAAAAAGATCGACCTACAGAAAGAGCCCTGGCACAGGCCAAGGCTCTTTTTATATATGTGTATTAGGGAGGGGGTAGTTACTTTGTGTACAGTCCCTGTGCTATGTAGCTGTGGATGACCATGGCAACACCCTCTAGTTGTCTCAGGGATAGCTTATACAGGGAGTTGTCTATCAGGTAGGTAGGGCCTGGATCATAGCCAAAGTCATCGAGCCGTTCCAGAAGTTCCATTCTGGTGTCATAATCTAGCAAGGCCATTCTATCTAGGCGATACCTGATATGTTCTATCAGTGGCTTTGCCAGCGTTCTGTCCTGCTGAAGTTGCATGGCGCGTCTGAGCAAGTTCTCTGACCACCCTGTGAACTGGTTCCAGGTCCAGCGCGGTGGGTATTTGGTGGTATGTTCCAGATTCATAAAGTAGGCTTGTGCTGGCACGCTTACTAACAGATGCAGCCCACCCTTGGGTGTCTTTCTGGCAAACAGCATGATGCTGTAGCCATATATATAATACCCTCTGGCATACTGCCCTGTGGGGTGGTCGTTGTCTATCCATTCCTGTGTCTTCTGACGAAACACATCTGCATAGTATCTGGTCATTTGTGTGCTGGGCACCTTTGCTGTCGTTAATTTGTCCATTGTATTGCTCTCCTAGTTAAAATTAATATCGGACAATTTGTCCGTTTTGACCTATGGTAGGTGTTATATGTCGATAAAATATTCTTGCGTGTGTCCCTGTGTGTGTAGTGTGCATGATTGCCCGGCATAGATTTTGTTGCACTATGCCAGTGACCCCCAGTCACCCCTGCTCACCAGCTATAGCCAGCTCGGCCAGCTTAGCCTCTAAGATTTTGACCAGCCCTGGTGCCTCTGGCAGTTCGACTTGGCCATAACTCAAACCATTGATGTACCCCAGGGTGCCGGGCTGGAAGTCATTGACCACTATGGAGTAGTCCACCATGTACACCATGGCCTCAGACAGTGGTCCTGGTCGGACTATCACAGACGCCTTACCGTGGTCACCCCTGGCGGTAATGAAGCAGGTATTAGCCAAGCCACCAGGGCCAGAGCAGGTCACCTCGACCTCTGGCATCAATTCCTGTACGGCTGTTGCTATCGGCCGGATCAGGTAGTCGAACCATTCTGGCTGCGGCTTTGCCATATTATTTGCCCATTCGTTTTTGGCCTTGTGGTACTCGTGTGCGTTCTCTTGATAGATATTCATTTCTAGAACTCCTCTTCCTGGTTAACGAATGCCCAGAGGTACCAGCTATCCATGAGCACTCGGGCTGGCACTTTTGGACCGTAGGTCACATGGCGCACTGGGCTGATGTCTATGAGTCTATCTGGGTTACCCTCGTTGCAGGCATCGATGGCTGGTATGGCGAATTCTGCCATGGCTGCTGGTATGGGGGGGTAGCAGTTTGCTGTTAGGTGGTACTCTATGGCAGCTTCCCGCTGGACGTTGCCTAGTGCTATCTCTGTGGCTATTGCTTGTGCTGTTTGGTTGCCCATGTTTATTACTCCTGGAGCCCCCCTAATCAGGAGGGCTCATAGTGGGTAGCTTATGCTACCTCGAGTTCTGTTACTTGTTCTGCTGTCTCGAGAATCAGGTCTAGCGCTTCGCACACTCGGCCGATAACCTCGCCGCAGATTTTCACTGGGTCTTTGCCTGCTCGTTTGGCATAGCTGCTGATGTATGCCCATGCTCCACCGAGGTCGGCATCTTCGTCGTGCCCTAGCAGTTTAAGGAGCACTGCTCCACCAAGTTCTGCCACTGTTTCACTCGCGTAGTGCTGGCCTCGTTCTTTGAGGTTGCCTGCTCTATCGTCGGCCGCATGAACCAGTTCATGTGCCCATGTCGAGAGATTTTCAACGCCAATGCCGATTTTATTGGCGCCTGGGGAGTAGTACCCTAGTGCTCCTGAGTCCTTGCCATTATAGGGGACAAGTTCTAGACCGAACTCGTGTGCTACCTCGACCAGGGGGAGTTTGTCAACCAGGTTGGTTACACTTTCGTCCTGCTCTATGGGGTCACCCTCTGTTTGGGCGATGTCGAACACTGCTACGCCCTTGAAGCCGTAGATGAACGATTGCTCATTGCCGTTGTCGTCTTCTTTGGTGCCGAACAGGGGTACCAGGATATAGGATGCTGCTTTATTCCCTGGTATGATCTTGCGGCCAACCTTTTGCCATTGCTTGTAGCCCCTGGCATCACTGCACCCGGCTATGAGTGCTGTGAATAGGTTTAGGTATGACCACTTGGCCATTGGAACTGAGGATACCCGAGTGAGGTACACTTGGGTTAGGGGCTCTGCTAGGTTACCGCTCTCGAATGCCTCGATAATCTTAGCTGCTACTTGTTCTGCTCTGCCATAATACTTTGCCATGTCATCTACTCCTGTTAAACCTCTGACGAGGTATCGGTTAATCCATCTGACCCCTATATTACACTATCTGTTTCCACTTGTCAAGTACCAATTTGTTCTACCTCATATAAATTGGTATTGGTACTCGAGGAAAGGTATCAGGGTGGGGTGGAATTAAACCACCTCAGCAGCGCAGTTGCCCATACAAACGGGCTGCTGTTGTTCAGATAGCAGCGCACACACTAGGCTGTATATGGGGTCCGGTGTGCCGAACTTAGCTATCCTCAGCGTATCAACGCCCCACCCTGCGATAAAAAAGAGGCCTAGGGGTAGATGAAGTCCCTAGGCCGTGTAACAGAGGAGCTAGGGCTGTTGGTTCCCGGTGTACTGTTAGGCACACTTTGAGGGTAGCCCTATGTGGTCAGCCCGATCTGACTCGGGTGTGCTCTTATGCCTGACCGTTAGTTTGCGTGTCCTGCCCATGGTCCAGGCTGTTGGTGCTACTGGTTAAGCGCACTCAACATGTTAACCTATCGACCATGGGCAGGAGACGAAAACTAATGGTGGTGTCTCCGTATTCCTGGGTCGTGCTTCCCTCGCCTATCTGGTCATCCCAGGTCATTGGCTATCCGTCCAATCAAGGACTACCGGGGTTTCTCTCACCATGAACCAGCTTGCTGATACGCTTCCCCAGTATTCGCGCCGGGGTTGTTCTCTGTTTGCCGTGTGGGTCTTGGTACTTGTCGGTCTTAGCAACTGTACACGGTCTCGCACCGTCCACCACCTAGACTACCACCTACGCCCACCTGCTATAGTTTCCAGAGTACTTCTTGACTGTAGCCAATAAAACCAGGGTAGTAAGCCCTGGAGTCGAGTACTCAACGCTTTTGTGGGGGTGTTAAGCCCGTTTGTCCATCGTGCAGCATTACCTGTTCACTTCTTTACAGTTCACCAGCATCACTCGAGTTAGTTGGCTCTGCTTATCTGTGTTACAGGATGGGGCGGTGTTCAAGCCGCCACTAGCTATAGCAGATGGGCGTAGAGGGTAGTCTATTTTTAGCTTTCGCGCTTAGTTCGGCGTCTATGTGGCCGATTGTATTTTCATTTCATGTGTTCGTCTCCTTTGCTTGTGTATTTTCTTAACTGACCCCTATACTACACTATTTGTTTCTGCTTGTCAAGTACCAATTTTTCTACCTCATATAAATTGGTATTGGTTCTCGAGGTAGAGCGGCTTTAGGATTCGATGCGGTATTTGGTGACTGTTGTTACGTCATATCCATTTTCCTCGCACATATCAGCTATAGCACTAGAGATATCCTCATAGTCTGATACGTATATGACTGTCTCGGATCCATCGTCAAAGTAGACGCGCACTGTATCGTAGTCCATTAGTTCTCCTAGGCTACACGAGGGGCGTAGCGGGTTTTTGAGCGGCTATGGGAACGGCTGTGGTTGTTTGCTGCGTTGCAGTGACCGCCGTGGGTAGAGCAGCGGGAACAGCGGCCGAAAGCCTCGAGGTAGAAGCGATTGGCTAGGCGATAGGTGCGGCTGTCGGTGGTGGTATTGATGACATCTCGGGTGCGGCGCATCGTTTATACTCCTGTGTTTGCTGGTGTTAGTGCCCCCTCTGGGTGCTACGAGATTTTAACTCGTCCTGCCTGGTCAGTTTCATATCAGCCCAAAGATATTGGTCCAGGTTTATCTTCCGACAAGCCCCCAGAGGAGGCACTAGCATTTGGTTTTTAAGTAGAGCTCGAGTGCTCTCATGAGGTCAGGAGTCACACCTGATCAAGGTGCTTCCTGTGCACCACCTGGGTGGCCATCTCCAGTGCAGGGCAAGTGGTTGGCGTTACACACTACCCCATGAGAATTCTCGAGCTATCACAAACGCCTCGTTGTTCAACTTGTGGTCTACTCTGTCCGTTGCCCCGTGATGGACTCGAACCATCTTCTCTGGTGTACCAGTCCAAGTTACCAGCTTGGGTTTGATCTCTGGCTGGTGGTAAACCAGGTGAGCATCGGTGGTACACCTGCGCTTTACACATATAAGCTATAGGGGCTCGGTCAATTCCGATCCCGGACAGTCTCACCTGGTGGTAAGGCCAGGTGTAGGCGTGGTGTGAATTGTTTTTGTTGGCTATCAATGCCCGGTGAGTGCATGTCTATTACCCTTGAGGTTGGGGGTCAAACCAACCCGACTCGGGTGAGCGTTGCAGGGCTACCCCTTCCTGGTGGTAGTCCTTTGGTGACGAGCCTCACTTCTCCTGTACCTCTGCAGAAGTTACAGGTCTCTCCGTTCTGTCTGGGGATCATGCTATTCACAGGGCAGTGATAGCCAACAAATTGTTAAGGTTCTGTCAGGTGGTCCACTCTTATCACCCTGGACCACTCGGGTTAGGTACGGTGTCTTTATCAACTTCACCCCTAGTTCACCGTCCAATCATCGGGGTGCCGGATAGCTCTAAGTTTAAGGGTGTTAATGGTGGGAGTATAGCCACCAGTGTACCCGGCTATCAAGTGGAGATGCCGAGGATCGAACTCGGGTCCAGCCCTGAGACTTTCTAGCGGGTGGTTTTCATGTCTTTGCCTTGGCCAGTTATCACTACTGCCCACCATCCCAGTTCTGTCAAAGCCTGGTCATCCCCTAGATTTTTAAGGTTGTGGTCTATTATAATCACCTTAGACCACTTAGGCTAGATGCAGAATTTCGCTTCTTCTCGACTCCAGCTTAATTATCTGCTCAATCGTCGGCTGGCTGGGAGGGCTTTCGTAGTAAGGGGATATTTGCCCTTGCTTTGTAGTGTCCCTCTGATGCACACCATATTACAGTACTTGTTATTGGTTGTCAAGCAATTAGTACTAAAGTACTATATGACTCGGGTGGATTAGTTTAAGTATGGTTATATCGGCTCAACTTTCAGGGCTGCTAGGCATATCACATAGGGGAGGTCGTGCCCCTTGGCCATGGCTTTGATGTCATTGCCTGCCATGTCGTACCAGGTTATGATCACCTGCACCTCTAGCATGACGTTTTTTTCCATGAGTATATCTACCTCGTTGCCGTCCTCGAGTAGCTGAAATACAAGGCTCATGGCGGCTGCTTTGTTTGTGCTATAGGGGAGCAGCACCCCGTCCATTATCTGGTCGGCAATAAGCTGGTCTAGCCTTGGTCCTGGCCAGCATAGTACTGTGCTCATGTGTTTATAGCTCCTCTAACAGGGGGTCAAGTGCGGCCACATCGACCATTAAGCCACGGCATTTTTCACCTGTGGCAATATTTATGTAGTTACCATGGCCGTCAGTCTGGGCCAGGAAGAGAACGGACATAGACCACTGGCGAAACAGCCGGAGTGCTTCCAGCTTAGCTTCCTCGAGTGTCTTGGATGCACCATGCGATATTGTAACCGCTGAGCCCGTGCCAGGGTACCGGGGGTCGCCCACCCGCACCTCTGTTATCCAGCTGACTTCCCATAGGCCATAGGTCCGGCGAACCACGAGGGTCACGCCTGTATTCTCTATGGTGGCTTCGTGTAGGTCGCCCACATCTTTGAAAACGCTTTCTGTTTTTACCCAAGTTATCTTAGCCATCATTCTGCTCCTGTTCGCTAGTCCAGACAATAGTCTGGTCCGGGTTGCGTTGTATCTCTATACGCTTAGCGCCGTTGCTCTTTGCCCACTTCTCTGCGATCTGCTCGGCTGCACTTAGGGTATCGACTTTGGTTATGGCCAGCCTGCGGCCGCTGTGCTCCACGAATACAACTGCGTACCAAGTATGCTCAGCCATTACTTTGCTCCTATGGGGAGACTCCAGAGCACAACATCTGCACTCAGGTCCACCACTTTAACAACTCGACCATCTCTACCGTCTCGCCAGTCACGTTCCCACAGTTCAAGGGCTTCACTCGCGCTACTGGCCTCGAGCCAGTCGTCTTCTATCCTGCCACTTTGTCTTTGGAGGTCCACTGCTATGAGACTCATGTCATCTGCTCCTGTGTTTCGTCTGTTAGTTGTCTCGGACAAAACCCCAGAGGTTCCACTGCTCGAGAACAACTGCCACTGGTACAAATATGCCCCAGATCCTGTGTGTGGCTACTGAACTGATGTCGATCTCGACATCTCGTTTGCCACTGTTCCAAAGCTCGATAGCTTTCTGGGCTATCTTGGTTACTCCGGCTGGGGGTGAAGGATATAGCTTGTAAGTAATGTGAAAGTTTAGGGCTGTCTGTAGGTCGGTCATGTCTGCTCCTATAAAAACTATGTCCAATCAATCTGACCCCTATACTAGCAGAGTTGTTACTACTTGTCAAGCAATTGGTACTACAGTACTATGTCACAGGGGGTCGGGCACGTCCGATCTTGATATTGTGCAGCACCCTTGTAATGTTAGGGCCAAGGTAGGTGGCAAACAGGGCACCTCTGAGGTCCCAGATGTTCCTGGAGTACCAGCCCTTGATATTTGCTAGGGTGTAGAACTCGACTAATATATCTTTGGTGTTGTACCCCTGGTCCTCGAATGCTTTATATATGCGTTGTTCGTTGTAGCTCATGTGGTTACTCCTGTAGTTCGGGGGGTGCGTCTTTTAGAATCAGGTAGGCGATAACGTCCAGCCATTGCCTTTGGGCATTATTGATCAATGGGTCAGTATAGGGTTCCAGATACATTTTCCAGGAAAAGCTGGTCGAGATTCCCCTGAGTCCTGTTTTCTGGTATGCCCATCTCAGACAGCCCCAGGCTAGGTGCATACAATGCTCATCGTACAGTCCTTCGTCTGATATACCTAGGGGCAGGAAGGCGAACATGTAGCGCATGTCTTCCGGGCTTGCGCCTGTAGCTGTTAGGATCAGAAAGGTTTTCTCGAGGTCGTCTATCTCTCGCACTGTGTCTATGTCCATTGGTCATGCGCTCCTGTATGCGGTGTGTATGCGTTGCTCGTTATGGGTAACAGGCATCTTCTTTCTCCTGGTCTACTCTTATCACCCTGCGGCAATAGGTAGTACCTGACATTCGGTCATAGGTTAATACATTGGGGCACCTGTCGCCTGGTTTCAGGTATCTGTGCCATGGGTGTTCGGTGTCGAAGTGACATCCTCTGGTGCATTTCAGGAAGCGTGCTTTCATGGGGTTACCTTTCCACCTGCTTGGTGTCCTCGTTGTAGTACCCGTGGTAGTACAGGTTAGCGGCTGAGCGTGTAAGAGCCTCGACCAGCAGCCCCCGGTACCAGCCACTGTTGATAACATAGTCAACCAGCGCCCGTCTGTGCTCGAGTGGGATGTACCAACGCTTCCGCAGGGATGCCATGACTCGCTTTCTAGCGTATGCATCGCTGACGATCTGACCGTTCACAAGTGTAAAATGGTTAGGCTCTTTATGTTTTGGCATGCTATGCGCTCCTGCGTGCTGTGTGTATGCGCTTAAATTCTCTCTTGTGGTACCAGCCAGTGCGGCCATCGTGGAACCGGATCTTGTATTCTCTGAGGTGGGATCCTTCCTTATGGCCTGGCACTACCTCGACCAGTTGCCCACCTATGGGCATGTCGGCTGCTTGGAAGTGCTTCACTGATTTGCTCCTGGTCAGTACAACCAGGTCGCCTGCTCCGTATCTTTGTGCCATGTCTAGTGCTCCTGTTAGCTGTTGATATATGCCCAGTGTATAGCCTGGGATTTGGTCTTGAGGTCCCTGTATTGTTCTTTAGCTACATCTTCCCGCATGAAGTGACCCTCGAATTCACGATTGCACCCTTGTTTCTGTTTCCTCGACCACGTAGACCGCGCAGCCCCACTTGCCATTGAATGCACGGAACTCGATACGGTCTTTGTCTTTCACGACTGTACCACCGCTGAGACGTTCCCATGATTTGGCAATCTGTTTCATGATGCGTACAGCTTCACGGTAGCCCTTGACAAACTCGATGACTGATGGACTACTGTCCTGTGTGTGATAGTGCGTAACTGCGTAGGTTTTCATGTCTGCTCCTGTGTTATCCTGCTTGTTATCCTGTATCCAACATCTGCACCCTATGGTACACTACTTGTTATCCGTTGTCAAGCAATTGGTACTACAGTACTATGTTACATGGGGTGGGCTGTGTTTGTCGGCTAACTCGAGAGCAGCCTTTGCGTTCTCTAGTCGCTCTTCCCAGCTTATGTAGTCCTCGTTACCATGCTTGTCCATGTAGGCGAGTGCTGGCACAGCGTCTTTCAGTGCGTTACACAGGGCAGTGATTACGTCTGTGCTGGACGGAGATGGGGAAATTGGGGAAATTGGGCAGAGTTCGGTGTTGTCTACCTGGGTATGGTAGTCGCCCTCATACATGCTCTGGTGTTTACCATGGCTGTAGTAGAACTTGTACTCATTGCACTTCGAGCAGTGCTCCTCGCCTGAGTATTCTGCCAGCCTGGTACCACAGTCATGGCACCTGCCACAATAGCGTGTGAATTCGCTCATGTTTAGCTCCTCTCTATCTGTGTGATCAGCCATTGCACTTCAGAGTGGCGCCCCTCGAGCCAACGAACGGTTAGCTTTAGGTCACGCAGGTCTTTCTCAAGGATAGCCCTGGTGATACCTCGTGGTTGGTTCACTCGAGTGTTAAGCTGGCGCAGCACATCATTCATCTCTGATCGCTTGTCGGTTACGGCTGCAGCCAGTTCGGATGCTCTGTTCTCTAGGAATTTTTCGTTCATTAGTCTACCAGGTACCCTTGTACAACGCTGTTAATATCACCATCTTGTGAAATAAGGAGGCTGGAGATGTCGCTGGTGGAGATATTGAATGTGTTTACTCCGGCCTCAGCCAAGTCGTTGCGAATTTCCCAAGCCTTATCGCTCAGGAATTCCTCGACTGTCTCGTATCCGTTTTTTTGTGCTACCGCTTCTAGGTTAGTCATCTCTGCTCCTGTAGATTTGTCTTCTTTACTTCGTCAATCAATCTGACCCCTATATTACACTACTTGTTTCCGCTTGTCAAGTACCAATTTCCTTCCCCATGGAACGATAAAATTGACAGGGGGTGTAGATTAATGTATTGTTATTAGCATGACAACGCAAGAGACAAGATCATTACAGGTATTATGCAGGGGTACAAACAAGGCTGGGGAGCCATGCGGAAAGTCACCTGCGGTGGGCAGAGACTACTGCAAGTTACATGGGGGTGCTAATAAGATGGGGTTTGAGCATCACAATTTTAAGCATGGGCGATACTCAAGGCATTTACCTGCGAGACTTTACGGCACCTATGAGGAGATGCGGAGGGACCCGGCACTGCTTAGCCTACAGGAGGAGAATGCCTTAATGCTGGTAAGGATTAATGACTTACTCAGCAGGACGGACACAGGAGAGGCAGGAGAGAATTGGGCTAGTCTTAAAAAGACATTTCAAAAGCTCATGGCTGCAGTGAATGATGAGGATAACTATGAGGTGGCTAATGCTTTGGGAGAATTGGGTGACTCTATTAACAGGGGGTACACTGACTATCAGGCTTGGGCTACAGTTATGGATGCCATAGAGAGGAGACGCAAGCTGGTTGATACAGAGAGGCGCCTAACTATTGACCTGGGCAGGAGTATATCGGCTGACAGGGCACTTATCTGGATAGGGTCTATCATGGATAGTGTGATTCGTAATATTTCGGGCAATGTTTCTGAAGGGTTAGCGAAGAGGATTATAGGGGCAATCTCCGAGGACCTTAATAGGCTGCTTGACTTTGACGGTAGAGTAACAGAGAAGGATATACCGCTTTCCTCCAAGAAGAAGTATGAGGATGACTTTGAGTAGCATAGAGATACACAAGCTGGGAAGTGCCTTTGCCCATAATACACTGGAGTATCAGCTAACCAAGAAGCTCTCAGAGAGCCTATCATCAGCCGCTGGCCTAGCTATACCAGAGACGCCAGAAGAACTATATCAGGCAGTTATAGATATTACAGGACTGTCTATCCCCAATATCAAAGTGTGCCCTGGCCATTGTTCACCGTTTGATGCCTTTGTTGATGCCTACTATGCAAAGCACCCCATATCTGTATGGCTGGCGTCTCGAGGTTTTGGCGGTAAGAGTATCATGCTGGCACAGTTGTCTATGGTTGAAGCTGTTACCCTAGGGGCTGCTGTTAATTTGCTGGGCGGTTCAGGAGAGCAGGCTAAACGTGTGCATGGCTACATGAGGGGCGAGGATACCAATATACCACATACATTCTGGGGTAACCCCGGAGCACCTGACCACCTGCTTCTAACTGAGCCCACCTCTAATAGAACCAGGCTAACTAACTTCGGCCGCATTCAAGTGCTAATGGCCTCTCAAACCTCTGTGCGTGGTCCACACCCGCAACGCCTTCGCCTCGATGAGGTGGATGAAATGAGTATAGAGATTTTCGACGCCGCTATGGGCCAAACCATGGAAGCTAGAGGTATCAGAGAGCAAACAGTTGCATCATCTACATGGCAGAATCCAGATGGTACCATGACTGAGATTTTACGCCGCGCCTCTGATAATGGCTGGCCTGTGTACCAGTGGTGCTACAAGGAAACTATGCAGGGCTGGCTATCACCTGCCCAAGTAGAAAGAAAACGAGAAACAATCTCTGAATCTATGTGGACAGTAGAGTATGACCTACAAGAGCCCAGAGGTGAAATGTTTGCTATCGACCCTACCAAGGTTGATAATATGTTTAAGCACGAACTAGGTGAGTATGAGGGTATACCAGGAGAAGCTATTGTGGTCGAACCCTACGACGCTGGTACCCCAGAACTAGATACTGAACATCCCCACTATGTGCAACCAGGATCCTATGTCACAGCAGCAGATTGGGCTAAGAAAACTGACCGAACTGTGATCACAACTATACGCATAGACTGTACCCCAGCTAGAATAGTCGCGTTCCAGCAAATGGGGCGCCTTCCATGGCCAGATATGATTGCAGCCTTTGATAAACAAGCAAACGACTACCCAGGAGAAGCTGTTCATGACGCCACTGGCCTGGGTGATGTCGTAGATGACCTCATAACCGTTGATGCCTACCCCATATACATGGTCGGGCGCCATCGCCAAGATATCTTCTCGAACTATATCAAAGCCATAGAAAATGCAGAGATAATATCCCCCTTCATTCGCTACCTGTACGGAGAGCACCGCTACTGTAAACGAGACGACCTATATAAGGCCGGAGGTCACCCGCCAGACTCCTTTGTGTCGTGTGCCCTGGCCTGGACTATCTCCGGTGGTGGCTGGTCTAGGGGTATGGGCTAGAGGCTCCGGCTGATGATACCGCTTGCCCTCATCCTCCTGGCCGTTGGCTTTGTGATTATCGAGCAACCAGCCCTGGCACTAGCTGCTATCGTTGCCCTGGTATTGTGGGATTGGTCGCGGGAGAAGCTGTGATTGAATTAGTCGCCATAATTTCCCTCGCGATCCTGGCCATGGCTCTCGTAGCCCTGGGGCAATACGCTGCGGCTATTGCTGCATCCCTGACCGCTATGATCGTGCTGTTTTCGGTCTGGTTGGATGATGTTTGATGCCGAAAGGCGTCTCCACCATGCCGAAAGGCGTCTCCACCCCCTAGGAGTTTAGAATCTTAACTAAATGCTCTGTTTTGGTTTAGAATCTTAACCAGTCATTGAATTTTGGTTTAGAATCAGCACTCCTCGGGGTCGCAATCGCTAGAATGGGGTTTGCCAGAACGACAAGCCTTGATCTTTTCATTTTCCTCTAAGTTCTCCTGTATTTTCCCACCTATTTGTCAGATACTCCTGTATTCCTGCTATTTCCCTGCTATTTCCCTGCTATTTGGCCGCTATTTGTGAACTTTATTATGACCCCTGCGCCGAGCCTCCACCCCATGTAGAAATTGGTACTTGACAAGCGGCAACGACTATGGTATTATGAGCAGGAATTGATTGATTGGTTTTTAGACAAGGAGTGAAACAGATGACACCAGAGATCGGATTGGCAGTATACAGAATGCAGGGCTCAAGGAATGGGTACAAGCACCTCGAGTTCCGCTTCGTTGACATGGGGCCAAACGTTGGCATAAGGAACGAGATCATGGAGTTGCACTGGCAGAGCCATGAGGAAGACGGCGAGTGGAAGCCCTGGTATGGGTGCCATGTAGAGGTCAAGACTTCTGACGGCGACATACTCAAGATGGCGCTGAACCTGGTAAACAGGCTGTTTGGTGGTGGTAGTTTTTGGAGCATGAGCCCTCTGGGTATCATCAATTTATCGGCAAAGAAGCGGGGCATTCGCATGGTCACCTATGACGGCAGGCTGAACAAGTTTGTGTACAATGAAGACATGGCGCCTCGGGAGTGGACTTGCTGGCGCGATGCCGATAATCAGGTCCATGCTGTAGCTGCCGACGAGGAGAGTGCTCGAGATGCTGTTGAGAAGCGTTACCGTGAGGTTGCTGACCGCAGGTACTTCTCCATGAATCGTGTTGATGAGTGGGTGGCGGCTGGTCGCCCGGTTGCCAGTGTAGACTTCAGGCCTGGACCACAGGTTTACACCACAGAGCAGGCGGTTGCCTATGCATAGAGGGTGTGGCTTGGGATAGCGGCCGTTTGGTCTCGTTCACCGCAATGGCTGAGTGAGAGCAAATGGCCGCTACTCGTGTAGCCTGCGGCTCTTGCGGCAAACGCACTTGGTTACAACAATACCCCCAGATGTGGGGGTAACCCCCTCGTCAGCATCGTAAAATGCGGGTTTCAGCTGGCACATCTCCACATATAGTGGTGCTGTTGCAGTAGTACAACAATACTGCCTGCTGGCGCTATCTCTGCCGCCCAGGCATCTGGCCTGTGCTGGTCGCGCTGTCCCCCATATTACAATATTCGTTTCGGCTTGTCAAGTACCAATTTCCTTCCTCTTCCTTCCTCTTCCTCCACCCTTGCTATGGCTGGCCAGCTATTGCCGGGTCCTGCTAATGATCCTCTACGGGCGTCTCTGCCTCGAGGGAATATAGTACTGCAGTACCAATTGCTTGACAAGCGGAAACAAATAGTGTACCATGGGGTGCAGATGAAGTTACCGGGGTTACCCCGGAGTACACCAGAGGAGAACGATATGAAACGCAAAGTGAACAAGTACCCCACCACATGCAAGTACTGCGGTGGACGAGTAGCGAAGAACGCTGGCTATGTGTACAAGCAATACGGCCGCTGGGTAGGCGCCCACCTGGCCTGCGATACCAGCGGAGCAGCCGAGGTCAGCACAATTATCATCGGAGACAATACCTACACCCGCAACTCTCGGGGTCGCTGCGAAGATGCGCCCTGCTGTGGGTGCTGCACAATCTAAGGGGGTGATCGAATTCTTCCAGGGGTGCCCCGGCAGGGGCGCTCTTGGATCCTGGGGTACGTGCGGCCGACAAGCCCCGACCTCGAGCAGTGTGAACATGGCGTGAATTGGTACTTGACAAGCGGCAACAAGTAGTGTAATATAGGGGTCAGATAGAGAGCGAACGAATAGCCGACACCCAGGCCGGACGGGAAGGGCACCACCTGCCTTATAAAAAAAAAGGGGGTGGTGCGCGTGTCCGACCTCGAGCAATATAGTACTGTAGTACCAATTGCTTGACAAGCCGAAACAAATAGTGTAACATGGGGTGCAGATGGATTGACATACACAAACGCAAGAGGAGAACGAAATGAACATAGCACACAGAAAACAAACCAGTGAAAACCAGACCAAATTTTGGGGCAGGTGCCAGTGCAAGTTCTGGCTGAGCAATGGGGCATCTCACCAGGGGCCACTGCGCTCAAGGCCAGTATGCAGCGAGCCCGTATGGGCAACTTCACCCCAGGAAGCCCACAAGATCCTGACCGCCTCAGATGACTACCAGTGGGTTATCATCTACGATAGGCCAGAGGAAAGGGATAGGCTGCAACTGTGGCCAGAGGTCATCAGCAAGCCCTGGGATTTACCCGAGGACGACCCTAATTACTGCCCGTTCTAGGAGCAGGGCACAGCGCGATAGTCGAGGCTCACCCTAAGCCGCTTGGGGTGGGCCTTTTTTGATCATGTAGCTTAGTGATGGCCATGGGGAAGGAAGGGGAAGGAAGGGGAAGGAAGGGGAAGGAAGGGGAAGGAAATTGGTACTTGACAAGCGGAAACAAATAGTGTAACATGGGGTGCAGATGGATTTATAGAGTACACAGGAGCAGAGATGAACAAACAGGTACAGCCAGAGACAGTCAAGATAGGGCAAGCGGTTAAGGTTTACCGCATTGGCCATGGCTTCGTTGAGGCCATCATTCGCCTAGTACTCGAGAAAGACCGACTGATTCAGGTGGTCCACACTGATGGGGCCACCAGTTTTCATGCATTCACATCATAGAGGTGACCAGATGACAATAAGCAAGACTCGACTGATACTCATAACATGGCTGCTCCTGGTGATCATCACCTTAGCAGCCTGCAGCCAGGTAGGGGACCCGGAGTTATTGCAGTCCCATGACCTGAGTACTGGGTACCTGATCATCGGCCGCTATACCCCATACGACCAAGGTGGTACAGCCCTGTGCTACCACGATTTTAACGTTTGCATTCTCTCTCGAGTGGAATAGTACCGTGGTACTAATTGCTTGACATGCAATAACGACTTTGCTATACTAGGGTGCAGATGGATTAACCGACACATACAGCCAGAGGAGACAGACATGTACAAGTACGTAGCTTACAGCCCCGACAGTCAAGGACAATACTCCAACCGGATCATCAGCGTTTACGCTGACAGTGACCGAGATGCCAAGAGAGAAGTCGAGCGAGCCCTGGACCGACCTGGGCGACGGGCTTACCTGGTCGAGTGGAGAATTGGTGGACGATACGTCAGCAAGGGTGGGCACTAGACTACCCCTTATTGTTACAGGAGGCGAATGATGAGCGCGACTATATCCAGGATACTCGAGACGACAGCCCGGTACCACAGCGATAAAGCGGCCGCTGAAGTTAATGAAGCAGCCGCCCACCTCGAGGTGCTACAGAGGACAGGTGCCAACCCCACCTTGATCAGCTATGCAGCCCATGTGTGTGCGGCCGCTGAGCGGGAATACAATCGCAATTTGCAGTCAGAGAATAGGGCAAGGGCCAAGCACCTCTGGATTGGATAGGAGAACACACATAAGACACTCGAGAGCCCCCAGAGATGGGGGCTTTTTTGATCTTGGCATTACAGGTGGTGGACTCGCCCGACCTCTATAGCAAGCACCAGTTTATATGGGGTAGTCCGACCAATTGCTTGACAAGCAGAAACGACTTTGCTATACTAGGGTGCAGATGGATTAACCGACACATACAGCCAGAGGAGACAGCAGATGAAATACACAGTCAAGACCTACCACACCAGTGACCACAGCGAGCGCGAGCACTTAGTAACCACCTTAAAATCGGTGGCCGTGCTCAAGCTAAACGCGATAGCCAAGAACCTGGCCAATACAGTTATAGGGGCGGGTGGAGATGTAACAGTTTACCACGACCCCGAGGATGACAGGATTGAGGTTAGGGGCAAGACCTGGAGCACAGCGGTTTATATTCTCGAGACCCCTGAGCCCCAGTTGTACAGCCGGATCCGTTACGAATTCATCGACCAATACGGGTTTGCTCGAGTATGGGCAGAGGGTGACCCTGGCCAAGAGGACCTCGTGATCGACATCGCAAACGACCGCCTGCAGAGCTTCGTAGATGAGCATGAATGCTACTCGGGAACATACCTCTTCACTGGGGCATGGGTAAGCCAGGGCGGCACCCTGGTCTCCGGGGTATACGACATCGATTTACCTGGTGAGAACGCACACATGTAAGAGGACCAGCGAATACTAGAGAGCCCCCAGAGATGGGGGCTTTTTTGATCTTGGTGCCCCTTGGATCGGCCGCTATTTAAGGGGGCAAAACGGCGCTATTAAGGGGAAAAATCCGACTCCTGTAGAACGGACAAATTGTCCGATA
>Ga0307376_10000451_pt1 | contig 50947 bp, 57 predicted proteins | sample TR2MG_FD_202536 | JGI IMG/M metagenome (GOLD analysis project Ga0307376, IMG submission 202536) | Soil microbial communities from Risofladan, Vaasa, Finland - TR-2 | ecosystem: Environmental > Terrestrial > Soil > Coastal area > Acid sulfate soil | place: Finland: Risofladan, Vaasa | collected...
TCGGCGTGGGCCACTCCACCGTCACCGACTGGTGCCGCAAGGGCCTGCTGCGCGGGACCGAGCAGGTGGGGATCGGGAACCGCAAGACGTGGCGGATTCCCAGGAGCGCGCTGGATGACTTCGAGCCGCCGCGCATTGGCTGGGTCAAGGGGCGCTCGCGGAAGCGGGAGTAGGTTCATAATCTTCAGGCGCAGGAGACCCCCGGATTTATCCGGGGGAGGAATGCGCCCACTGCCCCCTTTGTAGACTTGACGAACTCCTGAACGTGTGCTATACTCTGGTTATGCATATGACAGAATGTGTTACGCTCAAGATCGTACAACCCACACAGCGCAAGGCCCGCTGGCTGAGCGTGATGGCTGACATGTATAGCCAGGCCGTTCAGCTTGGCCTCGATGCAGCAGAATCAGAGCGCACAAGCAGCCGCAACAAGATCCACAAGGCCATGTACTATGCCTCTCGCCAGCAGTTCGGCCTGCCTTCCGATTATGCTCGCATGGCTGTCGCTGCTTCCGTCTCGCTGGCCCGCTCCTACTATGGCCTGCGCGCCAAGCAGAGACGGACTTCCTTCCCCAAGGTGAACGGCTCTCAGGGGCTCGGCCTGGGGGTCAACGCCTATGCCCTGCACAAGGACGGCGAGCGTTGGTCCTTGCGTGTCTCCACCGGCACTCGCGGCCAGTACATCTGGCTCCCCCTGCATGTCCCAGCCAAGTTCGTTGCTCGCCTGGCCCTGGCCAAAGGCGACGCCAGATTGTTCGCACGCGGTTCTGACTGGTACGTCTCGTTGCCTATCCGCGTAACCCCTGCGCCGACCGCTTGTAGCGGTGAACCGACGTTCATCGGCGTTGATCTGGGTATCGTGAGACACGCAGTCGTATCTACGCCGGATCGCTGCTTCTTCTTTTCCGGCAAGGCCGCTCGTCACAAGCGAGAACATCTTGCCAACCTGCGCTCTCGCTACGGGCATCATCGCCGCATGGATCGGGTCAAGGCCAGCAAGGGCAGGGAATCCGCTTGGGTCAAGGACGCGAATCACAAGCTGTCCGCCTCCATCGTTGAGATTGCCCTTCAGTATCCCAATCCGGTGATCGTCCTGGAAAAGCTGGACGGTATCCGCAACAGGGTCCGAGGGTCCAAGCGATTCAACCGCATGATCTCCTCTTGGCCCTTCCGCCAACTGGCCGATTTTATCGAGTACAAGGCAGCCAGATACGGTATCCCGGTGCTCTACATTGATCCTCGCGGAACGTCCAAGACTTGCCCAAAGTGCGGACACTCGACGCGCTCCAATCGCCCCGACCAGGGGCACTTCCGATGTGTCGCCTGTGGCTACGCGGCGAATGCCGATCTCGTGGCCGCTCGCAACATCGCTGCTGCTGGAGCATGTCTCTGGCAGCAAGGGCCATCTGACTTGGCCCGGCCTAACGGCCAGACTGAGAACGGAGAGAGTACTCTCTCTAGTTCTCGGCCCGATGTGGCCTCGGTTGATGCAGCCCTCGTGTGTCAACAAACCACAACCTCCAGTTCCTCGTAGGAACCTCCCCGCTTTAGCGGGGAGAGGATGTCAGAGTGCCGGACCACCACCAGGTCAGCAGAGCCCGCCTCGATGGCCGATACCAGCTCGGCGTACTGTGGGCAGTCGCGGATGATCTCATGCAGCCAGACGTAGTCGCGGCTGTGGCCAGGGATAACGATCTCCCGAGCGACCTGCCAGCCCCGCGTTTCACAGAGCTGGCGGCATTCCGCAAGCTGGACGTCGATGCTGGACTTGTCGTCCGCGGCCTGCGCCTCGGTGGAGACGGCGGCCACGATAATTACCCTGAGTACACCCATCCCCGAAGCAGGCCCCTCCCCAGGCGGTGAAAGACGGCAAAGATCCTGATACTTGTAACCATCCAGCCGGGTTTTCGCAACCTTACGATTTGCACGCCCCGCGATCCCGCGTATAATGCGCCGCAGTCGGGCTCCCCATCGCTACAACACGAATCGAGCCCAAGGAGAGTGCCTATGGCACGCAAGCCCAAGAGAACCCGCGAGATCAGCCTCCGCGCGGGGGAGGCCAGGAAGCCAGCTCGGGCTCAAGTCCATGAGGACGAGAAGCCGCAGCAGTGGCTGCGGCAAAACCCGCGGTGCCCGGTGGCGCTAACCATTGTGAGCGCCATCGCCGCTCTACAACTGATCGAGACAGGCGTCGCGGAGCTCAAGGGCCTGCTTCTGGAGCTACTTCGCTCCAGCTAGCTGCATGGCGACGTTCGCCAAGTCCCGAACGATCCGGGTCGCCTGGGTTTTGACGGCAGGGTGGGCAATCGATCTGAACAGCTCCAGCAGGAAGCGCTCGTCATCGCCCAACTCCTGCGAGTCGGGCAACCCCAGGAAGTACTGCGGGGGCCGCCGTAGCACCCGGCACAGATCCGGGATGCGGTCCGTAGTGATCAACCGATATCCCCGCTCCCACGAGCCATACGTGTCCTCCTTGGCTCGCATGGCAGATGCCACATCGCCCTGCTGCAGGCCCATGGCCTCCCGAGCGATGCGCATGCGACGACCAACCCGCTTAGCGAAGCTCTCTCCCTTTGCCATTCTGCCCCTTTAGCGCGGACCGGTGAAAGTCGGTTCCGAAGCTCTAGGCGGCCCACCCTACGAGCACATTATACGCCAACTTTACGCAAGGCGCAAGATTGCCCACCGTAGGGTATTGACATTCCGGCGACTTTCGGTTATACTAGACCCCAGGACGGGTCTTTTTTTTTGCCCGAGATCGCACGTAAAGTCGGTCTGGGCACACCGGGAGAAGGGAGACGCTATGACGAGAAGGCAACGGGAGAGGGTGCAGCCGGTGAGCCTGAGCCTGGCGCCCGGCGTTAGGGCACGGCTAGAGGAGCTGGCACAGCGGACGTTTCGCAGCAAGTCGGCGGTGGTCGCCCTGCTGCTGATGAACGCCGACATGGAGGACCTGCGGGGCCTCAAGGAGCGCGATGGGACCGAGTCCTGAAGCACGAGGGCGCGCATGGGGAGTGCTGCTCGGGGCCTACCGGGCGGCCAGGCAGAGAGGAGGGACGACGGATGCGCAAATGGTGGCGGAACGTCGGGCGCAACCCGGTGACGGGGTACAAGAGTCGGTGGTGGTGGCTGCCGGTGGCGGCTTGCCTCCCGATTGCGTTCTGGTTCCCGATAGGGACCATCATCTACGGCCTGATCGTGGGCAGCCTGCTGATCCCGCGTGAGCGGTAAGCAAAAGCCCCGGCCCGATGGTGGGTGGTTGCGGGCCGGGGCTGCAAGGGGACGATCAGCCGCCATTATAGGCGGTAGAGGGAGAAAAGCAAAATGCAGGTCAAGACGATCAGCGTGACCTACGGACGCAAGTGGAATCTAGGCTCTTTTGAGAGCATGCACATCGAGGCCAGCGCCTGGGCCGACCTGGACCAGGGAGAGGAGGAGCTGGGCGCCTACGCCCGGCTGTTCGCCGAAGTCAAGGACGTGGTGAAGGCGGAAGCCATGCCGGTGCTGCGCAAGACGACGGCGCGCGTCGAGGAAGTGTACGCGGGCCTGCCCGTGGCGGGCGGGGCCAAGACCAACAGCAATGGAGGCAAGTAGAGTGGCAATCCAACAGATCGCGGACCGCTCCCAGAGGAGCATCCTGCGAACCATCGGCAAGCTGCGCAAGGGCGACGTCAAGCCCGAGCGTGGGCCAGGCCGAGACCTGGATACCGTGTTCAGGTTCACGGCGGATGACCCAGCGGTCATGGCGGCGTTTATGAACGCCTACCACACCGACCGGGTGGAGAGCGTGCGGGCCTACCTGCCCTTTGCGCACGTGCGGGACAATTGGGACTACTGGATCGAAGGCTGGGCACGGGCCGGGCAACGCAATCGGCTGGTCTACCGCTGCGACGGCGTGGTCTGGGTCAAGTGGCTCGTGGCGGACGGCAGGAGCTACAGCCACGAGCGCAAGACCTGCCCCTACTGCAGCGGCGAGCAGCCGGCCAAGCCCGGCGACCACAAGCCGGTGGGCCGGCTGGCGCTGATTTTGCCCGAGCTCCTGAGCCGGGGCTGCGTGGGCCAGGTGACGCTAGAGACCCACGCGCTGACCGACCTGTACGCCATCGAAAAGGACCTGTACAACATCCAGACCCAGCGCACCGATGGCCGGGAGGACCTGCGCGGCATCGAGGTGATCATCCACCGGGTGCTGCGCGATATTCCCACCAAGGAGCACGGCGTGCGGACCCTGGGCGTGGTGACCGTCGAGCCAGTGGCCGAGTGGATCGAGGCCCAGGTGGCCCAGGCGCGCGCGGCGGCGCTGGCCATCGGGGTCCCGACGGGCAAGATCCCGGTGCTGGGCGGCGTGAACGTCGACCCGGAAACTGGGGAGCTCCTGGATGATGAGACCGAGGCGCCCTGGGATGAGGGGACCGAGCAGGGCAACGGCGCAGCGGCCAAGCCTGCAGCGGCCAAGCCTGCAGCGGCCAAGTCCCCGGCACCAGCCCCGGCCCCTGCGGCGCCTGCGGCTGGCAAGTCCCAGGCGCCCAAGGAATGGTACGAGACCCAGGAGGGCAAGGCGCGGGTCACGAGCCTGACAAAGGGACTGGAGATCAGCTCGGCAGAGGAGCTGGCCACGGCCAGCGGGGTGGCCAAGCTCCGCGATTTCCCCGGCACGCTCGACGATCTGTGCGACGCCCTGCGGGACTATGCCGCGGGCCGGGAAAGGGGCAACGCTGGCCTGCCCGCGGACTGGAATGGCAAAGACGAGAACCGGGCGACCATCGTGGAGTTCGCGGTGGCGGCGGCAGGGGCGCGGCAGATCGCGGCGCCGGGCTACAGGCACGTCCTGCAGGCGCTGGGAGTGGAGCGCCTGGCCGATTTCATGGGGACCTTCCTGCAGGCGCAGACCAAGATCATCGACCTGCTGGATGAGCCCGAGACGGGCGAGCCGGAGCCAGGGCCTCCGCCAGAGGGGATCGACGGGATCCCCGGCGTGGAGTCCATCGCATTCTAGGAGAGGGCCAACAGGCCCCGGCACGCGCCGGGGCCTCCTGATTCGTACAAGGAGAGACAAAGTGACAGAGCAAGAGACCATGGCCAAGGGGCTGGCCGAGCGGGCGCTGAAAGCCTATCACCAGGACCAGGCTGAGGCGGAAGCGGCGCGCAGGCGGGAGCTGGTCGAGATCGAGCGCAAAGTCCGCTACAACATGCTGGAGACCTTCGGGGAGACGCCCAAGGTCACGATGATCAGCCTTCGCGAGGGCTGGGCGACCTTCCGGGACGGCACCAAGCTGGCGATCTGCCACCAGTACGGCAAGGAGTGGCGCCTGGCGGGGTGCTGCCAGGAGTGCGACGCCGTGGTTCCGGCGCAGGTGGCCAACAACATCTATGAGCTCGGGCACGCGCTGGCCGAGGGACCGGCAAGCCACTTCGGCGACGGGCGGGTGCTGTGCCGGGAATGCCGTCAGGCAGAGAACAGGGCCAAGGAGAATGATGGCTGGCTGGGGCTAGCGGAGCCCGAGCTCCAGATCGCGGCCAAGCTCTACCGGGTGGTGCAAGAGATGATCAGGAGGGAGGCGGAGTGACAGAGCAACTGACCGAGTACAAGGGACTGGCCGAGCGGGCGGCGGAAGTCTACCAGAAGCAGCGGGCCGAGCTAGAGGCGGCGCGCCAGGCGGATAAGGCCGAGTGTGCCGAGCTCATCCAGCGGCGGGCGGAGGCGCTGTTCGGGGAGAGCCCGGTCGTGGAGATGCTCAACAGCTACCAGGGCCTGGCCACGTTCGCGGACGGCACCAAGCTGCTGGGGACCCGGCTGAACCGCAGGACCTACTTCGAGCTAGTCGCGCCGTGCGAGACCTGCGGGAAGCGGACCCCGCTGTGGGAGGTCGACAGCCTGCACCGCCTGGGTGAAGTCCAGGCGCTGCTGCCGGGGGAGTATTACGACGACGGGTGGTGCGTGTGCCAGGACTGCCGAGTAGAGACCGAGGCGCGCGCGCAAGGGGAGCTAGAGGACCTGGCCCCACAGGAGCGCGAGCTGGCGGCCAAGATCTACAAGCTGCTCTACCGGATCGTGCGGGAGGTGGCCGAGTGAGCGAGCTAGAGCGCAAGATCGCGGATTTGGCAAAGCAGCGGGTGTCGGTCCTGGTCGCGCGGGCGCGGGTGGACGGGCTCCAGCAGGAGATGCAGGCCCTGGCCATCGCCGAGCAGCTACGCCAGGCGAGCAAGGTCCTGGCCGAGGCGCTGAACGGCGAGCAGTCGCTATCGGTTGCCGTGCGGGAGGAGGCGCTGCGTGCGTTCCGGGAGACGGGCGACAAGCGGCCAGCCGGCGGGGTGCAGATTCGCATCGGCAAGCGGGCCGCGTATGACCAGGCCAACATGGTGGGCTGGCTGCGGGCCAACGCGCCGGTCTACCTGGAGATCGACCCGCGGCGCACGGCGGACGTGGTGGGCTACCTGGCGGGCGCAGACGACACCGCCAACTGGCTACAAGTGAACGACGCGGCGCTGCAGAAGGCCAAGGAGAGCCTGCCGGGGGCGCCGCTAGACATCGTCACCGAGCCGTCGGTGGCGATTAGCGGCACGCTGGAGATTCCAGAGGAGCCGGTGGAGACAGAGGGAGGGGAGCTATGAACAAGTACCGAGTACACCTACGCTTTACCGAGCCCATCCTGGGCACCGTGCCGGGCAACCCGGACATCTACAAGGAGCACATCCAGAGCAAGCTGGAGGCAGAGGGGAACGACAACGGGAGCGCCACGGACATCGAGGATGAGATGGAGACGCTCCCCGAGGCGCTGGAGAAGGGCACCACCGGGTTTCACCGCCTGGAGGATGGCGCCCCGGCGCTGTACGACTATGCCATCAAGGGGTTCTTCAAAGACGCCTGCAGCATGCTCAGCCGGGACCCCGAGTCCGGGAGCGCCAAGCTGAGGGCGTTTCGGAAGGTGATCGATGGGCTGGTGTTCGTATTCCCCAGGCTCATCCGCCTGGAAGTGCCCGAGGCGGAAGCGATCAGCATCCTGGTGCGGCCCTTGCGGGCACAGACCGCCAAGGGCGAGCGCGTGGCGCTGGCGGCGAGCGAAGCCTGCCCGGCGGGGACCACCTGCAGCTTTGAGATCCTGGCCCTGGGGAAGATCCCGAAGGGCCTATTCCGGGAGTGGCTGGAGTACGGCGCCCTGCGCGGCCTCGGCCAGTGGCGCAACGCGGGCTATGGGCGATTCGAGGCGACCTTAACGGAGGTCGAGGCGGCGCAATAGCTGGGCGGCACATGGCGACGCGCCGCGCGGCGTCGCATCGCACGGCAGAGGCATAGCGTGGCCTAGCTCGGCAAAGGCACTGCACCGCGAGGCAGAGCGACGCGTGGCAAAGGCAACGCGCGGCGGCGCGCCGCAGCGCAGCGAAGCACAGCAAAGCAAAGGCGGAGCGGAGCATCGCGAGGCAACGGCTTGGCGCAGCGCAGCGAAGCACAGCAAAGGCGAGACGGGATGCGAGCGGGAGTGGCCGGGGGCCACCAAATCAGACAAGGCTCAATAGGAGGCACGATGTTCAAACTACTGGGGGTGTTGGCGTTCTTGGGTTTCTGCGGGCTGCTGTTCGTGGCGGCGCCGCCTTTGGGGATCGGCCTGCTCGTGATTGGAGTAGCGGTCAAGATCTTGATGAGATGAGGCGCGGCAAAGGCATGGCGAGGCGACGCCCAGCATAGCAAGGGCAAGGAAATGCACTGCTTAGCCCAGCAAAGCAAGGGCATGGCGTAGCTCCGCCACGCAGGGCAAAGGCACCGTAAGGGAGGCGCTGCAGAGCGGCGCCTCCAAGACAGACACAGGAGGGAGACGTGTACCAGCAAGGGGCGATGTTTGCGAAGGCGGGCCTGGGCGGACCCACCAACTACTGCGAGCGGTGCGGGCGGGCGCTGAGCAACCCGACATCGCGGCAGGCAGGGATGGGACCCATCTGCCGCCACAAGGTGGGGCGCGGCAGTGGCCAAGGGCAAGAGGAGGACATCGCGGACCGTACTATCGGCTCGCCGCTAGAGGCGGGCATCATCATCCGCCGGGGAGCGGACGGGGTCACGGAGACCAACGTGCCGCACCTGGTGGTGGAGCACAGCCCGAGCGGCTACGAGTTCGGCTACGCCGGCAGCGGACCCGCGGACTTGGCGCTCAACCTGGCCGAGGCCATCCTGCGGCGAGAGGGCTACCGCGGGGAGGAGGTCAAGACGTGGGACGGCGGGCGCTGCCTGCGGCTGGCCTACGAGATCTACCAGGAGGTGAAGTGGCGGTGGATCGCCACCATCGAGCGGGTGGAAGGGGTGACGCTGGACTACCAGGAGGTCGCGGACTACGTCAAGATGCAGGCGACCAAGGTGCTGGCGCGTGAGGTGGCTCAAGCCCAGGGCCTGTCGCTATAGGGAGGGAAACGATGGAAGGGTCCGTGGAGTCGAACAAGGCGACGACGCCGCGCTGGCGCCTGGCCGGTGACGAGGGCGGCCTCGTGGTCACCCGCCATGGCGTGACCGTGCGCTGCGTCTGCGGGGACCTGATCCCGCCACCGACCGGGCAGGAATTTTGCTGCCCCAGGTGCGGCATGGAGTGGCGCATTCGGCTGCAGTGCCGCGAGTGGCAGAACGACTGGCAGGAAGCCCGCGGGGGCTGAGTAAAAAGAGGGAGAGACAAACGTGGAGTTGAGATTTGAGAGCTTCGCAGAGACAAAGTCCTTCGTGCGCAAGCAGCGCAAGGACACCAAGTGGAGCGCGCGCGGCCATTTCACCGTGGTCGAGGCGCAGATGCCCGTGCCAGGGGCCAACAAGACCCTGCGGGGGCTCGGGTTCGCCAAGTACAACCCGAACGACGCGGCCCTGGTGAATGAGCGCGGGCAGCCCGCGCTCCCCTTTGACTATGACCGGGGCTACCAGATCGCCTTCGGGCGCGCCGAGGCCGAGATCGCCAAGCAGCTATGGAACGCCTCGCGGCTCCGGATCGACGTGGCGACGATCTCCTGGGATGTCGTCAATCGGCCCGCCAAGTTGGCGGTGCTGGTGGTGGGTGCTTCCGGCGATTGTGCCCCTGAACAGGCCGAGCCGGACCCAGACGACGTGCCGTTCTAGGCGGCCAGGCCCGCCTCGCTCGACCAAGGGTGGGGCGGGCCTTGACTTTGTGTCGGGCATAGGATACACTACGGGAGCCACAGAGCGGGCAGGCAGGGCCGGACCCAAGTGACGCTATAGCCCAGCGGGCTGCCGACCCGTAAGGTCGGGGCGAAAGCCCCCCCTTGTCTCCCTGATTCTGTGGCAGGTTTCCGGGACCACGAGTCGGCAGCCCAGTGCGCTATAGCGTCTTTTTTTCCGCTCGCTAACACGACAAGAGGTCGTGCTGGGGCGACCCAAGGCTAAGGAGTGCTCGGCGTGAGTTCGGTGATTGCACCAGAGAGCGCCAAGGAATACCTGGACGCGCTCGTCAAGGCAGCCGAGGCGGAGGAGCAGGAGCGGCAGCGCTGGCAGTCCGGCGCCGCGGAGTCCCTGCCACCGGAGCCCGAGTACCAGTTCTCCTATGATCTCCTGCGCGGCGAGCCACCCGCGGCGGTCTACACCGAGCCCATCACCCTGGACGCGGCGAGGGAGCGCGTCGAATCGGCCCTCGACGCCTATCTGGATGAGCCCGAGCCGGACTACGCCCTGCTGATCAAGGCGCTGCCGGGGACCGGCAAAACGACGGCGGGCGTGCGGGCCAGCGAGATCCTGGCGACCAAGCACCAGCGGGTGCTGTACGCGGGGCCGCGGCACGATTTCTACGGCGACATCATGGAGATCGCCGCCGACCCCGACCTATGGTACGAGTGGCTGCCCCGGCAGGCCGAGAGCGAGACCAAGATCGAGACCTGCAAGTACGCCGAGCAGATCGATCTCTGGCTGACGCGCGGCTACCGCGGGATAGACTTCTGCGAGCGCATCTGCGGCTGGGACCACGTCGGTAACGGCTGCGTCTACCACGGCCAGAAGAAGCGGCACGAGCCCTGCATCTTCGGCCAGCACCAGCACGTCTCGATGGGCCACCCGCTAGAGTTCTCCGTGGTCATAGGCGACGAATCGCCGCTGGGGGCCTTTTGCTGGGTGCGCAGAATCCCAGGCCGCTGGGTGACGGTTCCGGGGATCGCCAAGGGCCATCCGCTGGCTGTCGTCCTCACCGGGCTGCGGAGCCTGTGCGAGCAGGGCGTGACCACCGATGGGGAGAGCCTGCTGGGGCACCTGGGCGGCGCGGCGTTCGTGGCCCAGGCGTGCGCCGAGGCCGACATACCCCTGGACCCGCACTACCTGGCGCCGGACATCCAGAACGCCAAGGACGTGGCCGAGGTGCCCTACGCCTACCTGCACCAACTAGTGCCCATCCTGGAGCGGGAGGCCGGGGCCGCGGCCCAGGGGATCCAGTATCTGCACCGGGTGGTGGTACACAAGGGGCACCTGCAGCTTTACCTGCGGCGCCCGGTAGACGACAAGCTCCCACGCTACATCGCCTGGCTGGACGCCACGGCAGACGAGCGCATCTACCGGGCCTGCCTGCAGCGCAAAGTCCGGGTCGTGGACGCCCAGCCCGAGCTCAGGGGCCGCATCTACCAGGTGTGGAGCCGGGCCAACGGCAAGGGGACGCTGCTGAGCAAGGAGGGCGTGCTGACGCCCAAGGCCGGACAACTAGAGGCCCAGGTGCGGCGCGTTATCGAGCGGGGTGGTTACCAGTCGCCTGCCATCATCAGCTTTCAGAAGGTGGTGGACGGGACCCCGACCTTCGAGGCCATGCCCAATAGCCATTTTTACGCGGCCAGGGGGACCAACGCCCTGGAGGACTGCGACGCGCTGATCGTGGCCGGGACGCCACAGCCCAGGGCCACGGACATCCAGACCATCGCCGTGATGCTGTTTCAGGAGCGGCTAGAGGCATTTACCGCGCATTGGAGCGCCAAGTGGCAGAGCTACAACTACATCGGCCCGGACGGAAAGGGCGCCCGGTGGCCGGTGGGCGGGTTCTGGGGCGAGCCCGACCTGGTCGCCGTGCTGTGGAGCCTGCGCGAGGCCGAGATCATCCAGGCGGCGCACCGGGCCAGGCCGGTCAACAGAGAGGTGGATATCTGGCTGCTGACCAACCTGCCCGTGCGGGAGCTCCCGCCGACCGAGCTCATGTCGCTACGGGAGCTATACGGCGCGCCCGAGGGCGTGCGGGTCTTTGGCTGGTCGGGCGCGCTGGACTGGGCCAGGAGCTGGCCCGAGCCCCACTTCACCACCGGCGACATGGTGCGGGGGATTGACATCGACTGGCACACGGCGCGCAAGTACGTGCAGGCGCTGGCCCAGGAGCACCCCGGCGAGTTCCGCCTGATCCAGGCCGAGCCTGGCAGGGGCTGCGGCAGGCCGGGATTGGTCGTCGAAGTGCTGGCCAATTCCGGCCAAACCCCTTGACATTGGCACGGTGCTGTGCTATTATATGCTCACGTTCTGTCAAGATGGAAGTGAAAGGGGGGCGACATGCTACGGGACTACCAGCAGAAGGCGGTGGACGCGGTACGGGCCGAATGGGCGAACGGCGTTCAGAGCACCCTGGGGGTGGCGGCGGTGGGCGCGGGCAAGACGAACGTCTTTCTGGCGCTGCTCGTAGAGGAGCTCACGAAAAACCCCAAGGCGCGGGCGCTGGTGCTGGCGCACCGAGAGGAGCTGATCTACCAGCCCATCGAGCGCCTCTACCAGTTCTGGCCCGAGTGGAAGGGTCAGGCCGGGGCGGTGATGGCCGAGTACGACGAATGCGACCGGCGCATCGTGGTGGCCACGGTTCAGACCCTGAACAGCGGGAATCGCCTGGCCAGGGTCCTGGCGCACGGCGCCATCGACTACGTGGTCACGGATGAAGCGATTCACGCCGTGGCCGACACCTACCAGGCGGTCTACCAGGCGCTGCGGGAGGCCAACCCGGACGTGCGGCACCTGGGCGTCACGGCCACGCCCATGCGCGAGGACAAAAAAGGGATGGCCGAAGTCTACGAGAGCGTGGCCTTCAAGTACGGGCTCAAGGAGATGATCAAGGCGGGGTGGCTGGTGCCGCCGCGCTGGCTGGCGATTCACGTCAAGCTGAGCATCAAGGGCGTGAGCAAGCACGACGGGGACTACAGCGCCAAGGGCCTGGGCTCGGTGTACGAGTGCGACAACTGCTTCGACCTGGTGGTGGCGAGCCACCACAAGTACGCCCAGGAGCGGCAGGCCATCGCCTTTACACCGACGGTCGACGGGGCCTATCGGCTGGCGGCCAAGTTCCGCGAGGGCGGGATCGTGGCCCAGGCCGCGGACGGCACCACGCCGCGGGAGGAGCGGCGGCGCGTCCTGACCGATTTCCGGGCGGGCAAGACCAAGGTGCTGGTCAACGTCGGGATCTTCACGGAAGGGCTCGACATACCGCAGACAAGCTGCATCCACATGGTGCGGCCCACCGGGAGCGACGCCCTGTATACCCAGTGTCTGGATGATGCAACCGAGATACTGACTAAGCGTGGCTGGATGGGCAAGGACCAGATTGCCAAAGATGATCTGGTCGCCGGACTGGATCTCGGGAAAAACGCGATTTGCTGGGCTGCAATGCAGCAGAAGATCGAGCGCTCCCTAGCCCCTGGGGAGCGCATGTATGGTCTGTTTTCGGATTGTGTTGATATCCGTGTGACCGGTGGCCATCGCATGATCTATCGCAACAAAAACGCGGGAGCCAAATGGCGGATTAGCACGGCAGACGAAATGGCCAAGCGGAAGAGCGACTATGTCATCCCTGTAGCGGGGCACGAGAAGGTCGAGGGCTTGCCGCTTACGGATCACGAGATTCGTTTCATTGCCTGGGTTATGACAGATGGCTGCATCAACTCGTTGAATGGCCAAATCACAATCAGTCAGGCAGAACATCAGCCCTACCACCAGCAGATCGAAGACACGCTCAAGCGATGTGGCTTCAAGTATGGCGTTCATCGCCAGTGCGGTGCCTCGAACTTTCGGCGGCGTTCGGCGCAGATCAACTATACCGTATCCAGGGGGCAGCCACGAGGCCGGGACAAGCACCTCAGCGGCTGGGGACGTCTGGAGCCCTATCTGAGTAAGGGCTTCTCCCCATTGCTGGAAGAGATGGATGAACGCCAACTCGCTGTGCTCCTGGAGACGGTCAACTTCGCAGATGGCAGCAAACAACATCAGCAATACATCTCCAAGGGTCGCCCTTGGACGCGACGCACACTTACCATACACAAGGGCAATCGACTGTTCGTGGAAAGACTTCAGGGTCTCTGTGTGCGCCGTGGCTGGCGCTGCAATGTTGTTGAAGCGACTAGCTCAGCCGGGAAGCCGTTCTTTCGCCTTCACGCGTATCGGGAGACAGACCGCTATGTGGGAGGACAGACGGCCGGGGCCTATGATGGCCGACCGGTCCTGCATGAAGTCGCGGCGGTGCCTGGGGAGGTCGTCTGGTGTGTGCAGAACGAGCTCGGCACGCTCGTGACTCGACGTCATGGCAAAGTGGCTATCCTGGGAAACTGCATCGGCCGCGCGTTGCGGCTAAGCCCCGGCAAAGAGGACGCTTTGGTGCTCGACTATGTGCCGCTAGAGGCGCGGAACCTGACTCTGATGGGCGACATCCTGGGGCTCGACACCCGCAAGGAAGTGTACATCGCGGACCCCGAGCAGGCAGAGGAAGGGGACGTGCTCGGCGGGTTCACCTTCGACGGCAAGACCAAGTGGATGAGCGGCGACCCGATGGAGATCATCAGCCGCCAGCTAGACTACCTGCAGCTTTCAGCCTTCGCCTGGCACCAGGACAATAGGAGCGGCTGGCTCACCCTGGGGCTGGGGGAGGCCCGGGACGGGATCGAGCGGACCCTGGCGATTAGCAAGCCGGACGCGGACGGCCAGTGCGAGCTTTGGCTGGTCTGGACCAACCGGCAGGCGCTGGGGCACGGGAACCAGGCGGTGCTGGGCCAGGTGGGGACCTTCGAGGAAGTGAGCGAGCGGGCGGACCTGCTCATCGAAAAGTATCACAACGCGGCCCTGGCAGCCCGGTCGCGCGGGTGGCGCAAGCAGCCCGCGAGCCCAGGCCAGGCCAAGTTCGCATCGAGCCTCAAGGTTTGGCAGGAGGGCCTGACCAAGGGGGCCTGCGCGGAAGTGATCACCCACGCCCTGGCGATGCGGGCGATCACCAGGATGCAGAAGCGGTTCGGCCAGGGGGCTCCGTTCGTGGGCGAGCCGAGCCCCTATTTCGTAGCAGCCGGGGCGGCAGAGTAGCTGCCCCGCCAACGCGGCAGAGAGGAGCGGATACGATGGACCTGTTTCACGCTTACTCAAACAGCGGCAAGGGCGGCTGGCGCTGCCCTTGCTGCCGACCAGGCGGCGGATTTCGCAAAGTCCTGCGGCGGGCGGCGCGGCGCCTGATTCGCCGTGCCGACCGGGCCGAGTGGCAGAGGGAGGGACACCTGCAATGAGCGAGAACAGCTTATTCGCGCGGTTGTGCGCGCGCCTGGCGGCGAATCCCGACAGCCAGGGGGAAGTCCACGTGGACTGCCCGTTCTGCGGCAAGGAGGCCAAGCGGGGCCAGACCCACGCCAGCTTCAGCGAGCGGGGATTCCATTGTTTCGTTTGCGGCCAGGGGACCAGCCTGGCCCACTTGGCCGAGATGCTGCTCGGGAGAGAAGCCCCGGAGCCTGTCGTGCCCGCATATCCGCGGCAGACCGAGCGGGCGCGCAAGCCGGTGGTGCCGGGGCGGCTGGATGAGTTCAGCCGGCTGGCCGAGCTCTACGCCTCCTCGACCGTGGCCCTGGCCTACTGGCTCAAGTACAAGCCGGTGCCCGAGGAAGCGGTCAGCGCCTATCGGCTGGGCCTGGGGGCCTACCCCAAGCACATGAGCCGCTGTGAACACCAACGCCTGCAGGTGCCGCTGATCGCCCAGGGGAAGGTGGTCGGGTTCCGCGGGCGCCAGTTGGTCTGGCGCTGCTCCTGCGGCAAGTGGCTGAGCCCGAGCGGGAGCCGGATGATCCTGTACAACGGGGAGCGCCTGACCGGGGAGCCGCACGAGGGCATGGGCTACGCCTACGGCTGGCGGCCCATCGCGGGCAAGGTGCTCTTCATCGTAGAGAATCCCATCGACGCCCTGCTGCTAGAGGCGCGCTACCCCAGGGTCTGCGCCGTGGCCACCCTGGGGGTGACGATCTGGCAAGCCGCCTGGACCGAGCTCGTGGCCAGGGCCAGGCCGGGGCTGGTGATCGTGGCCTACGATAATGACCGGCCAGGGAACGGGGGCGGCCAGCGCGGCAAGGAGGCATGGCTGGCGGACCCGAAGCACAAGCAGGACATCGTGCCGAACGGCATCCGCCTGGCCAACCGGCTGCTGGAAGCCGGGGTCCGGGCACGGTTGGTGCAGTGGGCCGGGTACCCGCTGAAAACAGACGTCGGTGACGCACTGAAGGGAGCGACGTGCCGGAGTTGATCGGCTGGATCTCGGTCCTCACGACTGCGGCCTTGATCGGGGCGGTCGTGGGGCTGGTGTGGCTGGTAACAAGGACCCAGGAAGGGGGAGACGATGAGTGAGGGACTGAAGAAGGCGGCGATCATGGCCTACGCGGATGCCAGGGCCAAGCTGGGCAGGCAGGCGGTGCGTGATTTCCGGCGCTGCTTCAAGACCAGGCCCGACCACGTGGCGGCCAGGGATGCAGACACCACGGTGTACGTCACCGCCAACGGGCTTGAATTCGAGGGGCGCTACGAGCGGACGCCGTATGGCAACTGGTGGACCTGGACGCTAAGGGGCCAGGAGGTCTACACCCTGGTCGACGTGGGGCGGGTCATTTGCGGGAGGGGAGCATGAGGGAGAGACCGATCGTTTTCAGACCCGAGATGCTGCGGGCGATCCTCGCGGGGCGCAAGACAGAGACCAGGCGGCAGCGGCTACGAATACAAGCGCAATGGCTGGAAACTTGCTCCTTCGGCAAGGCGGGGGACCGGCTATGGGTCCGCGAGGCGCTGTCTGGGTGGGGCGACTATGCGCGCTACGCGCTGGATGGCGCGGTCGTCTATCAGGGCGCAAACCCGATCCGCTGGGAGTGGCAGCGAGCCAGGCTCCAGGCCATGTTTATGCCCAGGCGCGCTGCCCGCTACTTCCTGACCGTCAAGTACGCCTACCCCAAGTACCTGTGGGACATCGACCAAGAGGGCGCCCAGAGGGAGGGGTTCGGCAGCGTGCAAGAGTTCGCCGGCTATTGGGACAAGCTGAATGAGCGCCGGTATGGGGCGGCGTGGAAAGATGACCCGCGTGTGTGGGTGATAGGATTCGAGCTAGAGGAGGCCAAGTGATGCTCAAGGGAGACAAGCCAAGCGAGTATTTTCTCGGCGCCATCCTGCGCGCCTACGACACGGCGCGGCGCCATAAGCCAGAGGAGAGCCCGAGCCCGAGCGCGCTGTGGGACTACATCTGCATGGAGGCGCTGCGCCGGGGGACCGGGGGATTCGAGATCCTGTTCACCTGGGACCATTCGCGGGCCAAGGACAAAAACCGCATCGGAACGATCATCGAGGTCATCGAGGCCGGATACGTGCCCGGATTGAAGCTGGCGCGGGGCAAAAGGGGCGGGTTCCTCGTGGTAGAGCTAGAGAAGCTGCAAGAGGAGGTCAAGTGAGCGAGAGCACCAAGACCGAGATCCTATACCGGGTCATCGACGGCATCGTCTACCCGGCGCACAACGGTGTGCCGCTGCAGCACAAGCGCACGGGCCGCATCGCCGCCTTCCGGGAGGAGGCGCGGGCCAACGGCAAGCTGTACTATACGTGCGAGCTCCCGCCGACCAAGCAGGGCTCGCACTACCTGGTCTACGCGGCAGAGGAGTGGGCTGTGCCGGAAGGGGTCGTGGTATGAAAGTAGATCTGACGGAAGGGAGCGAGATGGGTGACAGATTCAGGGCGCTGGCGATAGCGAAGGTGCTGGCCGAGAGGGCGCGGCAGGATGAGAAGTGGGGCCAGCGGAACCACGGCGACATAGCCTGGAGCGTGATCTTGGGCGAGGAAGTCGGGGAAGCCTGCAGGGCCATTCTAGAGGAAGGGGACGTCGAGCGCGAAGTGGTACAGATCGCCGCCGTGGCCGTGGCCTGGCTGGAGGCGATCTATCGGCGCCAGCTTAGGACGCGGGAGCTACAGCAACAAGGAGAGCAGCATGCGTAAGATGATCGTTCTAGCACTACTACTGGTGGCCCTGGCGGGCTGCACCAGCCCGACCGAGATCGGGCCTTACGGGGTGCACAAGTGCCCGCCGGGCTGCATCCACGGGCGCGTCATGTGCGTGTGCTGGCGATGAACCAGGAGCGGCACGAGCCCAAGGACGCCATCCAGCGGGTCTGGGTCGACGAAGCCCGCGAGATTGACCCCGAGGCGGTGCGCAAGGTGGCCGAGTACATCGGGGGCCAGATGCGCAGGAACATCGAGGGCGGGATGCTGGCCATCATGGCGGGCGTCGCGCGGGCGCTAGAGGAGGCGCAATCGCAGTGGTTCGCCGAGGTGCGGCGAGCAGCCGCGGCTTTGCCCGGCGCCTGGGGGGCGCCGGGCGCCACCGACACCTGGGCGGCGCCGACTGCCCAGGATTGGGCCGAGTTCATGGAGGAGCTCCAGGAGGAGTTCGGGGTCGAGCCCAAGCCAGAGCAGCCAGCGCCCTGGCTAGGGCTACAGCCCCGTCGGCTGCCCGAGCGGGGGCGAGTGGAGCGCCTGCCCAAGCGGGCGAGGCAGCGATGGAGCCCGCCGGGGCGTCGGGGCTAGGGGCCAAGGGGAATAATGGGAATTACGTCTATATATATATAGACGTAATTCCCATTATGATAACGGGTCAAGTAAGAGAGGGGCCGGGAATAAGTGGAATTACGTCTATATACGTAACCGCGTTTATTATAACGTGTCAAGCAAGGGAGCGGCATGTACAAGCATGGGCAAGTGGATGAGAACCAGGCCGAGATCGTCTCGGTCTTCCGGGGACTAGGGGCCAGCGTGGCCATCACGTCCGACCTGGGGGCCGGGTTCCCGGACCTGGTGATCGGCGTAGAGGGCGAGACCGAGCTCGTGGAGGTGAAGCGGCGCAAGGGCCGGCTGACCCACGACCAGGAGGAGTGGTTCGACGCCTGGCGGGGCCGCAAGCCGGTGGTCGTGCGCAGCATGGGCGACGCGGTCGACCTGGTAAGGGACATGAAGCTGCGGGCCAGGCGCGCCTTTGTGGCACGCGTCCGACCGTGCCCAGAGCAGTAGTGGCCTGTACGCCAGGTCGGATATACGCTATAATCGAGAGGAGAGAGACATGTGGATCTTTTGTGAGGCGGGCTTCTTCAGCGCCGTCCAGCACCAGGCCAGTGAGGTGACCATCCGGGCCAGGTGCCGAGAGGACCTGGAGGCCCTGAATGTCTGGTGCCCGCGGATGGGCGCCATCGTGGAGACGCCGGGCCGGGACTATGCCTATCGCGCCACGGCCAGCAAGGCCGATTGGGCGGCGGCGGTGGCGATTCTGGCCCAGGACATCGACTATCCCAACTTCAAAGAAGCCGCGCGGCGCCGGAACAGGCTGCCGGGCCGGTTGGCCGCCTACCACCAGATCTGGGAGGCGCTGCGCAACTGGCAGGCATCGCTCAAGGGCAAGGGCAAGGGGCGGGGCCAGCGGCAGCGGCGGCTATGGACGGACCCAGATGAGCCCTGGTGGATGGCAGAATCGCATCGTTGAGCAAGGGGAGGCGGACCCGAACGTCCTCCTCCCTAATCCCCTGAATTGGCGCGCCCACCCGGCAGAACAGAGCCAAGTCCTGGAAAGCGTTCTGGAGACGGTCGGGTGGGTGGACCGCATCATTGTCAACAAGCGCACAGGCCGCCTGGTCGACGGCCACCTGCGGGTGGCGCTGGCCAAGCGGCGCGGTATTCCCCAAGTCCCGGTTTCCTACGTGGACCTTTCAGAGGAGGAGGAGCGCCTCGTCCTCGCCACCTTCGACCCCATCACCGGCATGGCACTGGCCGAGCAGGCCGTACTCAACGACCTGCTAGAGCAGGTCTCGACGGACAACCCCGTGCTGCAGGGATTCCTGGACGCCATGGCCGCGGCTCCGGACGCCGAGCTAGAGCAAGTCCCCGATGATTGGGAGCAGGAGGAGCAGGGACCGGCCCTACAGTCGCCACCCGAGGCCCTGCGAGAGAAGTGGGGCACGGCCCTGGGCCAGCTCTGGACTGTCCCGAGCCGGACGCTCCCCGGCGGAAGCCATCGGCTGGTTTGCGGCGACGCCGCCAACTCTCGAGTTGTGGCCCGGCTGATGGGGAGGCACCGGGGCCGCTGGATGTGGACCGACCCGCCATACGGCGTGGACTATACCGGGAGGACCAAGGACCAGCTCAAGATACAGAACGACCTGGCGGGCGGGCTGGGCGAGCTCCTGGCAAACGCCTTCCGCCTGGCGGACCGCTACCTGGTGGAGGGGGCGCCCGTCTACATCGCCCACCCGGCGGGGCCGCTGAGCCTGGTCTTTGGCGCCACCGTCCTGGCCGTGGGCTGGCATTTTCACGAGACCCTGGTCTGGGTCAAGAACAGCATGGTGCCGGGCCACAGCGACTACCACTACAAGCACGAGCCGGTGATGTACGTCTCCAAGGGCGAGCGCCTCTGGTATCCGGACAGCGGGGAGCCGGGGGGCCAGCCCGAGCTACCCCAGGTCGTCCAGCAGGGACTACGAGCCAAGGGCAAGGACCCGGCGGACTACCCCAACCGGCATGGATTCATCCTCTACGGCTGGAAGGGCAAAGGGCGCAAGTGGTACGCGGGCCGGGACCAGACCAGCGTATTCGAGGTGGATCGCCCGTCGAGGAGCGCGCTGCACCCCAACATGAAGCCGCCAGAGCTGATCGCGCGGCACCTGCGCAATTCGAGTCAGCAGGGCGACATAGGCTACGAGCCCTTCACCGGCTCCGGGAGCACCTTTGTGGCCGCCGAGCGCATGGGCCGCCTCTGCTACGGGGCCGAGCTCGACCCCTGCTACGTGGCGGTGGCGCTGCAGCGGCTGGCCGACATGGGGCTCAAGCCCGAAAAGGAGACACATGGCTGAGTGGCAGATTCGGGTGGTCGGGTCGGGGCTGGTGGATCCCAGGGCCCTGATCCCCAACCCCTACAACTGGCGCCTGCACCCGGTGAAACAGCAGGAGGCCCTGGAGGCGGCGATCAAGGACGTGGGCTACCTGCGCTCGGTGACCGTGAACCAGCGGACGGGCCACCTGCTCGATGGGCACCTGCGCGCCGAGATGGCCATCCTGGCCGACATTCCTGAGATCCCGGTGGAGTACGTCGACATCGCGCCGGAGGAGGAGCCCGAGGCGCTGGCATCCCTGGACCCGCTGGCGGCCATGGCCCAGGCGGACCCGCAAGCCCTGGACGCCCTGCTGCGCGAGGTGTCCACCGGGGAGGAAGCCCTGCAAAAGCTGTTCGCCGACCTGGCGGAAGAGGCGGGCCTGTACAAGGAGGAGTATGCCTTCATAGGCGACCAAGAGCAGGATGGCGCCGACGGCGAGACGGGAGAGCAGGCATCGGCCCGCGCGGCGGCTGAGGACAGCTCGCTCTTCGCTCAGTTCCCCGTGGCCATCGTGCTCAACCGGGAGGAGTTCAATCGCTGGCGGCAGATCAAGCAGGACCTGGGGGCCACCGGCGACAAGGAAGCCTTTAAGCTGCTCTGGCCAGGGGAGGGCGGCGATGCCGGGTAAGGGGCGCAGCGACAAGTGGTGGGAGGTCTACGAGGCCGTGCGGCGCAAGGGCAAGAGCAAGGCGTCGGCGGCCAAGATCACCAACAGCGTGGTGCCGCCAGTGGCTGGCGCGTCGAAGCCCAAGCGCAAGCGGCGGGCCAGGAAGCCCTGAGAGGAGAGAGCCATGATCGTGCCCTACTGGGGCGAGTTCCTGGTCAACCCGGCGCCGCTAGAGCTGAGCCTGGGGACCTGCACCCACGGCTGTAGCTACTGCTTCGCCAACCTGAACGCGCCCAAGCGCCACGTTGACTACAAGGCGCTGATGCGGCTGCTGGCCGAGTACCGGGAGCGGGAGACCTACGTCGCCTACCTGCTGCAGCAGGGCTACCCCACGGTGGTCAGCAACCGGACCGACCCCTTCTGCCAGGCCAACGCCGAGCAGAGCCTGGCCGTTCTGGGCGTGATGACCGAGCTGGGGCTCCCGGTGATGGTACAGACCAAGGGCGGCGAGGCGGCGATGGAGGCGGCCAAGATGCTCCCGCCGTCGATCTGGTACGTGACGGTGGAGACCCTGGACGACACGATTCGCGCGCAGGTGGCGCCGGGAGCGCCGAGCATACCGACCCGGCTGCAGTTGATCTACGAGCTGGCCGACCGCGGCCACCGGGTGATCGCGGGCGTCAACCCCTGCGTGCCCGAGTGGATCGCGGACCCCGGCCAGATCATGTCGACGCTACGCGCCTGCGGGGCCTACGCCGCCTGGATCGAGCGCCTGCACCTGTACTACGCCCAGACGCGCAAGATGAAGCCATGGGCCAGGGATGCCCTGGGGGAGTACACCATCGCCCGCGCGCAGCAGCGACAGTGCGACGTGCTGGAGTTCGGGTTCATCATGCACGCGCGGGAGGCGGCCCAGGAGGCCGGGCTAGAGGTCTTTAGCGTGGGACAGCCGACCAAGAGCGGCTTTGACAAGCCCTTCCAGGATCTCTACCCGCGGACCTTCCCCACGGCCCAGGGCTGGATAAATCTTTGCTATGAGCTGGGCTGGACCGACCGGCTGATCTCCTACAGCGACTTCGCCGACTACTTTGTCCCGCGGCTGCCCGAGGGGCGCTGGCCCATCGACAGCTACCTGGGGAGCGTGGCGCACAACCTGTGGCGCACGCATAAAGTCCCGCCGCAGCTCACCTTCCGGGAGCTGCTGGGCATCATGTGGGTGGAGCCGCGGACGCGCAACTGCCCGGCGCGGGTGCCCTGCTTCGCCTACGCGGGGCGCAAGGAGGGGGAGGGCTGGGCGCAGTACGTGGATGAGCAGGAGATGCCCTACCTGGTGTTTAGCCCGGACGGGTTCGACACCCTGTACGCGGAAGTGGAGCTGGGGGTGCGCTGATGGCAGCAAGCGGCGGGACCTGGACCAAGGGCGGGGCGGCAGGGGCCACAACCCGCGTGTTCGTGCCCAAGGGGAGCACCGTGCAGGCCGTGCTGGGCGGCAACCGACCCAAGGGCAGCGCGACCAGCACGCCCTACCGGGCGGACAGCGTTGTCTTTCCTCCCGGCGGCCACGAGCAGGGGGCCATCAACGGCGTGGCCATGGGCAGCGCCAAGCCGGGGTTCTGGAAGGACGTGTGGGACGTTCCCGTGGGGGATGAGAGCTGGCCGCCGGGCAGCAAAAAGCGCAGCGCCGGGTGCGTGATCGTGGAGCCGGATGGGCGGGTCTGGATCTACGAGCCCAAGGGCCACTACGGCGGCTATCAGCACACCTTCCCCAAGGGCGGGCTGGATAAGGGTCTCACCGACCAGCAGAACGCGCTGCGAGAGGTCTTCGAGGAGACCGGGCTGCAGGCCGAGATCACCGGGATGGTGGGCCACTTCGAGGGCGACACCAGCACAACCCGCTTCTACCTGGCCCGGCGGATCGGGGGCAGTCCCGGGGACCAGGGGACAGAGAGCCAGTCGGTCAAGCTGGTGCCCAAGTCCGAGGCGGCGGTGCTACTCAACAAGCAGCGTGACCAGGACGTGCTCGCTGCGCTCGACCAGGTGGGCGGAAAGCAGCCATCGGCCAAGCCGGCGGCAGCTCCGGCGGCCAACCCCACGACGGCACCGGCGAGCAAGCCGGGGGAGGTCACCTGGCCCGAGAGCCCGGCGGCTACCACCACGGTCAAGAGCCTGGGGGGCTCCACCGGGACCAAGCTGGTGACAGCCGGGGGCCAGCAGTACGTGCTGAAGCGGGGCAACAGCCCCGAGCACCTGCTAGAGGAGAGCTACGCCGACGCGGCCTACGAGGTCCTCGGGGCCAGAGTCGCGCCCTTCAAGGTCTATCAGCAGCCAGGCGGGCCGGTGAAGCTGGCCGAGTTCGTCCAGGGCAAGGCGCTGGCGGACCTGCACGGGGTCGAGCGGCAGCGCGCCTACGCCAGCCTGCAGCGCAACTTTGCCGCGGACGCACTGCTGAGCAACTGGGACGTGATCGGGCTGGACGCCGACAACATCCTCTATGGCGGCGGCAAGACGTACCGCATCGACAACGGCGGGAGCTTGCGTTTCCGCGCTCAGGGCAAGGCCAAGGGCGACGCCTTCGGCAACTTTCCCATGGAGGTCTGGAGCCTCCGGGAGAGCAGCCAGGGCAAGCCGGTCTTTGGCAGCATGACCATCGGACAGGTCGCGGCCCAGGCCAAGGCGATGGCCGGGAAGCGGCAGCAACTCCTGGGCGTGATGCCCAAGGCGCTGCACGCCACGGTGGGGGCCAGGTTTGACCGCATGCAGCAACTGAGCCGGATTCACAGCGTGCTGAGCAGGCAGGGAGTCAAGGACGGCCAGATCGACGGGTTTGTGCGCAAGCTGTGGACCGGGGTCCAGAACGGCTCGATCAAGGACCCGGCCAGCGACGCCGACATCGTCAAGCTCTACAAGGGAGGCTGAGATGGCCGCAAGCGGGGGGATCTGGGTCAAGCTGGGGGCCAGCGGCGCGGGCCAAGCCCTCGGGCCGCACAACGCCAAGCCAGCAAACGTCTTTGTGCCCCAGCAGGGACTAGTCAGCATTGGCGGCGCGGCCAAGGCAAAGGAGCTCCTGAGCCAGGCGAACGATTTCGTCAAGGGGATGGCCGTCCAGGGGGCGCTGATAAACGCCTCCTACGCGGGCTGGGTTTCCCATGCCAAGCCCAAGGCCACAGAGCCTCCGCCGCCTCCTCCGCCGCACTATGTGGTGACCAAGTCCGCCTCCGGCTCGGGCTACGACGTGGTGGATGAGACCACCGGCCAGGTCGCCAAGACACTGCAGAGCCAGACCTACGCCAAGCAGACGGCGACCAAGCTGAACGGCGGGGAGGTCAAGCAGTACTTCAAGGCCAAGAAGGGCGAGGTCGTGGCCGGCGGTGAGGAAGGCGGGGAATGGGCAGTCCATGCGATAGGTGGCGGCAAGTATGAGGCCATAACAGCGGGAGGAGAATCGGGGACCCCATTCACCAAAAAGTCGCTGGCCATCGCCCAGGCCCAGGCCATGGCCGCCGGGGAGACCTACTTCGTGGCCAAGGGACCCAAGGGGATGACGGTCTACAACACGGCCAGCGGGGAGGTCTACGAGCAGGGGTTCAAGACCAAGGCCCAGGCGGATGCGTGGGGCCAGGCCCACATGGGTGGTCCCAGCAAGGCCGAAGCCCAGGCCCAAACAACCGGACAAGCCCACGTGGTGAAGGGACAGCACGGCTACAGCGTCTACGGGCCGGACGGGAAGCTCGTGAGCACCCACAAGTATGAGGCCAAGGCGGCACTGAAAGCTGCGAACCTGAACCAGCAGGCCGAGCTCCAAGCGGCAGTCCAGGGAGCGCAGGCCCAGTTGGCGGCGACCATGGCACCGCAGACGCCTGCTCAATCGGCGGCGCAGGCCCAGGGCAAGCCCACCATCCAGAAGGTGCCCGGCGGCTATGCGGTGGTGGATTCGGTGACGGGGCAGCCCTACACATCGAGCCCGCTAAAAAGCAAAGCCGCGGCCCAGATGTACGCCGCGAACGTCTCTGACAAGCAGGCGATGGAGTCCCTGGTGGATGCGGCGCAGCAGGGCCAGGCCGGGCCAGCGGTCGGCGGCAAGCTGACCGGCACCCAGCTCTCCGCCATGTTCACTGGACCCAAGGCCACCACGCCCGAGGCCGAGGCGGCGGCAACGGCTGAATTCAAGGCGGTCCTTGCCAAGGATACGGCGGTGCCTCCGGCGACGTCCGGCCAGGCCAAGCTGGTGACCCAGGGCGGCCAGGCCGTGAACGTGAAGGGCACCGCCTACGGCGAGCTGCTGGTTCACCCGGCGATCAACCAGCCCGGCAAGTGGGAGATCACCCACCTGGGAAGCAAGCTGCACATCGCCCACGCCGTAGACGAGGCCACGGCGAAAAAGGTCGCCCAGAAGCTGCAGGCCGACCCGGACGTGGGCGTGGTGGTCAAGCAGGGTACGATCACCACGAGCGACGCCCAGACGCTCAACTCGCTGGCCCACGACATCAAGCACAACCAGTACAAGCCCGGCCAGGTTGGCTCGACCGCAGCGGCCCAGAGCATCAAGCCCGAGAACAACCCAGCTACGCCGTGGAGCGCGCCGCACCAAGCCTTCGACGACATAGCCGCAGGCGACAAGTTCCTGAAGGGAAGCTGGAAACAGGCCAAGCCGACAACGGCGCAAGTCCAGGCAGTAGGGGCATGGCAGGGATCGGGCTATTCCACAATCAACGAGCCGCTCTGGCACGGCCAGGCGCCCACCGGGCAAGCGGCAACGTGGATCAACCAGATCGACACCTTCATGGCGACCAACAGCCTGCCCACCAACATGGTGGTGACGCGCGGGAAGGGCAAGCACGACCCGCTCTACACCCAGGCGGCCAAGCTCAAGGTCGGGGATCCCTACGTCTCGCTGGGCTACGACGCCACGATGACCGGCACGAAAAGCACCTGGAACGAAGGCGTCCAGGTTCAGTTCCGGGCGCCCAAGGGCACCCCGGCGATTCACATGAACAGCCTGCCCGGCTACAGCTCCTCGCACCCAAGCGAGCACGAGGTGCTGCTGGGCCGCAACCTGGTCTGGACGGTAAAGGGCAAGACGGTCACGGCTAGCGGGGGCATCAAGCTCGTGGTAGAATTGGTCACGCAGACCACCGCACAGCGAGCAAAAGAGATCTATGACCTGTACAGCTAAGGAGAGACATGGCTAAAGCCAAAGTGATCCGCAAGACGGCCAAGAGGTCGGCGCGCCCGACGCGGGAGGAGGCGCACGCCGCCGCCGACGCCAAGATCGCGGCCAGCGGGGGCGTGCCCATCGTGCGTATTCCGCCAGAGGCACTGGCGCAGTTCCTCGATGACGAGGGCAAGGCCCGCTGGGCAAAGATGCAGGCCGAGACCAAGGCTCACCTGGCGTCTCTAGAGGCCAAGAGGGCCAAGCGGGCGGCCAAGCCCAAGAAGGCCAAGAGGGGCGCATGACCGAGACGACGGACAGCGAGCGCAAGTCCTGGGACCGCCAACCGGGAGAAAAGACCCTGTGGTTTCACAGATTCGAGGCGTACCGGAGCCAGGGGCCGGGGCGCGCGCTGCTGCCCGTCTATCGCTTCCTGCTCAACCGGCCCAAGGCGACCAAGGCGCCCGGCTCGTGGAAGGTGATCAGCGATCGCTGGGAGTGGAAAAAGAGAGCGGCAGCCTGGGATGACGCCGAGAGCCAGCTCGCGCGGGAGGCCGAGGCCGAGGCGCGCAAGAAAAACCGGGAGATGCGGCTCAAGCTCCTGGACGCCTACCGGGGCAAGGTCACCCAGGCCATGGCCGTGCTGCACCCGCTGTCTGCCTCCTGGCGGGATGTGACGGCGGCCCTGGCGATGCTCATCGAGCAGAGCCGCTACGAGTACGGGGAGGGGCCCGCGGACAACGGGCCGCTGGACATCATCCTGCACTGGTCCGACACGCCGCCACCGAACCTGGCGCAGCAGGTGGGCACGCCCACCTTGGGCGCGCCATCCGATGGCGTGCCCGCGCCCGCGCCCGTGCTCGCGCCCGAGGCCGAGGACTAGACCAGATGACCATGAGACGGGTTACCGCGCGCCTTTGTTCCGCACCCTGCGTCGGGTAAAGCCGACCAATGCGCGGGGTATACCAGGCCCAGAGGCGCCGGGTCTACGTGCCGCCGGTCAGGAGCGTCACCCTGCCCTGGCTGCACCCGCGGCAGCGGGAGGTCATAGACGACCCGCACCGCTTCAAGGTCCTGGCCTGCGGCAGGCGCTGGGGCAAGACCAAGGGCGGCGCGGCGCTGTGTGTCTCCAAGGCCATGGACCGGGAGGCGCCACGGCGGGTGTGGTGGGTGGCGCCGAGCTACGGAGTGGCGGCCATCGGCTGGCGGGAGATCGCTCACCTGGCCAGCCAGATCCCCGGCGTGAGATTCCGGGTTGTCGACCGGCTGATCGAGTTCCCCACGGGAGGCGTGATCCAGATCCGCTCCGCCGCCGGCCAGACCGGGCTGCGCGGCGAGGGGCTGGACCTGCTGGTCATAGACGAATGCGCCTTTATACCGGAGAAGGCGTGGACCGAGGCCCTGCGCCCGGCGCTATCGGACCGCAAGGGGAGCGCCGTCCTAATCAGTACGCCCAAGGGGCGAAACTGGTTCTGGAAGCTCTGGCTCAGGGGCCAGGAGGGAGAGGAGGAGTGGAAAAGCTGGAAGCTGCCCACGGTCTCCAATCCCATCATCGACCCAGCAGAGGTAGAGGAGGCCAAGCGGACGCTACCCGACCGCTCCTTCACCCAGGAGTACCTGGCCGAGTTCCTGGAGGACGCCGGGGAGGTCTTCCGCAAGGTGACCGCGGCCTGCCAGAAGTACGTGGAGATCGAGGGGCCAGAGAAGGGCCACGAGTACATGATGGGCGTGGACTGGGCCAAGCACACGGACTTTACCGTGCTGACCGTATTCGACCGCACGCGCAGCCAGGTGGTGGCCATCGACCGCTTCAACCAGGTGGACTATGCCATCCAGAAGCCGCGGCTGACCACCCTGGCCAAAAAGTGGGGCTGCACCCTGGTGCTGGCGGAACGCAACAGCATCGGGGAGCCGCTGATAGAGGAGCTGGAGCGGGAGGACGTGCCCGTCCGACCCTTTACGACCACCAACGCGACGAAAAAGGAGATGATCGACGCCCTGGTGCTCGCCTTCGAGCGGGAGGAGATCATCATCCCGCCAGAGCCGGTGTTGGTCAACGAGCTCCAGGCATTCGAGATGAAAAAGACGCCGTCCGGGCTGCTACGCTACACAGCCCCGGACGGCTACCACGATGACTGCGTGATCAGTCTCGGGCTGGCCTGGCGAGCGGCGCTGCTGGGAGCCCCGGCGGACGTATTCGATAACCCGTTCCTGTAGAGGGGGAGGGCGATGGCTACACTGTGGGAGAAGGTGCAGGCGGCGACCAAGGCGGCGGTGGACGCCTGGCGGACCCCGCGGCTGGGCGTGACCGGCCAGCAGAACGAAGCTGTGCCGCTGGACGACCTGGCCAGGGAGCAGCAGGACCGGGCCAAGCGGTACACGCTGCATTGGAGCTACTACAACGGCCAGTTCCGCAGGCCGCTGAAGGTCTCGCCCAACAAGCCGGACGACAACGTGCTCATAAACCACTGCCGCCGGATCGTCGACAAGGGCGTGAGCTTCCTGGTGGGCAAGGAAGTGACCTGGCAGCTAGAGGAGGGCAAGACCACCAAGGAGGAGGAGGCGCTGGAGGAGGTGTGGAGCGCCAACCGCAAGATGAGCCTGCTCCACGACGTGGCCCTGAACGGCGGCGTTTGCGGCACCTGCTACATCCAGATCCTGCCCGGCAGGGAGCGCAAAGAGAAGCCGCGGCTCATGAACCTATACCCCGGCATGGTCTTTCCCGAGTGGGACCCGAACGACATCGACGACGTCTGGGCCTACCAGCTACGCTGGCACAGCGAGGGCAAGACGCGGCGCACGATCTGGACCAAGTCCGACAGCGGCGACCGCTGGGAGTTCTGGCAGGAGACTCTGAGCGCGCAGCGGCGCTGGGTCAAGGAGGGCGAGTCGGGCAAGTGGGACTGGCCCTGGTGCCCCATCGTCCACGGCAAAAACCTGCCCAACCCGAACAGCTTCTTCGGTCTATCCGACCTGGAGGACGCAGACCTGAACGACGCCGTCAACTTCTCCGCCTCCAACATCAACCGCATCCTGCGGCTATACGGCCACCCGGTGCCCTGGGGCTATGGGTTCGGCAGCCGGGACCTGATCGTGGACCCCGGCAAGGCGGTGCTGGCCAACAACGACAAGGCCCACCTGCAGTACCTGCAGATGACCAGCGACCTGGGCGGCGCGATGGGCTACCTGACGCGGCTGACGACCGATTTCTACAAGACGGCGCGCGTGCCCGAGATGGACCCCAGCATCATGAGCCTGGGCGCCCAGAGCGGGTTCGCCCTGCGGGTGCTCTACGGCGACCTGATCGAAAAGACGACGACCAAGCAGCTCCTCTACGGGGACATGCTGATCGAGCTGATGCGGCGGCTGATGGACTACATGGGCCACGGCGACGACAAGATCGTGACGCTGACCTGGCAGGACCCGCTGCCGCCGGACGTAAACAGCGAGATAGCGGCCCTTGGCTTTGACATGCAGGCCGAGCTTTGCAGCAAGGAGACGGCGAGCAGTAAGCGGCAGTACGACTATGAGGTGGAGCAGGAGCGGATCGCGGCCCAGCAGGCCGGCCAGGTGAACCTGGGCGCCGAGCTGCTGAAGCAATTCGACCGGGGACAGAACCTGGGGCTCAAGGGGACCAACGCGCGCAAGATCGCCCAGGCGGTCAAGTCGGGAGAGAAGGTGGTGGACGGCCAGCCAGGCAGCAAGGAGCCCGTGAGTGGCTGACCCGGAAGTCTCGCCCATCGAGATCGCCATCGCCCGCTACCGGGCCGCGCTCCTCCGCCGGGACCAGGAAGCGGCCAGCCGGCTGGTGGCCGCCTACGGCGCGATCTGGCAAAAGCTGCAGGAGGCGCTCAAGGCCATCGAGGCCGGGATCGAGGCGGGCAAGGATGACGCCTGGATCCGGGAGCGCATCGAGGCCCTGGTGCGGCAAGTAGAGGAGGAAGTGGAGCGCTACGCCATCTACGCCGACCAGGAGGTCGCGGCCATCATCCAGCAGATGATCCCAGAAGGGCTGGATCACACCCAGAAGATGGTACAGCTCACCCTGGGGGGCTACGGGGAAGCGGCGATCAAGGCTTACTGGAACACCCTGCCCGCGGACGCCGTCCAGGTGATGCTGGGCATGACCGGCGACGATTCGCCACTCTACCAGCGGATGGAGAACCAGCTCGGGCCAGCGGTGGCCGAGCAGGTGCGCCAGGCGCTGGTGGAGGGCGTGGCCCTGGGCTACAACCCCAAGCGCATCCACCAGGAGCTGCGGACCAAGCTCGGGGAGGGGCTGACCTGGTCGCTTTCGGCCACCAGGACGGCGCAGCTCTGGGCCTACCGCGAGGCCACCCGCGCGGGCTACCTGGCCAACGGCAACCTGGTCACCGGCTGGATCTGGCACAGCGCCCTGGACGCGCGGGTGTGCCTGAGCTGCTGGGCGCAGCACGGCAGCGTCCACCCGCTAGAGGAGCCGCTGCGGGACCACTGGTCGGGCCGCTGCGCCATGATCCCGCAAACCAGGTCCTGGGCGGACATGGGGTTCGAGGGGATCCCAGAGACCACGACCCAGATCCCGCCGGGAGAGGAGATCTTCAAGGGGCTGGACCCCGAGACCCAGCGCCAGATCATGGGACCCGCGATGTGGCAGGCGTGGCAGGACGGCAAGTTCGACTTCCGCGACCTATCGGTGCCCTACGACGACGCCGTCTACGGCCAGATGTACGTGGCCGCCTCGCTCAAGAGGCTGCTGGGCCGGGAGGCGCAGCGGTACTACAAGGTGGCCTAGAGCCACTACCCGTAGTGGGTGCGAGGCGCCTGCGCGGCCAGGGCTAGTGGTTCTGGCCGCGCAACTTTACCCGTTATAATAATGGGAATTACGTCTATATATATATAGACGTAATTCCCATTATTATAATCAGTCAAGCTGCCGGCGGGCGCGGGGCGCGCTGGGAGGGGTATTGTAGAGACCCCAAAGATATGTTACACTAGGGCGCACGGTGGAAGCGCGTCCAGGCGCGCCGCAAGCCTTTTTATTTGCCTTGGGGGCGCACGAAAAGTAGGGGGGAGATGCACGGAGCGCGCGGCGGGCGCGGATTCGAGATAGACGAGCCCGGCTACGAGAGCCTGGTGGCAGCGGTGCTGAACCGGGCCGTGCTGGATACTCGATCCGCAGCGTTCCGCCGGGGAGCCCTATCGTTCCTCCAGGGCGAGATCGCAGAGGCTTGGGCCGAGGCCCTGGGCATCGAGCTTGGGCGATTCCGCCAGCTCGTGGGCGTACTGGTAAGGAGAGAGGATGGCCGAGGGAGCGTTCCGAGTACACGTCGACTATGACCCGGCCAGCATGCGCTGGCTGGTTTACGTCTTTGAGCGGACCCAGGAGCCGCACATCGTCCGCCAGCACAGCATCGGCGAGCACGGCGACTGGGCCTGGGCCGTCCGCGAGATAGAGGTGGGGAGCACGGTCACCGACGTGGAGCCAAGCCTGGTGCTTCCGCGAGAGATTGGGGAGGCGCTGGCCGAGGCCCTGGCGCGCGCGGCGCTCCCGCTATCGGCCCGCGAGGACAGCGCGCTCTTCAAGGCCACCAAGGAGCACCTGGCCGACATGCGCAAAGTCGTCGACGCCCTGCTACGGGGGGCAGGATGAGCCAAGTCGTCACCCTACAAAGCGCCGTCCAGCCGCGGGCCGTGACCCTGGCCCAGCTACGGGCCAAGCTGCTGCCCCATTGCCACGGCTGGCACTGGGGGGAGGACACGATCACCGACCTGTGGAAGCTGGGCGCGCCGCTCCCGTCGAGCGGGCCGGGCCAAGAGGAGCAGCGAATACTGCTGCCGGGCCAGTTCCGCAAGTGGTGGGCCGAGCTGCAGCAGCGCCTAGAGAGTGGAGTCAGTGCCGCCACGGCCTACGTGGAGGTCACCGGACGATAAACCCCGACGCCGGGGGCAACCGGGCGAAAAGCAAACCCGCCGCCGGGGTGAACGGGCGCAGGGAGAGGGACAATGTTCAAGCACGGGATCGGGTATCTTTCGCAGCTTTTCAGACTGGCACCAGACGGGGGAGGCACCGGGGACCCACCGACGCCGGGTGCTGGCACACCGCCAGCGACGGGCGACCCAACACCACCGGCGACCCCACCCGCGGGGACCCCGCCAGCGGGGACCCCACCGGCAGGGACACCACCGGCAGGCGGCACGCCGCCCAAGATGATGACCCAGGCCGAGTTCGATGCCGCGCTGGCAGGCCGCCTGAAGAAGTACGGCGACTATGACGAGCTCAAGGCAAAGGCGGACAAGCTGAAGGCGCTGGAGGATGCCCAAAAGTCGGACGCGGACAAGGTGCGGGAACAACTGACCGAGGCGCAGCAGAAGCTGGCCGAGGCGCAGAAGCAGGCAGAGCAGGCCACCAACGCGGCCCGCGAGCAGGCCATCCAGAGCGCCATCTTCGCGGAAGCCGCCAAGCAGGGCTACACCGACCCGATGGACGCCTACCGGCTCCTGGATCGCAAGGCCCTGACCGTCGGGGAGGACGGCACGATCGCCGGCCTGGCAGAGGCCGTGACCGCGCTGGCCACGGGCAAGCCCTACCTGAAGCGCAGCGGATCGGCACCGAATGTGCCAGCGGCCAACCCGCCTAGAGCCGGACCTCAGGGCCGGACAGACAAGGAGCGCCACGCCGAGTACTTTGGTGGTGGCCCCTCGCCTTTCTGGGTTCCCGAGGACGGCAACACTCAGTAAAGGAGCCATGTGGCTACAGGAATTACCCAAATCAGCGACCTGAACAGTCTCTTCAACACGATCTTCGAGGACGCCCTCTTTGTCGCCCGCGAGACGAACATCATGACCAACCTGGTCACCCCGTTCTCCGCGCGCGGCTGGATGGCCCGCAAGATCACCACGCGCCCGCAGATCGCCGCCACCGCCAAGGCCGAAGGCGAGGACTTCGCCACCCCGACCAAGTGGAGCAAGAGCCTGCTGGCGACGCTCACCCCATCGATGATCATGGCCCAGGTCATCATCACCGATGAGGAGATCGAGACCGACCCCGAGGATTCCAAGCGCAGCGCGGCCCAGGACATGGGCAACGCCATCGCCTCCAAGATCGACACCGACCTGTGCTCCGATTTCACCAGCTTCTCCACCGACAAGGGGCCGGGCGCCAGTGGGACGGCCACGATTGCCAAGTGCGCAGCGGCCATCGCCGTGCTGCGCAACAGCATCGTCCCCAACCCGATCAACATCGTGATGCATGCCTACCACTGGTATGACATCTGGATGGAGCTGGGCCAGCCCGCAGCGACCAAGGCCATGCTCGGCGACCTGGCCAACCAGGCGCTCAAGGACTTTTACGTCGGCGACTGGCTGAACGCCCGCTGGTTCGTGAATGCCAACATCGCCGTGAGCGGCACCGACGCGGTCTCCGGCATCTTCAATCCCCAGGCGCTCTGCTTCGACAGCCGCAAGGCTCCGGATCAAGAGAGCGAGCGGGACGCCTCCCGCCTGGCCTGGGAGCTCAACTTCTCCGCGGGCTACGCGCACGGCGTGCGCAGGCCGACGTTCGGCGTGAAGTACACCGCCGACGCCACCGAGCCGTCGTAACACCGACACCCCATTAAGCGGGGGCCTGGCAATCTAGCTGAGCCCCCAATAGCAGGAGTGCCCGGCGGCGGGCGTTTGACAACCCGCCGCCGGGGACCCCAGGCACAAAAGAGAGGCAGACAAGATGGGTTTCATGCAAGGACTGGCAGCTTTCCCAGTGGTGGTGAGCTACGACTATGACCCCGCCGCGGATGAGGTTCTCCCGGTTTGGCGCGCGCCCAAGGCGTGCCGCATCGACGGGGCCTACGTCACGGTGGTCAACGACGTCGCGGCTGACACGGCAAACTACTTCGCCCTGACGCTGAAGAACGGCGGGACCGCGGGAGCCGGGACAACGCTCATCGGCTCGCAGAAGGGCGGCACCGCCGGCTGGACGGGCCTGACCCCGGTGAGCTTCGGCGCCGCGGGCGAGCAGCTCGCCGCGGGCGACCTGGTCATTCTGGACTATGACGAGACCGGGACGGGCGCCTTCGCCCAGATGACCGTCCAGCTCGACGTGCGATTCTAGGCACCGAGGCCGGGGAGAGAGGCCCCGGCCTTCGACAATATCGGGGGCGCGGCGGCAGAGTCCTCTCTCCTTGCTCACCGCTACGCTCCCGGCCCTTTCAGGAGAGAGAGGACATGCAAGCAAAAGAGGGACCGACGACCGAGTGGCTCCGCATGATGTGGAGCGCCAACGCCATCTGGGCGACCACCGGCTACGGCATCCAGGGCAAGTACCTGCTGCCGCGGCTGGCCGCCAAGGGGATCGCCGCGGCTAACTTTGCCTGGTACGGCCTGGCGGGGGCCAAGATCCAGGCGGGAGCGATCACCATGTACCCCGCCATGCGGGACCCCTGGGGCTGCGACGTGATCGGGGCGCACTGCGCCGACTTTCACGCCGACGTCGTGGTCAGCCTGCAGGACCTGTGGGTGCTCCCGGCGGGCTACAAGGAGCGCTTCAGGGCCAAGTGGGCGCCCTGGTTCCCGGTGGACCACCAGCCCATCCCGCCACTGGTACTGGAGCGGGCCAAGGAGGCGGACTACCCGCTGGTCTACTCCCGCTTCGGCTACGAGGAGTGCGCCAGGGCCGGGCTAGAGACCACCTACATCCCGCACGGCGTGGACCCGACGGTGTTCTGCCCCGGCGACAAGGCCGCGGCCAGGGAGCGCCTGGGGATCCCAGCGGATTGCTACCTGGTCGACATCGTGGCCGCCAACAAGGGCAACCCGAGCAGGAAGGCGCTGCCCGAGAACATCCTGGCGTTCGCCAAGTTCCGAAAGTCTCACCCGGACGCCATGCTCTACCTGCACACCGAGATGGGAGCGGGGAACGACGGGATCGAGCTGCGCGCCTTTATGGAGGCCATCGGGCTGGACGCCAAGTGCGTCATCCCGGCGCCACAGTACCGCTACCTGATGGGGCTCCCGGACACCTACATGGCCGACATCTACCGGGCCAGCGACGTGCATCTGGCAGCGGCCACGAGTGAGGGGTTCGGTATCCCTATCCTGGAGGCCCAAGCCTGCGGGACGCCGGTGATCACGACCAACTTCACGGCCATGCCCGAGCTGACCTGGGCCGGGATCACCGTGGAGCCCAGGCCGACCAGGACCTGGACGCCGCTCAATAGCTGGATCGCCCAGGTGGACCCGGACGCCGTGGCCGAGGCGCTAGAGGAGGTCTACGGCTGGGGCGACAAGGGGCAGAGCAGGAAGTGCCAGCACGCCGTGAAGGTGGCCCACGAGCAGTACGGCTGGGACGTCCTGGTGGACGGTTTCTGGGTGCCCTTCCTCAGGGGCGTGGCGCACGACATAGCCGACGCCGAGCACGCGCCCGAGCCGCGCACGCTCTACGCAGCCTTCTACGACCAAGTCGCCGAGCGGGACCACAGCATGTGCCGGACCGACGCCGACCACTGGTACAACGCACACCGGCGCCAAGTGGCCCTGGAGGCCATCGGCTCGCGGCGCTACGAGACCGTGGTGGACCTGGGCTGCGCCGAGGGGGAGATGGTCCAGACGCTGGTAGACGAGTACATAGGGCTGGGGCTCACGGTGGACGCCGTCGATATCAGCCAAGTCCGGATCGCCGAGGCCGCGGACACCCTACCGGCCCAAGTCACCTGCATCGTGGCCAACGCCGAGACCTACGGCGAGAGCGGCGCCTACGATCTGGTGCTGGCGATGGAGCTCATCGAGCACGTAGTGGACCCCGAGGCGCTGCTGGCCAACATCCGCCGCATGCTGGCGACGAACGGCGTGGCCCTGATCACGACCCCGAACGACCCGGATGGCGCGTTCGTGGACGGCTGCGAGCACCTGCGGGGCTACGGGTTCTCGTCCTTGGTCGCGGCCTGCCAGAAGGCCGGGCTGGCGGTGGACCGAGCGGTCAGCACGGTGCCGGGGATCTACGGCCCCGAGGGGCTATTGGCCCACCCCGAGCGGCTGGCCGCCTACCAGGAACGGGTGCGCTGGCACGACTGGGCGCTGGGCGAGGGGCAGAACATCTACCTGGTGGCGCATAAGGCAGAGGAGCCGCAGGCCACAGAGGACGTCGTGCCATGAGCTACTGCGTGGTGATTCCGGCCCGCAACGAGGAACGGACCATCGGGCCGCTGGTCGGGTCGCTCCGCCGGCTGGGATTCCGGGTGATCGTGGTAGACGACGGCTCGACAGACGACACCCTGGCCCAGGCGGTGGATGCGGGCGCCAGCGTCATCCCGCACCACGAGCGCCACGGCATCGGCCCGAGCACCATCGAGGGCTGGAACCTGGCCTATTTGTACGCCGACTGCGATGGCGTGCTGCAGATGGACGCCGGGGGATCGCACAGCCCCGGCGACGCCCTGGCCATGATCGCGCCGCTGAGCTGGGGCGCGGACGTGGTGCTAGGGACCCGCTTCACGTGGGGAGGGGCCTACCTGGGCGGGCGTTGGTGGCGGCGATTGGGGAGCAGGCTCATAACCGTGGCCTGCAACGCCGTCCAGCGGGGCGCCCACTGGTCCGACTGGACCAGCGGCTACCGGGCCTTTTCGCCGCGGGCGATTCGGGTGCTGCAGCGGCCACACTACTCGACCACCGGGCACACCTGGCACATGGAGGTGCTGGCCTACGCCGGGGAGAAGGGCCTGCGCATCGAGCAGATGCCCATCATCTACACGGCGGGAGAGAGCAGCTTCTCCTGGCGCACGGCGGTGGACGCCCTGCGGATCTGGCTAGAGATCATGCACCACCGCAGGCCGGTGCTGGCGCCAGATCCGGCGCGGGGGAGAGCGCGATGAAGCTGGCCGTGGCCGTGCTGACCTACAACCGGCAGGAGCTCTTTCTGCGGACCCTGCACAGCATCCAGGAGGGGCTGCACCAGTACCCGATTTTGGAGCGGGAGCTGGTCGTGGTCGACAACGGATCGACCGACGGCAGCGCCGAGCTGCTGCAGGGCATGATCGGCGGCTACTGCAACACCGACGGCAACCACACCGTGGGCCACGGCATGAACCTGGCCATCACCAGGGCGCTGGCGAGCAAGCCCGACCTGGTGCTCTTCACCGCCGACGACTACGAGTACAAGCCGGGCTGGGCCAGTAAGCTGGCACGGTTTTGGTGGTGGGCGCCACCCGAGGTGGCCCTGGTCTGCTGCAACCTGGAGCCGGACTACGACTGGAATAAGCCGCACCAGGTGGTGGCGAGCGGGGGCGAGATAGCCCTGGCCCGCGAGAGCGTGCCGGGCTCCAACTGGAGCTTCCGGGCGAGCGACTGGCCGCTCATCGGCCCGCTGGCCGAGACCACCGGCGGGGAGGACCTGGCCGTGTGCAAGCGGCTGCGCCAGGCCGGGCGGCTGCTTTGCGCGCTGGACCTGACCGAGCACATCGGGGAGCGGCAGAGCGCCTGGGGGAACGGCTCCTGGCGCTACGCCAGGCCGCTGGACCGGGAGAGATGGGGGATATAGCCCATGCGAGCAGGGATGACCAACCTGGTGGGCCGGCTGCGGCGGATGGTGAACGACGCCGGGACCGCCGTCTGGACCAACGACCTGCTGCAGGACGCGCTGGACGCCCGCAGCCGCATGCTCTGGGAACGCCCGCTGACCATCGTCAGCCAGTACGTCGCCGGGACGGCCACTTACAAGCGCTACCTGGTGGGCGTGGGCGACCTGGAGGAGCTGGACCCAGAGAGTGACGCCCGCTGGCGGGTCTACGACAGCGCCGGGGCGGCCATCGGGACCGGGGACTACACGGTCAACTATCTGGCCGGGGAGATCATGTTCGGCGCCGACCAGAGGGGCTCGGCGCGCTACCTGGACGCCTTCTACTATGACCTGAACGGGGCCGCCGGGGAGCTCTGGCGGGAGCGCGCGGGACTGACCAGCGACAAGTACGGGTTCTCGGCTGACGGCGGCAGCTACCAGAGGCAGCAGTGGTTCGAGCACTGCGAGCGCATGGCCGAACGCTACGAGCTCAAGGCATGGCCCATCGAGGTCAACTGGGAGCGCCGCGATGGCAACCTTGAGTGACGCCGAGCTGGCAAGCCTGCGGGCCACCCAAGAGGAGGCCATGCCCGGCTCCTGCGAGGTCTACCGGGCCACGGGGACCCCGGACGCCCTGGGCACCTGGACCGAGGTGGAGACCAAGATGCACACCTACGCCTGCCGCATGCAGGCCGGGAGCCCGCGCGAATTCAAAGTCGCCGACAAGCTGGCCGGGGAGACCCTGTGGACCCTGACCCTGCCCCACGACGCGGACGTGCTGCACACCGACCGGCTGGTCGCCGCCGGGCACAGCCTGCGCGTGGTGGGACCCGCGACGGGCGGCGAGTGGGCCACGGCGCTGCGCCTGGTCTGCCGGGAGGTGACGTGAGCGTCAAGATCCAGATGGTCTTCAACAACCTGCCCAAGCTGGGCGGGGAGCTAGAGCGCCTCGCCGCAGACGTGGTGGCCAAGGCGGCCCACGACGTGGAGGCCGCGGTCAAGCACAGCATGGAGGGTCCCAAGCACGGGCGAGTATACGGGAACCATCAGGCATCGGCCCCTGGGGAGGCCCCGGCCATCGACACTGGGCACCTGCACAATTCCGTCATGTCCAGGCAGCGGGTGCGGCTCGAGTGGTGGGTGGCGCTGGGCGCCGAGTACGCCCACGGCCTGGAGTTCGGGACCCGGCACATCGCGCCCAGGCCCGCGCTGGGGCCAGCGGTGGAGAAGGTCAAGCCCAGCTTCATCGATGCGATGGAGCAGATCGCGGACCGGGCAAAGGGGGGGCGCTGATGCAAGAGGTCATCGAGGGGATCATCGCGGCCCTGAAGGGCGGCACGGCGCTCATGGCCCTGGCCTCCGGCGGGGTTTGGCTGGGCCTGGCCCCAGGGACCGCCACCTATCCCTTCGTGACCGTGGCCGAGTACGGGCCGGGCGCGGATATCCCGTTCATGGAGGGGGGCTGGCACGACGCCAGCTACGTGGTCAAGATGATCGACGAAGGCCGGTCGGCAGTAGACGCCCTGGCAGGCCAGGCGCTGATCGACCAGGCCCTGACCACGGCGGCGGTGGCGATCTCGGGCCACAAGACGCTGAGGGTTCGGCGGCGCACGTTCACGGCATACCCGGAAGTGGACGGCGATATCACCTACTGGCACGCCGGGGGAGTCTACCAGGTAACGTTCATTTAGACGGGGAGGAAGCGAGATGCCTACGGGCGAGAACGGACTGAGCTATGTTGGATTCGGCACGGACGGGACTGTCTGGACCAGCCTGGGCGCCTACGCAGCGTCGCTGCGGCCAAGCGGGGGCCAGCGCAACATCGGGGCTTTCCAGAATTTCGATGATGAGTACCCGACGGTGGTCACGCCCGGCAAGATGGAGCCCTACGAATTCACGCTGCGGCTGCTGTACACCTACGGCACAACCGAGCCGTATGCCATGCTGCGGGCGCTGCACCTGGCGGGGAGCCAGGTCTACCTGCGCTGGAGCTACAACGCGGCGACGGCCAGCTACTACAAGGCCCAGGGCTACATGCGGGACGTGCCGCTGCCCGAGGCCGACAGCGAGTCGGCGACGCCGCTGGCCGTGGATGTGGTGTTCAGGCCCGCGACGATCACGCCGGTCGGGTCGGTGACGTAAGGCGAGAGGACTGAGAGGGGAGAAATGCCACAGAAGATCACAGAGAAGGTGGAGTCCACCGAGGTGCAGGGCGAGGGCACCTACATCGTGGTGCGCAAGCTCACCCACGGCGAGGCCAAGGCGTTTGACCGGGAGTTTGCCAAGAACGCTGCCGCAAAGAACGTGGCCCCGCTAGAGGACCTGATCATCGAGCACCTGGTCGACTGGAATTGGTCCGACGCAGAGGGTGTACCCTTGCCCCAGCCTCGGGAGGACCCCACCGTGCTCGACCGGCTCCTGGAACCAGAGCTGCTCTTCCTGATCGACGTCATGACCCGAGTGAGCGGCGCGACGGCAAAAAACTGAGGGCGAGGCTGGCCGCTTACCTGGCGACGGGGACCGGCCCGCCTCCCGAGGAATACGTCGACCTGGTTCTGTGCCGGGACATCTATCACTGCCTGCCCAGCGCGCTGGACCGGGAGGATGCGACGCGCATCTGGGCGCATCGGCTCTGTCTGGCCGAAGAGGCGCGCTGGCACGAGTACGAGCGACGACAGTGGGAGCGCAGGGCTGAGCGCGACACCAAGCTGCGCATGGGAGGCTAGATGCAGGGCGAGATCGCCAGGCTGTACGCCGTCATTGGCGCCAACATAGACGAGCTCCAAGCGAAGCTCGGCGAGGCGGGCGGGGACCTGCGCCGGTTCTCCCAGGAAGCGGAAGGGCATGCCGCGGGAGGGGAGAGCTTCTTCAACCGCATGGCCGCCGCCGCCTCCGGATTCCTGGCTGCGCAGTGGCTGCAGCAGATCGGGAACCAACTCTGGAACGTGGCCCAGCAGGCTATCGGGGCCACGGCCCAACTCCAGATGATGGAGGTGGGCATCACCGGCCTCTTGGCGCGGGAGATCAGCAAGGGCGAGACGATCACCGAGACCTTCGAGACCGTTCAGCGGGTCGGGCTCGGATCGAGCGCCACGATTGCCAAGCTGGTCCAGCAGCAGGAGAGCCTCACCGCCAAGCTCTACGACTACCAGAATCAGCAGGCCATCGCCAACCAGCGCCTCGCCGAGTACAGCGCCAAGGGCAAAGTCGCCGAATCGACCATGATGTCGGCGCGCTACACGGTGGAGAAGTACAACGCCTCCATTGCCAAGACCCAAGGTGAGCTCGACGCCGTCAACGCCAAGCTAGAGGACAGCCGGGTCGGGCACATGGCCGTAGTGGAGGGCCAGCGCCAGGTGCGCGTGGGCGCCATGGCCATGGCCGACGCCTACCCCATCGCCGCGGATCGGGCCAAGCAGCTCACCGAGCAGCTCGCCAAGATCGCCATCTTCAGCCCCTACCAGCTCAACATCGTCCAGTCGACCTTCAAGACGGCCATGGCCTTCGGCTACAGCAGCAAGGAGGCCATCGACTACACCAAGGCGCTGCTCAACGTGGCTGCCGGGATGGGCTCCACCAACGAGCAGCTCCAGCGGATGAGCTACAACTTCTCCCAGATCCGCATGGTCGGCCAGGTCACCAAGATGGATATCCGGCAGCTCGCCATGGCCGGGTTCGACCTGGTCAGCGTGCTGCAGTTCGCCGGCGAAAAGTTCGGCGTGATGATTAAGGATCACGAGGACTTCAACAAGGCGATAGAAGAAGGCAAGATCACCTGGGAGATGTTCACGGAGGCTTTCGCCGAGTACGCGGACGTCAACTTTGGCGGCGCCGCCGAGCGGCTCTCGACCACGCTCATGGGCCTCCAGAGCACGTTCGCGGACATCTTCGCCCTGACCTTCCCCAAGCTCCTGATGCCCGGGATGGAGGCCGTCAACGTCCGTTTGAGCAACATGCTGAACCTGTTCCTGGCCATCCGGGAGAGCGGGACCCTAGACGAGATGGGCGAAAAGCTGGGCGAAAAGCTCAACAAGGCGCTCGGGCCGCTCGACCGGGTGCTGCAGAAGGTGGAGCGTTTCCAGCAGCTCCAGCGGGAGCAGCGAGAGAACGCCAAGGCCATGATGGACCCCAGGATGTACGGCGGCCTGGCGGACAGCTCCTGGGCGGCAGAGATGCAGCAGATCAGCGGGGGCCTGGGCACCGGGGGCGTGATCATCAAGGCCCTGCTGGGGGAGGACCGGGGCACATACGCCATCCGCATGATCACCAGGGCCCGGACCCTGATCGGGGACATACGCTCCGCCGTCAAGGGATTCGTCAGCGGAGAGAGCCCCTACGGGCCGCTGGGCGCCCTGGGCGTGCCCGAGTGGATCATCGACCGCCTGGTCGGGCTGCGCGGGGCCGTCGCCGACGCCGGGTTGACCGTCCGGATGGTCATCGACCAGATCAAGGAGGGCGATTGGGAGGGGGCCTGGAACACGCTGGTCACGGGCGCCACCACTCTCTGGGAGAAGCGGATCAAGCCCGAGATAGCGACCATCGGCTCCAAGATCGAGGCCGAGTGGCCCGCGATCCAGGCTCAGCTTCAAGCTCTGGTGACCAAGGGCTGGTATGAGCTAGAGAAGCTCTGGAACGGAGAGACCCAGCCGGACGCGCTGGGGGCGCCGATTCGGATCCCGGGGCTCCGCGAGAGGGCGCAGGCGTTCGCCAAGACGATCTGGGACGGTCTCTGGGAAGGGGCCACCGACGTGGCGGCCATCGCGGACACCCTGACCACCAAGCTAAACGACCTGGTCGTGACGGGTGACGTGGCCACGGTCATCGAGACGGTGGGCATGGCCGTGGGGAGCTTTATCGCCAAGGGGATCGCTCGGTTGCTTGGGGAGGACGCGGCGCAGCAGGAGACCCAGAGCGCCCTGGAGCTACACCTGCTGAACGTCGTGGAGAACGTGGGGTCCCTGGCCGTATTCCTGGGCGGAAAGCTGGCGATCTCGCTCATCAGCGGCCTGGCGGGCAAGCTGGCGGGGACCGACCCGGCCAACATCAGCGCCATGCTACAGACGATCATCGGGGACCCAGGAGACACGATCAGCATCGCCCTGGGCGCCAAGCTGGGGAGCCCCGAGATGGGCCAGGAGCTGGCCTCGCGCTACATCAAGCTCTGGCAGAACGACAAGGTGGGCGACGCCACCCGCGTGGCGGCCTGGGACCAGGCGCAGATATGGATGGAACGCTATGGCCTGGCGCTGGACGAAAACAGCAACGTGGTCAAGACCAAGGCCGAGACCATCGGCACGGACGTCGGGGAGGGGATGGCGGACAAGTGGATGACGGCCCTGACCAACGGGATGGAGCCGCTCTACCCCGAGCTAGAGACCATGAGGGAGAGGATCGCGGCCATTCTCGACAACATCCCGATCAATTTCACCATCAACGCGCCGGGCATGGCCGACTTTATCAAGGCGCGGACCGGCCAGGACGTGAGCGAGTATTACGGGGACCCGACCACGGGGAGCGGCCAGTCGCTAGAGGGCGTCATGGACGGCGTGGTTAACGGCCTGGACGGCATCCGCCGGGGGCTACCCCAGGGAGTGGCAAGCAACATCACCGTGCTGCTGCAGGGGGCCGTCATCCGGCCAGACGACGCCCGCAACGGCGCGCGCATCGGCGTGGCCGAGGCCCTGCGCGCGGCGGGGAGGGCATAAATGGCCTACAGGTATACCCAGTTTGGCTCGACGCTCATCCCACAACTGGACGCCGAGCAGGACATCGGCAGCGGCATCGCTCCCGCCTACCTGATCCCGATGGACCTGGGCGGGGGCTACGACCCCAAGGGGACCCAGCGCGTCTACCGGCCACCCCGAGCCATCGCCGCGAGCGGCTGGATCGTGGCGGCCACCCCATCGGCTCTCAAGACCGCCTACGCCGCCTGGCTGGCCCTGGTAGGGACCAGAGCGTCGCTCTTCCGGCTCGGAGACGGCGACGGAAGCAGCCAGTGGGCCACGGCCAGGCTGCAGGAAGTGCGCTGCAAGAGGACCCCGATCTATTCCCTGGCGGTCCAGGTGGAGCTGACCTTTGTCCTGGTGAGCCCGTGCTTCTACGGCACCACGCCCTATAACGCGCAGTACACGCTTGACACCAACCCCAGGACCTGCGTGGTGGCCAACGCCGGGGACCACCCGGTGCTGAACGCCATCCTCTCCCTCATGGCCGGGAGCTCGCCGATCACCCGCGTCAAGATCGGCGTGAGCGGCGTGACCGAGATCCAGTGGGACGGGAGCCTGGCCAGCGGCAAGATCCTGACCATCAACTGCGGCGCGCGCTCGGTGGTGAACGACACCACCAGCGAGTACAAGCTGCTGACCCGGACGGCCAACCACAAAGTGGCGGAGTGGCTGCGGCTGAACGCAGGCAACACCAGCGTGGTGGTGACCCTGACCGGGGGCAGCACCAACAGCGTGATCAACTTCGCTTACTACGACGGGTGGGCCTGACATGGCAGGACTATGGGTCGACATCTACGACGTTACCGGCATGACCAAGCAGGAGCCCGGCCCGATCTACACCGTCCAGGAGTGGCAGAACAGCCCGGCGCTAGACGAAGCGGGCGTGTGCGAATTCACGATGCCGGTCGGGGACCCGAGGGCCAATATGCTGCAGGAGCTGCGCCAGGCGTGGTGCTACACCGTAGAGAACGAAGTGGTCACCCTGGTCGGCGCGATGATCATCGCCCGGATCACCTTTATCAAGGGCAAGGATGGCAGCCCGAGCCTGCTGCGCGTCACCGGCAGCGATATCCTCTACGAGCTGAGCTACCGCGACACCGGCAGCGAGCTCCTGATCAAGGAGCTGGGCTGGGCCTTCCTGAACAACCCGGATGACCCCGACAAGCCCAAGGGCCGGGTGCATGAGCTGCACCTGCACAGCGGGACGTACACCGACAAGGACCTGGACCACACCTACGACGGCGACGCCACCACGACGTATGATGAGCTCAAGTTGGAGATGGCCTACGAGGGGTCGGCCTACCGCTACACCTACGTGGGCAAGGACAGCCGCTACGACAGAATCTACGTCCAAGTCCGAACGCCCAACATCAATGCCGTCACGCTCAAGGTCCAGTATAACAGCTCCGACGGCTGGAAGGACCTGACCGTCACCGACGGCACCGAGTCCGGCGGTAAGACCTTCGCCCAGAGCGGGGAAATCTCGTTTACCCGGCCCACCGACTGGGAGCGCTGCACGCCTACCGAGGCCGCGGGCTCCTGGTTCTGGCTCCGCCTCTACGCCACCGGCGACACATCGGACATCGAGGTCTACGAGTTCACGGTCTACGGCGACGTCGCCACCGCGGACGGCATAAACCTGATCATGGCCCTGGCCCCGGCAGGCTGGTCGGTGGGGACCTACACCACCACGGCCAAGACCGCTTACCTGGAATTCAGGAACGTCTCGGTGCTGGCCGCGCTGAGGGCGCTGGCGGAAGCCACCGGGGAGCATTTCCGGCTCGGAAGCGGCAAGGTCGTTGAGTGGCTGCGGGACACCAACCCGGACGCGCCGGTGTACGTGATCGCCTCCGGCACCGACGCCGTGGAGAACAACCCCTATGCGGCGCTGGCTCTGGATCTAGAGGAGGAGCGGGACGCCTACGAGCTGATCACCCGCGTGATCCCCTACGGCGGGGGCATGGCGAGCGGGCGCGTCACCCTGGCCGACTGCACCAAGACGCCAGAGGCGGGCTACACGCTCGACAAGGTCAAAAACTACATCAAGTGCGACGCCGGGGAGGCCAGCTACCCGCGCATCGAGCGCAGCGTCTCCTTCCCCAACATCGTGCTGCAGCAGCCGGACAGCTACCAGGATCACCCCGAGATGGCCAGCGACGCCCTGTACGAGGCGGCGCTGACCCATCTGAAGGACCACAAGGAGCCCCAATACGCCTACCGGGTGACGCTGGCCAAGAACGCCCTGGCCATCAAGGTCGGGGAGGCCGTCTGGCTGGACTACCAGGAGTACGCCGAGGACGGCACCTGCACCAAGAACATCGCCCGCGAGGTCTACGTGCTCCGGACAACGCGCGGCTACGACGGCGCGGGATTCTTCACCTGCGAGCTGGAAGTGGCCACGGTGAAAAAGCGGCCCAAGACGGACGGCGAGCAGGTGGCCATGCTGGCGGGCGCGATCATGGACCTGACTGCCCACGGATCGCTGGCCGTACAGACGGTGGTGCGGCAGATCACCAGCGACGACGTCGACATCAACGGCGGCTCCATCGACGGCACGCCCATCGGCGCAAGCATCGCTTCTACGGGCCGATTCACGACGGTAGAGATTCTCTCGACGCTGACGCTCCCGGCCCAGGCGGCGAACGCGCTCTTCGCCGGGCCAGCGGCAGGAGGGGCCGCCGTCCCGGCCTTCCGGGCGATGGTCCCCGCCGATCTGCCTCTGGAGACGGCCATCATCTGGGGCGCCACCCACGAGTGGACCCAGGTCGCCGCGGACAGCTACGCGCTCAAGACCAAGGTGAGCGGGCAAACCTACGCCCGCTGGGGCATCATGGGCGACGGCAAGCAGGAGTGGGGCTCGGGCGACGCGGCCAGGGACACCAACCTGTACCGAGGCGCGGCGAACCAGCTCAAGACCGACGATGCCCTGCACGTGGTGGGCAACATCACCACCGACGGCACGGTGGACGGCGTGGATATAGCGGGGTTTGCAGCAGCGCAATTCCTCACCCTAGCTGTCAATGCCAGCATCTCCAATGAGCGCGTATTCACGCCGGGTGATGGTCTGGCTGGCACAGACGGGGGCGCGGGCAGCACATACACATTGGCCGTGGGTATTGATACGGCGGCGGGCCTGAAGTTTGACGCAAGTACGCCCAAAAAGACACAAGTCAACCTGGGCAGTGGCCTAACGTTTAGCACAGGGGCTATTGTGCCAGGTTGGGCAACACCGGCGATTATCTTGGGACTGAATGCATCAGCGGGCGACGCTACGGGGATCATCCGCTCTAATGCTACCATCGCAGCGTTTGACGCCACTGTCCCCTCGACCATCCAACCTGACGACGCAGCGGCTACAGGTTCAGCCGCTTTTGCCGCGAGGCGAGACCACGTTCACGCCATAGTAGCGGCGGCACCCGGAGCGATCCAGCCCGACGATCCCGCTGACGAGGGGTCTGCATACTCATTCGCCCGGTCTGACCATCGGCACTCCATAGTTGCAGCGGCTCCTGGTCTGATCTATCCAAGCGCCTCGGCCAGCGAGGGGGATGCTACCTCATTCGCCAGATCGAATCACGTACACAGCGCGGCGGCGGCGGCACCGGCGGCGGACAGTGTAGGCGTGAGCGCTTCGGCTCAGGGCGACGCGACTTCATTCGCACGCAGCAACCATTACCATAACATCGACGAAGGCATGGCTCCGACCTGGACGGGTACACACAAGTTCGACCACGCCTCAGCGGGCATATCGGCAACCAACGCGCTCAAGATTACCGCTGGCAGCTATGTGGACTTCAGCCCGCCTAGTGGCGTGAGAATGTCGGCAACCAATATGCCGTGGATCAAGTCTGAGCACTTTGCCAGTCAAACTACGGGCTGGGGGATCTCCTACGCGGGCTATGCCGACTTCCGCTATCTGTACGCTGACGAATTGCATGCCAAGGTGTTCGTAGCTGACCTTGAGCAGGCACTGGCGGGCGGGCAGATTATCAGTAAGAGCGTGGCTATTCTGGCACTCGACTTTACCGCGCCTGCAGCAGGTGCTGCAGCAACTTTGACCGTAGAGGATCTGCCGAGTGCTCAGGATATGCGCGTCTTTGAGTCGGGCGACTTTGTGTGTGTGCGCTCGTTTAGCCGCAAGGAGGGCGGGCTGGACATTAGCAACTGCTGGGGCGTAGTCACCAACTACGCCGACGACCCTGGAGGGGTAGAGTACACGCAATCGTGGACGTTTACCCGCTCCGCAGCCCCGAACGCGGGCGCGATGGCCGCTTCCACTGTTGTTGCGGCCAAGTCCCTGGCGCTGGACTATGGCACATCGGGCAACGGCTATTGGGAAGTCTCCGCTGTTGACACAAGCATAGACGGCGTGGATGCGGGTACCTGGGCGGGTGTTACTCCTTACGCGCAGATCGTCACCTGGACAACTCACCCCAACTCTGGCAAAGTGGTTCGCTCCAGGCTGGGCCAACTCAATGGTATCTTTACCAGCGGAGACGAATACGGTCTGTACGCCGGGAGCGGCGTTACGGATGCTTCTCAATACCTCCGCATCAGCAACCTTGGCTTTGACCTGCATAACCTTGACCTGAAGATGTACGTGGGGGCAGTCCCCGTTGTCGCCATGCTCTACGGCGCAGGCTCTCCCTCCATTGCCCTGGGTGCGGCCCTTCCCACAGCCCCTCTTACCGGTTCGGGTATCTGGATGGGCAAAGATGGCGCTGACTACGAGTTTAGGGTCGGCAACATCGATACCGGGGTACTCACGGCAGGGCTGCATTGGGATGGGGCCGCACTCAATATCGTGGGTGGTCTGATGACCGGCCCTGGCGCGTCCTACGTTGCTAATGGGGTAACGCTCTACTGCCCCTTCGACGGCAACCAACCCTACTCGCTCTACCAGGACATAAACCCAAACGGCCATCTGGGGCAAACGGCCACGCAGAACGCGGGCCTGGGCCTAAGCACCGGCTGGTATGGGCGCTATGGCAAGGCGCTGTTGACCGCGCCGTCGCGGACCAACCACATCACCAATCCGAGCTTTGAAGTCGACACGGCGGGGTGGACGGCGGCATACGGGACGGTCGCGCGCGTGACCAGCGAGGGCTACGTGGGCTCCTGTTGCGCCCAAGTCACCAATGGTGAGGGCTCCAACGGTTACATCTACCAGACTAAGACGACCTCGACCGGCGGCACCTGGGTCGCGCAGTGCTACCTGAAGGCGGCGACGGCGGCAGACGTGGGGCTCAACTTCTCCCTGCTGCTCCGCATCCACTACACGGACGCGACCCAAGACGACGTGCAGACCGGCTGCACCATGACTGCCAATTGGCAACATCGTCTCGTGCTGCAGGCGGCGAACGGGGGCAAGACAGTTGACTGGGTGCGGGTCTACATTGTCTCCATCGACACGCCGACCCGGTCGTGCTACGTGGATGCGGTCCAGCTAGAAAACGCCACCTTTGGCGGCCCCTACCTGGACGGCACAATGCCGGGTTGCACCTGGTCGGGCACGGCGCACGGTTCCACTTCTGCTAGGGCGGACGCACATTACCTTACTTACCCGCTCCCCGGTATTATGAATACGCCGGCCCGCGAGGGTACGGTGGCGATGTGGGTCTATCTGGTGAACGCCAACACCAGCGGTGGATTCCTGTGGAGCGCGGGTAATGCTGCCTCTGAGTTAGATGGCTATATCACTTCTGGGGGCAATGTCGTCTTCCGCGTTGACACTACTAGCAAAACGAGCGCTACCATCACTGAGCGGGTTTGGCACCACATCGTCTTCATCTGGAACGCTACCAAGCACTGGATGGTGATAGACGGCACGGCAACCACGCAGGCAACCCATGTCAACATACCTGATTTGGGGCCGACATTCGGCGTTAGCCCGTCGCCCAGCTACGGCCATCCCGGCTACATCGACGACTTGCTGGTCTTCAACCGGGCGCTGACCACTCAGGAAGCACAACAACTCTACTACTCCAATGGGCCTGCTGTTGTAGGCACCAACAAGTTTGAGCTAAAGCTGACACGAGGGCATGGGCAAGCCTATGTCCTGGCCCACGGCGGGGGCATCTTCGGGTATGACGCGAGTTTTGCCAACGCCTTCTCTCTCCTCACCGAAGCGGCGACGATTGGAGGGGAAGCGCTCGCTGCGGGGGATGTGCTAATCGGGAGCAATGCCTGGGATAAGGTAAACCTACTGTGGGATCAGAGTGCTGGCACACTATCTCTACGGCAGGGGACGACTGGCGTTGTCCGGTTGACCAGTAGCGTCGTGGAGATCGGCACCGATTTGGCCTTCTTGCGTGCTACTGTTGACGGTGACCTAGACTTCTATAGCACCGTCCAATCTTTGACTGTCCTACGTGCCCACTTCGATCATGCGGGGTCGGGTTACTTGGCTGATGGTAAAATTGCCTGGACTACGGCAGGCATACTGAATGTCTCTGGTTGGACACTAGAGGATGGTAAACTCAGTTCTACGGGCATCCACCTCCGGAGTGGGGCAAGCGCTGCTCTAGCTTTTGGGGCTACTCCCCCGGCATCGGCATCGAGCGGCACAGGCATATTTTTGGATAGGACTGGCCTCTATGGTCTCAAGGCAAACGTCAAGCAGGCGTACTTGGACGGAGTTACCGGCGCTGTTTTGGCCGGAGCGGGCAAGACGTGGATGGACGTGGATGGCCTCTCGATTGAGGCGGGAATAGCCTATGTCGCAGGGGCAGCAGTCAAGATTCGCCTGCCCATTGCTGGTTCAGACATTGGCAAACTTTGGGGTCACGTCCCCCAATCTCCTAACATCTTTGATGGGGTATACCTAGAGGCTGAGGAGCAATCGGGATATGGAGCCCGTCTGATGCTCCGGGCTGTCAGTACCGGCGCGGGGCATATCTCAAAAGTCACCATGATGGCTATGGCTGCCAGTGGTGATTCACCCTATATCCTAATCACAGATGACCCCGCAGGAGTAGGGGCTATCGACGTAGCAGGTGGTGTGCTGACGGCATGGGATACACTAAATGCCAAGCTCGGTCTCAACGTCGGCACCGCAACTGGGGCAGCGACGGGGGATATACGTGCGAGCGGCAACCTCTCGGTCACTGGTCGTGCTGTCGTTCTGTCTAATGCATTCGCTTATTCCGACGATGCGGTCAAGGACTTCCTCGCTGTTACGTTGCCTGCCAGCGCGATGATCTACCTGGAAGTGACCATCATCACGCACCGCTCTACCGGCACTGGGCTTTATGGAGGCGAGAAGAAGTACCGAGTCTTTATTTACCGAGATAGCGCTGGAACGGAGCGGGCTAACTCTACTGTAGAGTTGACGGACTTTGGCTATACAGGAGAGATTACAGCAGACTCGCTCACGAACGCCCGGAGCACGGACACCTACACGTTCACTATCCGGCGAGATCATACGGCTAGCCCTGGCGTGGTGATGAGCATTCTAGTGACAGGTTTGCAATATGGCTGTTCCGGCATCGCCATGCTCTAAGCGCCTGGCTTCTCCGGTGGATAGCTCCTCGGCGTAACGCCGGGACGGGGGCTGTTCACCAGGCGCGATCTAGGGTATAATCGTGCTTAGGGCACGGCACATCCAACACAAAGTGAGGAGAGACACAGCATGGCCACGATCACAAACAGGGAGATCCCAGGGGCGCTGCAGGCGCTCACGGCACTGGCGGACCAGCCCATGCCGCCTCGGGCGGCCTACCGGGTGAGCAAGCTCATGCGCGCTGCGGGGGAGCAGCAGGACCACGTGGAGGCGGCGCGGCGGAATCTGCTGCGCCAGTACGCAAAGAAGGACGCCCAGGGCGAGATGC
>Ga0307376_10000453_pt1 | contig 50819 bp, 40 predicted proteins | sample TR2MG_FD_202536 | JGI IMG/M metagenome (GOLD analysis project Ga0307376, IMG submission 202536) | Soil microbial communities from Risofladan, Vaasa, Finland - TR-2 | ecosystem: Environmental > Terrestrial > Soil > Coastal area > Acid sulfate soil | place: Finland: Risofladan, Vaasa | collected...
ATTAATCCAAGATTGTTCAAACTCAAAACTCTACCACGAACATTACCAATCTCTTCATATAGTTTCAAAGCTAATTCTACAAATTTTTGAGCTTCTTCAACTTCACCGGAATCTAATAGAGACAATCCATAATTATTGTAACGAGATGCCATTCCCGGTTTATCTTGTAAGTTTTCAGCAACAGCAATTGCTTTCTTGTAGAAATTCATTGCTTCATCTAATTCGCCCCATTCACGGTACACATTACCGATATTATTAAGACAAACTCCAATTCCTATTTGATCTTTGGTAGTTTCGAATAGTTTCAAAGCTTTGAGATAGTTGTTATATGCTAGATCAAGATTTCCACCATAATAATCACTATTACCAAATCGTAAAGCAGTCAGAAGACCATCAAGAGCTTCATGTAATCCCCTAATCTCTCTTGGAATTGCTTCATCCGCATCTAAATCTCGAGATAAATCTCCTTTCGCAATCCTTTCTGAAAATTCAATAAAATCATTTATTGGTTGTACAGTTCTTCTCGAGACTGTTATTGAAACAAATATTATCAAGATTAGTGCTAAAACCAATAATCCAACTGAAATGAGAATATTATTTGTGCTTCTCTTTAGGATATCATCTCTTAATTGATTAACAGGTTCCAAAATATCTTCTTCTGGAACTACTAATGCTAAAGAATATCCTGTTGCTGTAATTGGATTATAAGAAATGAACCATCTATCACCATCATCTTTAGTAAAATTAGTTTGTGCAGAGTTTCCTAGTTTCATATCATTTATTATGGATTGAAAAATAGTTTTCTCACCACTAGTTGAGTTAATCATTTCTAAATTCATAATACTTTCAAAATCCTCACCTAAATATGGGTGAGTGATAGTATCTCCATTAGAGTCAATTAAGAAAGCATAACCATCATTACCAATTGTTAGTGAAAGAATACTTTGTTGCATTGTTTCAATTGTTATATCAACACTTACAACACCGATTAATGTATCATCTGATAATCTAACTGGACGACCTACTGAGATTATCAAACCAATAGGATCAAAATATGGTGAAGTAAAAGCAGTACTATCATCAGTTATTGCAGCAGCGTTTAAATACCAATCATACTCGAGAGGATCCCAATCATCAGCTGGACTGACAGGATTATCATTTTCGTCATATTGTGTCCATTCCATTGTATCATAGGGATAATTTCTAAATAGTGAATAAGCTGGATCAGCAAAAGCAGCATATATCCAGATATAATTATCATTTGCTTCATGTAGGTTCTTAAAAGCAATATCCATATTTGAAGAAGTATTCAATAAATATTCTAAATTAGGAGTCCAAGCTAATGGATCATCACCAGGTAAATTATCTATCTTATCCCTTGGCATGTAGTAACAACTACAATCAAAAGAAATCCAAGATTCATAATCATCACTATAGCTTATCCCTGGTATTGTTCTACCATTTTCTGTAAGCTCTAGAGACCTATTCCACCAATACGATTGGTAAGAAGTAATATTTATTTCATCATTAAACAATTGCTCTGAAAAACTATCAAGCATAGTTACTTCTGCAACTATTTGATCAAACAACTCATTAATCTTTTGAGCTTCATCTGCTGACAATCGTTCTAAATGTTCAAGCTCTTCTGTAAGAAGGGCTGCAGATGAATCATCCGCATTGTCCCGCGAGAGCAAACTAATACGAGTGCTCGAGACAGTTATCATAACTATTGGCGGAACAATTAACAAAATAATGAAAGTAACCATTATTCGTTCTCTAATTCGCAATCTCTTTTCTCCTGCAATTATATTTCTTTAGTAATTTTTTTTCCAATAATAAGCTTCCCTTTAAGAGAAATCTCAACAAAATCACCCTTTTTAATTGAGAGTGGTTGAGTAACTTCTTTTGGTAGGTTTGTACGTAGAATAGTGTTGTTCTTAGTTATTGTTCGTTCAACCTTCAATCCTGAAAAAATAGTATTATCAAATTTAGAAGGTTTCCACTGAGAACCTTTCTTACGACAATAGAATTTTTCATTACGAACATCATATTCCAAAATATCATCCAATGATAGATTTAAGTTTTCAATGATTTGTTTAGGTAAATTGTAATAAAGCAAACTATGATTCTCAGTGACATTAAGCTCTATATTTGAATTCGAATCATCTTCATTATCCAAGACAAACACCCATGGAACTTTTTTCCTCAAAATAAAATGTTCTATAGTATATTACTATAATATAGTATTCTACTACATTATTTTTGCAGCAACTAGTATTTAAACCTCTTCAATATAAATTCCAAAATCTAAAATAATAACTCAAAAGAATTAATTAGAAGTATATCCTAATTACCTATACAAGTTAACAAAAAAAAAGAGGAAGAAGAATGCAATATAGAGAACTAGGAAAAACAGGTATAAATGCATCAATTCTTGGATTTGGTGCAATGAGATTACCAATAGAAAAAATAGATGATCCAACCTCAATAAAAGAAGAAGAAGCAATTAAAATAATACGAAAGGCAATCGATAATGGAGTAAATTATATTGATTCCGCGTATGTATATCATAGGGGAAGAAGTGAAGTTGTTGTTGGAAAAGCTCTAAAAGATGGGTACCGAAAAAAAGTCAGTATTATGACGAAAAACCCAGTTAGAATGGTTGAAACAACAGAAGATTATGATAAATTTTTGAATGAAGAATTGGAGAGATATGGAACTGAATATATTGATGTTTATCTTTTTCATGGACTCACAAAAGAAAGATATGATGATAAAGTTATGAAATTGGGTTTAATTGATAGAGCAAAAAAAGCGAAAGCTGATGGAAAAATAAAGCACATTGGTTTTTCTTCACATGATAAACCAGAGAAAGTTAAAGAGTTAATTGATGAGGGAATATTCGAAGTTATATTATTACAGTATAATATTCTTGATACGCAATACAAAGAGGTCATAGAATACGCTGCGGGTAAAGGAATAGGTGTTTGTGTAATGGGTCCCGTATCAGGAGGAAGATTAGCTCTTGAACCACCTAATGAATTAGAAGAAGCATTATCACCTGGAAAGTCCAATTTTGTTGATTTAGCATTTAAATTTGTTTGGAGTAATCCAAATGTCTCTGTTGCACTTTCAGGAATGGGTTCAGAAGAAATGGTTGATCAAAATCTTGCTTTAGCTTCAAGTGAGAAGATTACACTAACTAAAGATGAAGAAACAAGAGCTGAAAAAATAGGTGAAACATATAGAAAATTGTCAAACTTAATTTGTACTCAATGTGGTTATTGTATGCCTTGTGAGCAAGAAGTAAACATTACTCAAATTCTAAAGCAACTAATCCATTGGGAAGTTTATGGTTGGGAACAAGCTAAAAGATTTTACAATAACATTGGCAAAACACCTATGTCTCCAGGAAAAAATGCAGAAGCTTGCATTGAATGTGGTGATTGTGAAGAAAAGTGCCCCCAAGGAATTCCGATAATTGAAAAATTAAAAGAAGCTCATGAAAAACTAGCTATAGATGGATAACAAATAATTATTTCTAGAAAAAAATTGAGATACTTAAGCTTAATTTTTTTCATTTATCAATTTTATAGCAAATTTTCTTAAATTATAGGCAATAGAAATATCAGGATTTATAATGAGCGAATTTAGAGAATTTTTTGAAGCTAATAAAAAAATGTGGGATATAGCAGTTGGACGAAATCTAAAAAATCAAGAGATATATAAAACTAAAGAGCTTCTTCAAGGAGAAGTGGTTTTAAATTCAATTGAGCTCGAAGAAATTGGTGATGTTAAAGGAAAGAAATTACTTCATTTACAATGCCATTTCGGATTAGATACACTCTCATGGGCAAGATTAGGAGCAGAAGTAACAGGAATAGATTTCTCAAGTGAAGCAATTAAATTAGCGAAATCATTAACTGAAAAAACAAGCCTTAATGCTAAATTTATTCGAGGAAATATTTACGATCTTCCTGATATTCTTGAAGAGAAATTTGATATCGTTTATACTTCCTATGGAGTTCTTTGCTGGTTGAATGATATTAATCGTTGGGCTGAAATTGTAGCACACTTTCTAAGACCAGGAGGAATGTTCTACATCGCGGAATTCCATCCCTTTATTCAAGTATTTGATTATGATAATACAGAAGATTTCAAACTGAGACACAATTATTTCTTCAAACCAGAACCAATAGTTTATGATGAGGATTATTCGAGTGAAGAGGAAAAGAAGAAATCAGAGTCTGCAAAAACTTACGAATGGATTCATGGAATTGGTAATATTATTACAGCATTAATTAATTCTGGTTTACGAATTCAATTTCTACATGAGTTCAATAAGGCACCTTTTCCTAGATTTCATTTCCTAAATCAATCAAAAGATGGTTATTGGTATTATAATAATCCTGATTATGAATTACCTCTTGTATATTCACTTAAAGCAATAAAAGAATAGAAAATTTCCAAAATAGAATTTATTTATAAAGAAGAAGTGAATTTTATATTTTTTTTCTAAAGAGTTTATTTAGTGACTAAATAACAATGCTTAAGATAGAGTAAGTTAAGAATTTCCTAACAGATTTTTAAAGGACTTTAAAACGTTGGCAGATACCATTCAACCTTATATTGAAAAATTTATTCCAAAAATAACTAAAAAAGATATTTCTGCTATTGAATGGTATAAACTAGATAATGCTGCTACTATTTTCAGTATGATCAGTACTGAAAGATCTACCAATGTTTTTCGTGTTTCATGTTCATTAAAAGAACGTGTAAATCTTAGTGATTTACAAACTGCTTTAGATCATGTTATAGAACGTTTCCCGTTTTTCAATGTCAATTTACGAACAGGATTATTCTGGTATTATTGGGAAAGAAACAATAATACACCAAAAATTTCAACTGAATCAAAGTATCCTTGTCAAAAAATTCCGATATATAATAAAGGTGAATATCCTTTCAAAGTGAAAGCTTATTTCAATAGAATTGCTGTCGAATTCCATCATAGCTTAACTGATGGAACTGGTGGAATAACTTTTCTACGTACTTTAGTAGCTGAATACTTACAACTAAGAGGAGTACATACCAATGATTGGGGTGATCTTTTCAGAACAAATCAAGCACCTCATCCAGAAGAATCTGATTATGCATATATGAAAAATTATCATCGAGGATTACCCATGCCAAAAAATAAAAGCATGGCATTTAAACCTCCCCTTACTCCAGTTGAAAAAGGAGTTTTTCATGTTACAACAGGAATAGTGCCAGTTAAACAGCTTTTGGATATTTCAAGAGAAAGAAAAGTAACAATTACTGAATTATTAACAGCAATTTATTTGGAAGCTAATCAAGAAGTTCTCTTTAATATACCAAAAGACAAAAGAAATTCTTACATGAAACCAATTCGAATTGCTGTTCCTGTTAATCTTCGAAATCTCTTCCCCACTAAAAGTATGAGGAATTTCTCTTTTATGGTCTCTCCAGAAATAAATCCAAAACTAGGCAAATATAATTTTGATGAGATTCTAAAAAATGTTCATCATTCAATTAGAATGGAAGTAACTCCAAAACTTTTGACTCAACAAATTTCTAGAAATGTTCGAGGTCAAATTAATCCAGTAGTCAGATCAATTCCTTACTTTGTGAAGAAATTATTTGCAGGAATTATTTATAGAAGAATGGGTGAAGGACAAAATTCAGGTAAAATAAGTAATCTTGGTAAGGTTACTATGCCAAAAGCTTTTGCTGATAAAATAGAAAATTTTGAGTTTGTATTGGCACCAAGCTCAACAATTACTACAAGTTGTGCAATAGCTAGTTTTAATGATACACTAAGAATTAATTTTGGACGTACTGTAGTGGAATCAGATATTGAAAAATTCTTCTTTAGAAAACTTGTAGAATTAGGTGCGATGGTCAAGATAGAAACTAACTAAACTAATTTTTTTCAGAGAAAAAATGTTGTATTCATAAAGGATTTTTTAAAAAAAAATACTTTTCTATTTTACTGGTCACTTTTATCCAATTCTAACTTAATATGTGACCAACTTACATTAATCATAATATAGTAAATATTAACAAATGAGTATTCAAGATAAAAAAATAACTAATATTTACATTAGAGATTGAAATGGAAACAGCTGTATTATAGAAAAAGAAAATTGCAAAGTGAAAAAAATGAATTCATATCTAGATTTACTTAATCAACTAGATCCAGAAGAAATTCTCAAAAAGGCAGGTAAACTAGGAGCTTCTTATACAGATTTTCGTTTTCAACTGAATAATTCAGAACAGATACAAGTTGAAAATAAAATGCTTCAAAGTTATCAGTCCAGAAATTTCGGTGGATTTGGCATTAGAGTTGTAGTAGATGGAGCTGTTGGTTATTCCTCAACAAGCGATTTCAATAAAGAATCAGTGGATAACACATTGAAAGCAGCTTTCAGATCTGCAAGATCCTATAAAAGCAAAAGAGGTATTTTTGCAGATACCAAAAGTGCAAAATTTGATGAGAAAATCAAAATAAAGAAAAATTCGATTGATATCTCACCTGAGGAAAAAGTTTCACTGCTTTTGGAAACCAATGAAGCAGGTTGGATTTCGGATGAAATAAAAAATGTTATTTCTATAATGGGTTCTGCTACTGAATTTAGATTTTTCCTAAATACTGATGGCACAAAAGCACAATTAGAAATACCTATTATTGGTATGGCACAGTTATCTGTTGCTATGGTTAATAGTAACATGGAACAAATGCTTAATAGCGAGGGTTCTTGTTCAGGTTATGAATTTGTAGAGAAAACTGATTGGAATGATTTTGCAGTAGATATTTCAGAATTAGCAATTAAAACTGTCAAATCAAAATCACCTCCTGCAGGAACTTATCCCGTAGTAATTGATCAACGACTTGTTGGTGTTTTAATTCATGAAGCCTTTGGACATGCAGTAGAAGCAGATTTAGTATTTACTGGTACTTCAGCACTAAAAGATAGACTTGGAGTTCAACTAGCCGATGAACAAGTAAATGTTATTGATGAAGGTGTTACCTCACATGATGGATATCATGTTCCATTTGATGATGAGGGAGTCAAAAAAGGTAAAACTGTTGTTTTGGAAAAAGGCATATTAAAAAGTTATCTTCATGATCGCAACACAGCAAGCGAATTAGGGGTAGAACCTACTGGTAACAGCAGAGCTCAAGATTTTGAAAATCAACCTCAAGTTAGAATGACAAATACCTATGTTGAAAATGGTAATTATTCTTTCGATGAATTACTGGAAGGAATAAAGGAAGGAGTATATATTAAAAACAAAGGTTCAACTGGTGGTCAAGTGGAAGTTGGAATTGGCACTTTTACTTTCAATGGAGGTGAAAGCTATTTGATTCAAAATGGTGAACTCTCTGATATGGTCAAAGGAGTAGTTATTAGTGGTGCTTTTCTTGAAAATTTGAAAACAGTAGATGCAGTTGGAAATGATCTTAAAATTGTGACAAATTACTTTGGAGCATGTGGTAAAGGTGGTCAAGCAGCAAGAGTTGGTTTTGGTGGACCTCACCTTAGAGTCCAAAAAATGACTGTTGGAGGAAAATAACATGGAATTTGGAGAACGCGCAATAAAGAAAGCAATAAAGCTAGGAATGGATGAAGCAGAAGCATACATAAATAAAATAAAAAATGTTAATATTCAATTTGCATCTGAAATTCAAAATATAAAAACCACTGAATCAATAGGTATTGGATTACGAGTTGCAAAAGGTAAAAAATTAGCAATGCAAGCAACCTCAATTCTCAATGAGAAGGAAATCGATTCCATTGTTGAGAAAGCTGTTAAGATAGCAAATGTTGCACCTGAAGATCAACATTGGAACCATTTCAATAAAATCTTTGGTAAGTCAGAAGTAACTGGAACATATGACAAAACATTCGATAGTCTAGATTACGATAAAATTTCAGAGATTATACTTTCTTCAATAGATAAAGCAACTGAAGAAGATCGAAAGGTTTTGGTTACCAGAGGTGTATTTACTTTTACAATTGGTTCTAGCTATGTAGTTAATAATTATAACAAAGGTGTAGAGGACAAATATACTGTTACTAGTGGCAGTATTAACTGTAAGGCTATTGAGGGTGGAGAAAGCTCAGGTTCGGAAGGACATATTTGCCGAAAACTTTCTGATTTGAAATTAGAGGATTTATCTGTTATAGCAGCTGAAAAAGCTCTAAAGTACTTAGGAGCAAAACCATTTGAAAGTACTAAAATGCCTGTAATAATGAAGAATGATTTATTTGCAAATATTCTTGGTATAATGCTTGGTTATAATATTAATGCTGAAAATATCCAAAAAGGGAGATCAACCTTTGCAACAAAAATGGATCAGCAAATAGCTAGTGAAGATATTTCTGTAATAGATGATGGTACGATGAAAGACGGTGTTTTTACAAGATCATTTGATACAGATGGAACACCAACACAAAAGACTAAGATAATTTCTAAAGGAATTCTGAAGAATATATTATTTGATAATTACACTGCACTCAAAGGAAATACAAAATCTACAGGAAATGCAAATAGAAACTATTGGACTACACCAAATCCAACAACTAACAATCTAATTCTTCAACCAGGATCAACTTCTTTAGAGGATATGATAAAAGATACGAAGAAAGGATTGTTCATTGAAAATACAATTGGTGAATGGTTGTCACGCCCAACTAGTGGAGATTTAAATGCCACAGTAACTCATGGTTATCTAATTGAAAATGGTGAATTTACTAAACCTGTAACTAATGTTGTTATTGGAGGAAATATATTTGATATTCTTCTAAATAAAATAGAAGTTTTAGGTAATGATCTTCATAATAGTTTCAAAGTTTATTCACCATCTGTGAAAATTTCAGAAATGACTATTGCAGGTAAATAGTCATATTTTTTATTTTTTTTATTTTCATTAATTTAACCAAGGCAAGATAGGATTATGTTCTAATTTACAAAAATTATTTGAACAAATAATTCATTGATTCTTTGGTGAGAATATTTTGAATGTTGAAATTACTCTAAAAGATGATTCTAAAAGAGGAACTTTACCAAAAGATGAGAATACACTTGGTTTTGGGAGGATCTTTACTGATCATATGTTTATCCATGAATTTAAGGAAGGTATGTGGCAAAATCCAAAGATAGAACCATATAGGAATTTATCACTTTCTCCAGCAGCTCTTGTTTTACATTATGCCCAAGAAATATTTGAGGGAATGAAAGCTTTCCATCAACAAAATAACAAAGGTGTCTCTTTATTCAGACCAGAATTAAATGCTCAACGTATGGTTGATTCAGCTATTAGAATGGATATGGCTCCATATCCAATAGACTATTTCTTAGAAGCGCTTCAAAAATTAGTTGGAATTGAACGAAAATGGGTTCCTTCACTAGTAGGAACATCACTTTATATAAGACCAACAATGATTGCTTCACAAGAAGCATTAGGATTAAAGAGCTCTAAAGAATATCTTTTCTATGTGATACTTACGCCTGTAGGACCATATTTCTCAGAAGGATTTAAACCAATAAAAATTTTTGTAGAACCATTTTTTGTGCGTGCAGTACTTGGCGGAACTGGTGAAGCGAAAACTGGTGGGAATTATTCATCGAGCCTTTTAGCATTAAAAAAAGCATTTGATGCTGGTTGTAGTCAAGTCATGTGGTTAGATGCTATAGAACACAAATACATAGAAGAAGTTGGCACGATGAATCAATTTTTTGTTCTAGATGAGGTCATCTACACAGCACCGCTTACAGGTACCGTGCTCAGAGGAGTAACTCGAGAAAGTGTAATTCAATTAGCAAAAGATCAAGGTTACAAAGTTAAGGAAGAAGCTCTATCAATTGATCAAGTAATAGAGGGCATTCACTCTGGAAATTTGTCTGAAGCGTTTGGTGCTGGTACAGCAGCATCAATAGCACCTGTTGGAGAACTATTTTACAAAGATAAAAAATATCATATAAATAGTTTGAACGTTGGTCCAATAACACAAAAACTCTATGATTTACTCACAGGAATTCAATATGGAAGAATTCAAGATCCTTACGGTTGGAATGTACCAATAAAATAAGAAAAGATAGTATAGTATATCTTAAATCATTTTTTAAACCAATTACTATATTATCTTCTTTTTATATAATTTTAAAATGATTATTATGAATAGCTCAAAACTTAATTCTGAAGTACATTTAATGAAGGATTTAATAGACTTTCAAGAAGGATCAGTTGTTAGTAGACAATTAATAAAAAAAGATACAGGTAACGTCACACTCTTTGCTTTTGATCAAGGAGAAGGATTAAGTGAACATACAGCTCCATTTGAAGCACTTGTTCTTGTTATTGATGGGAAAGCAGAAATTATAATTGATAAACTGAGCTTTAGTGTAAATGAAGGTGAAATGATAATTTTACCTGCGAACATTCCTCATGCAGTTAAAGCAAATGAGAAATTTAAAATGGTTCTAGTTATGATTAAAACAAATTAATGTTTTTTCTTAACTTTCTATTCAACAAGATATTATAAAGAGTTCAAACTAAAATACTGTATGTCATACATAAATTTACCCAAAATTGGATTAGGCACTATGCAAACTAATTCTAAAAAAGCAAGAGGCGCACTTGTTGAAGGATTAAAATACGGTTTCCGTTTTATTGATACAGCTCAAATGTATTTAAACGAAAAAACAGTTGGTCTGGCGATTAAAGAATCTGGAATCTCTAGAGATGAATTTACAGTAGCAACCAAATTATGGATTTCAAATTACAAACCTGAAAAAGTTTTGAGAAGTGTAAATAAAAGTCTAAAACGATTGCAATTAGAAACAATTGATATCTTTTACTTACACTGGCCTTGGAAATTTGATAAAATAGAATCTACATTCAAAGCAATGGATAAATTAGTAGAAAAAGGTGCGATAAAGCATATAGGCGTTTCAAATTTTACTCCAAAGCAAATTGAAAAATCACTAACATATACACAGAATCATATTGTAGCTAACCAAGTAGAAATGCATCCTTGGCTACAGCAGAAGGAATTATTAGCTACTCTTAAGAAAAATAAGATACATCTAGTTGCTTATTTCCCATTAATGCATGGTAGATTTAATAGTGTTTCAGAATTGTTACAAATAGCAGAAAAACATGGTGTTAGTCCTGCACAAGTTTCACTTGCTTGGATAATGAGTAAAGATGCTATTCCAATACCCAAAAGTGCAAACATAGAACATCTAAAAAGTAATTATGATTCTTTGAAATTAAAATTAACAAAAGATGAAATAAAGTTGATAGATTCAATTGAAACTGTAAAGCGTTATGCTAATTTTCCTATAATTGCTCCTGATTGGGAAAACTAGTGACATATTCAATATATCACTATTCTTTAATTTTTTTTCTGAAATTCAATCAACCGGCAACGATTTCTTTTCTATTTATTTTTTCAATTGCTTCTAATGATCTTAGAACTAATCTATCATCTGTTTCTTCTTTAGCTAATTTTTCTAAAACTTTCTTGGCTTTAGTATCTCCAATTTTACCCAGAGAAGTTACAGCATGGTATTTAATAAAACGATCATCTTCCTTCTTGAGAATTTCCAAGAGAATTTTTAGAGCACTTGGGTCTCCAATCATACCTAGTGCTTTAGCAGCTTCTGATCGAACAAGAGGATCATCTTTTTGTTTTAAAATATTCAACAATGGCTGAACTGCTTTTCGGTCACCAATTTGGCCTAGAGCAATTGTTGCTTGATATCGAACGCTTTCATCCTCATCTTCTAAAATATTTATTAAAACATCAGTTGCTTCAGGATTACCTATTTTTCCTAATGTCTTACAAGCGCCTTCTTTGACTAATCTTGGAGAATTTTTTCTTAGAAGAGAGATTAGATGTTCAATAATCTCAGTAGTTCCCATAGACGATAGAATTTCTATAGCATTGCTTCTAATATCGAATTCTTTATTTCCCAAACTAGCAATTAGATTTTCTGAATTTTCAGTTCCCGTCATAACTTGTTTCAACTCAAGAGACCTATAAATAGAAAGTCATGTGCCCTACTACAGACTTTCATGTTAAACACTCTGCAAGAGTAACCTGTTCACATCTTTTACGAATGTATTATCCATATATTATCTTTTCGTCGAGGTTTTACTTTGAAAATTCAAAATATCTTCGGAAATTTATTTAGTGTTCTTAGTATTTAGTTCCTTTATCTATAGGAGAGTTCCAGATTTGAGTGATGAAGATTATCAGAATCAAATAACTTATTTGATGAATTTATTTAGTCACTCAATTAGTTTTGTTAAAGCAAATAAAATCTTAGATTCTTTCAACGTATTGACCTTTTTTAAAAATCAACAAGATTATCAAGAATTTCTGCTTTATATCAAATCTCAGAAATATTGGATTGATTTGTCTGAAGAAAGAAATAGAGAATGGGGAGATATTCAAACACCATTACATCTTGTGGATATAATATATCAAATACTTTTACAATTAGAATTCACTCCTAATATTATTATAGAGCCTACTTTTGGTGATGGTAATTTTATTCTATTCACTGATTCTTATTTTCCAAAAATTGAATTAATTTATGGAATTGAAATCTCTAAAATACATAAATGGAATTTTATAATTTCTCTACTCATAAAATTAAGTGATAAAACCAAATTGAAAAACAAACTAAAATACATGCTCTATACAGAAGATTTTTTCAAACATGATTTTTCAGATATAGAAAAAATATCAAATTCCGCAGAATTACTCATAATTGGAAATCCGCCCTGGATTACAGTCTCAGAATTATCTTCGTTAAATTCAAAAAATATACCTATGAAGTTTAATAAGAAGCAATTTCGAGGAATTGAGTCAATTACTGGAAAAAGTAATTTTGATATTTCTGAATCAATAATTGTGCAATTAATTAACTTATTTTCAGAGAAAAAAGGAAAAATAGCACTATTGTGTAAAAATATTGTAATTAACAATATTCTAAAAGATTTATTAAGAACTCAATATAAAATAGGAAATATTGTTTCTTATTCTTTAGATTTGCAGAAGGAATTTGGAAAAAAGTGTGATGCTTCGCTTTTAATTTTGGATCTTAATAGCAGAGAAAATTATGGAATTTGTGAAGTTCGAGATATTTACTATCCTAATAATTTAATTAAAAAAATTGGTTGGTTTGAGAACAAATTTGTTTCAAATATAGAAAAATATACAAAAACTAATTTTCTCGATGGAAAATCATCTTTTATTTGGCGACAAGGGATTAAACATGATTGCTCTAAAGTTTTAGAACTAAAACATAATGAGGAGGGAAAATTGTTTAACAAACTAGGGGAAAGTGTAGAAGTTGAAGAAGAGCTAATTTATCCATTAATGAAAAGCTCTGATTTAAGAGAATTTAATATTAATAGCACAAACCGCAGAATTCTTCTCACTCAAATGGCACTTAATCAAGACACACTATCAATTGAAATGAATTTTCCAAAAGCTTGGAAATATCTACAAAATCACAGTCAGTATTTCAACCGTAGAAAATCAATTGTTTACAAAAATAATTTACCTTTTTCGATTTTTGGTGTTGGAAAATATGCTTTTTCTCCATTTAAAGTTGCTATCTCTGGTATGTATAAAAAACCTAAATTTGCTTTTATTAATGAGATTGATAATAAACCTGTAATCTTTGATGATACTTGTTATTATCTTAGTTTTAATTCTTACAAAGAAGCAGTTTTTACATGTTCAATTCTAAATAGTAGAATTTGTTTAGATTTTCTTGATTCAATCACTTTTATTGATTCAAAAAGACCATATACAAAAGAAGTTTTAATGAGAATTAATTTACAAGAATTATCTAATCAACTTAATTTTACTGATTTAAAGAAAATTTGGAATCAACATTGTTTTAATAATCGAAAGAATTTATCTGAAAAAGATTATTATCCATTTAAAAATAAAGTAGTAAAAATGAAAGATTGAGTAAGTATATACTCATTTTTCATAAATTTGTTTTAACAGTGAATTCTGATTGCTACTTTGAGAAGATAAACTTGAAGTTGATTTACTTAGGTTTGTTGATATCGATTCTATTTCGTTATCTGTTTCTAACTGACCTAAATGTTGAATTTCTTTGAAAGCATAGTGATCCGAACCTTCCAATCCTGCTTTTAGATTTGGTCGGTAAGTTCTTCCTTTCCAGGTTGTTGTATCTTTCACAATAATTTCTATTGTTGAAACTGTCATTGCAGTTATAAAAACAAGCATCAAAAATGGTAAAAATAAATAAGCTACCCAATAATGTTTTCCTTTACCACGCCAAAATGTCCACATAATAATTGTATAAATAGCCAAAGATACACTACTTAAAATAATCATTAAATTTGTTCCAAATAAAATGCTTATAGCAATGGCAATAGGTGAAAATATTCCCCAAAGAATGTATAATAGAGTAGATATGATTCTCCTGGGAGGAGTTAATTTTGTTCCAGCATATAGACATTTTTTAATTCCTGTCCAACAGTATTTTACAGAATCTGGATACATTCGAGCATAAACCAAATTATGGTTATCCATATAATAAAGAGCTTTTGTTTCCATTTTAATTATTCTAGCAAATGCTAAATCCTCTACTATTGATCCTTTAAGGTTTTCATGTCCACCAATCCTTTCATAAATTTCTCGATCAAATAATAGATATTGTCCGGAAGCCATATAACAATCACTTTTTTCCGGATTATTTACATTCTTCTTTCCCTGAGATGCTACATGGGAGAGAATATAATAGATAGGGATAATACTTTCCCACCATTTTTCGAGTCTTTGATATGGGAGTAGAGTAACCATAGCAGCATTTTTTTGTTTAAGAACACTCACGGTTTTTGAAAGGGAATCTGGTTTATGATATGTATCAGCATCAGTAAAAAGTAAAATATCTCCACTTGCTACTTTGTAGGCAATATGACAACCATAATTTTTTCCTACCCAGCTTTCAGGAACCTCATTTTCAATTATAATTTTATCAACATATGGAGTTGCTAATTCAATAGTACTATCAGTTGAACCTCCATCAGATAAAATTATTTCGTAATTAGAATAATCTAGTGAACGTAATGATTTAAGACAGTTTACTATATTTGATTCTTCATTAAAAGTTGGTACTATTACGCTAACAAATGGTTCATCTATTAATTTTGCAAATTCTTCTGTAGTATAACTACTTTGATAATCTATAGTTATTAATATGTAATAAATGAATGATATTATTACTATTGATAGATATATAATTGCTAATATAGTTAGTAAATTCAATGCCATTTATTTCTACTCCTATTTTTAGTTAAATGCCAAAAATGAGAAATTCTTGCTGTTTGGGAAAATCACAATATTTTTCTTGTAGGATACAGTAAAATATTTTCAACTTATCCTAATTTGAAAAATATATCTAGTATTCAATCCTTTCCCTCATAGGTACCAAATTATCTCATAGTTGGTTTTAACTGTCATCTTGACATATAGTTGGTAATATATTCCTTCAATGAAGGAATGTTTCAGTTAATCAAAAATAACACAAATCACTATAAAAGACTTCTTAAATTTTACAATGATATTACTGTAAAAGTAGTAAAAAAAGAAAAAAAAAGAATGAAATCTATGGTTCATTCTTTAGAGGATGTCTTGCAGGTGCTTGGAATAAGAAATCTAAATCTGGTTTTCCTTCCACAGCATTTCTTATAGCCATCACAGTTGCTTTTCTATTATTTACAAAAACTCTATTTCGAGAGACAGCTGTTGGGTGTACAAAAACACTGGCAATTATAACAAGATCCTTAACATACTTTTCTGGTATAAAACCATCCTTAACACATTGCGTTACAGCTTTTGCGACTCCAGATTGAACTGGACCAAAAACCATTGATGCTTGTCGCAAGTTGCGAATAAATACTTTAGGAATAAGAACTGTTTCAGGTTTTACTGCTTCATTTGTTTCTAACAAAGCTAATAATGGTTCATGTCCTTCCACTGTTGATGGATCTTCTTTTACCATAGCAATAGCTTTAGCAAATGCTATACCAACTGGTCCATCTCTAGGTCCTATTAATAAGTCGATATGCGCCATTTCTGGACGATCTCCACCAAAAAAGCCTTCTCCTACAAGTAGTTTATTTTGTAATATAGTCTCTGGTTTAACATCGACTACACCGAATCGTTCCTCAATCTTTTCTGGGGTGTCTGGTAATACTATATCTACTTCTTTTTTGATTTTACCAATTCGCTCAAGTTCAAGACGTAATTCAGAACGCAATTCATGGCTGATACTTCCACCTATCTCTAATGGTAATCTTGGTTTTCTGACTTTTATTCCCATCATATTGAGTGCTTCTTTTGCTCCTGTTGCACCAGTTTTGACCGCTATTCTTGTAAGTTTATGAATTTCCATCTCTGCTTTTCTTGCTTCAACAAATTTTCCACTATCAACTAATTTCTTAATCTTTACCCAATGGTCTCCTATGAAATTAGCAGAAGCCAAGATACATCCATCAACTCCTGCTACGAGTGCTGGAAAAACAATTTCATCCCAACCACACAGAATCTTGAAGTCAGGAGCTACTGGTTTTACTCTCTCGAGTATTTCCATTAAATAAGCCATGTTTCCCCATGAACATTTCATACCTACAATATTTTCATGTTCTACTGCAAGATCTTCAACCACCATTCTAGGTAGAATAACATCTGTCAAAGCTGGTAATTGATACAGCATAATAGGTAAGTCTACTTTTTCAGCTAATTCAGAATAATGTTGATAGAGTCCTCTTTGAGTAGGCTTCATATAATAAGGTGTTATTACTAAAGCAGCATCAGCACCAACATCTTTAGCATATTCAGTCATTAAGATGGTTCTTTTTGTACCACTAGTACCAGTGCCTGCTATTACATCTACTTTACCTGCTGCTTCATCAACAGCTATCTCAATTATCTTCTTATGTTCTTCCCAAAGAAGAGATGAGAATTCTCCAGTAGATCCAGCTGGCACAATACCAGTTACACCTAATTCATCGATAACAAATCGAATTAATTTCCGATATGCTTCTTCATCTATTTCATCATTTTTCGTAAAGGGAGTCACCAATGCAGGACTAACTCCACCAGGTAGGAATTTTCCCATTTTATTTCATCTCATAGAATCCCATAATTATTTGTGTAATTTCCTTGCTGCAATAAAAGCAAGTTTGTTTTTAGTTAAAGCTTCTGCAGTGAAATTTACGGAAGCTTGTTTATCAAGATAATTTAACATCAAATGATCCCAATCGCCAGCTTCTATAATCTCAGATTTATCTCTAAAGTAATCAAGTATATCTGATGGATGTTCTCGAGTTTCTTCTATCGCTTGCTTTCCGCCCTCATGTTTTGCACTCACATTTTTAACTGTTTTAGCAAGTTCAATGAGCTCATCAGTTCTATCATATGGTTGTCTAACTATACTTTTCCATGTTTCAACGATATGATGCTCAAATCTTATTATGTCCTCAAATCCAAAATCCTTTCTGAATTCAGCTGTCATTTCCATTGTTTTATTATTAGCTGAGTTTGAAAGATTGAAACCAATCAATGGACTCGTTCCATCCTCACGACTAAAGAGCTTTGCAGTCATAAGTGTCCAGAAACAAGAATATGGATTATCATTACCCATGTAAACAGAAATTTTGTATTCCATATCTACACCTAATTTATGGAGCATATATCCTAAGATAACAGTTCCCGGATTAATGTTTAAAACAGCTTGAATGCCATAATTAGTATAGTAATACAGAAACTCATCAATCCACTTCAATGCATAATCATTTGGTTGACCTACACCACCAAAATACCCAGTAATAGTTGCAGGACCACCTAAATGAATATTTACAGGTGCACCATCTGGTCCAGGTGCGGTACCCTTTGTATCTAGAGTTTCAACACACGAAGCTCCAATAATTTGCATAGCAGCAGTCATTGCTAATAAATCACCATCTTCTTCTTGTTCTTTCATTTTCCTTACACGAATAAATCGACTAGGCATTAATTCTTGTTTGGCAATTGCTTGTTTAGTTTGTGCTACAAAGTATGGAAAATATTGGCAGGCGCTTATCTCTAGAGTAACAGCTGTAGATTCATCAAAAGTAATTTTCTCAGCTTCAGATCCAAGAATTTTCTTTCTATAATCAGCAATAGTAATAAAAGATTCATTATCTCTTTCTTTTATTACCCATTCTAAATCCTTTACATAATCAGGATTTTTCTTTTCCAATCGGCTAATTAGATTATCAATTTTTTTTGCTTCTTTAGCTTTTTTGTTGATTTCATCTACACCACCGTATTTTTCAACTACGGCTAGTAAATCATCTATCAATGGATTATCTTTTTTTATAAAAAAATCATTGATAGTCTTGAGCTTAGCATCTGTTATCAGTAATTTTTCTTTAATATTGGCCAACATGGTCACCAAAAAAGTTTCACTAATTGCAAACTTAGTCTTTTTTCATTCCTTTAAAGTTTACTCTTACAAGGAGAAAATTTACATTTAAATTTTTTCAACTCTTTTAATCAACTACTTTTTCTGGACAAATCATTTGATAATTTTCTTCTTGTAACTTCTCTGATGATTTCATTTTAATAAAGCACATATCGAAAATTTCCCTCTTTTTTATGGAATAAATAGGTTCAACTGCATATGCTCTTAACCAAATATGGTTATCCAACTTTAGTAAAACAAAATTATCTATCAACTCTTTTTTCAAACGGATATTGTTATCAAATAAGCGACCTAACCTTTGATTGATTAAACGTATACCAAAGAAATAAAAGCTTGAAGTTGGTTGTTTCAGCAATTGCTTTCGAATTGATTGCTTATATTTTGAAAAACTTTCTTTTTCATCAGAAGAAAAATAATCAATATTTGGGGGGATATACAAAGTTGTATAGATCCGAGTATGTTGGTTACTGCATGTTCGATTTATATCAAAAGATAGTCTATTCCTTAAAAAAATTAAATCAGGTCTCAATGTTCCACCATTTCGACCATTTACTAAATAATTGGTACCCATCCATTTTGATCTTTGATAGATGTGATCATGACCAAAGATTGCCATGGTTATACCATATTTTCTGAATAAAGGAGTTAAATAAGACTGTGCTTTTTCATCGTTTCCCCAACTAAAACCTCTTCCCCAAAAACCACTGCTCATAATTGCAGAATGGAGAAATACAAAACAAAATTGAGGCACTTTTTCCCCATTTTCTAATTTTTCTCTCCAAGTACGTAAATCATTTTCTAACCAATACCATTGTTGTGAGTTACAATCAATTTTATATTTTCCCCATCCTGTACCATTAGAATCAATAAATACTAAATGAGCATTCCCTTGATCAATGGAATACCAATGACCAGGCAAAACACCACCTCCTGTTGATGGATTGGTAATATATCTATGCCAAAATCGACAATCCTCTTCAGTACCACCAAGAATGTTCCCTTTTCTTCTTCCTCCAGAATAATAATCGTGATTTCCGATGCAAGTTAGCAAAGGAATATGATTCCAAACATTACTACATCTCTTAAATAAATCAGCCCAGTATTCACTATAGGAGGCGTTTTCTGTAAGATCACCTGTTACAATGGAAAGTGAATATCCTTCATCAAAAGTTACTAACTTTTCAGTAGTTGCAATACTATTGAATACTTTTTCTAAATCAATATTCCCACTTACATTTCTTTTCTTTAGATTTCCTCGCAAAAATCTTCCATTTCTTCCTCCATGTAAATCTGATGATACTGTTAAAAATAATGCTTCATTTTGTTCATTAAGGTTAAAGGAAGTTCGAAATTCTTTGAATGCTGTTGCAGCAAATAAGGTCTCACATGATTTTTTATAACATTCAATTCGATATTTGTATTTAGTATTTGGTTCTAAATCTGTTATTAGTCCAATGAAAAGTGATTCAGCAGTTGGTTCTTCATCTACTATAAAGAAAGATCTGTGTTTTAGTTGAAAACATCCTACTAAATTGTCTTGATTATCAATTACTCGAATTAGACAAAAAGCTATTTCATTTTTATTATCATCAATAAATAATTCTAACTTACTTTCTGAAATGTATCCCCAATCTACAAACATTTTTACTAGAAGATTTTCATTTTTTTCATTTATCCTCTGTAAATATATACTGTCAGGAACATATGTTAAAGATTCTAAATTAATTTCTACTGTTTCATTACTAGTATGGTTCGCTTTTTTTATAAAATCTGTAAATTCTTTTGTAGGTTGAAATTTTTCCATTTGATTAAATAAAAGGGATTCAGGTTCTGCTCTTGCATCTTTTTTCATTTTAGGTTCTCTAAGAGGAATGCCTTTGAGAATTGCTTGAGAAACTAATAAGGGGATATATTGAATTCGCATTCGCTCTTTATCCCGTTTAGTTTTAGATTTTTTTAAATATTTTTTTTGTTTTTGTACTTTCTTTTTCTGTATCTTGATATTCTTTAAAATCTGATTTTTGATTTCCCATGAGAATAATTTTGATGCTTTAGCTATTAAATTTAACAATTCTTTTTCTTCATTTGTTAAAGCATCTTTTTGTGAAATCAAAGAGAAAAACCTCTATTTTACTTTACATTTCATTTAGCTTTATAATAATTGAAATTTCTTGTTTTATTAATATTAAATTTATCTAAAAAAAAAGAACGCAGATGATGTTTACTTAATCATCATCTTTTTCATCTTCATTTTGATGATAGAAATAACTATAACCTTTTACTAAATCCCAAAATTTTTGATAATTCATATCTACCATTAGAAGATTTTTGAAAGTTTCCATAGCGAAATCGTAATTACGCATTGCTAATTCATTAAAACCTTTGTAGTATAGAACAACAGGATCATCTGGTGAGAGATTATAAGCAAATAGGAAATATTCCTCTGCTCTTTGTAAATTCCCCAGATAATGATGGCAAATTGCAATGAAATATGGAATGTTAAAATTACTATCTTTTATTTCATCTGAATTGAATTTTTCCATAATCCCATCAAATATTCTCAATGCTTTATCCCAATTATTATTTTCAAATTCTATTAATCCTTGATAATAAATACCAGGTAGAAAATTTTCATTTAGTTTTGATGCTTTTAGAAAATTCTTCATAGCATCTTTCTTTTTGTCCTGAAGCATTTTCGTATAACCGATATAATACCAACCAAAATGATTTTTCGGATATTTACTAGAAAATTCTTCAAATGCTTCTAAAGCAGTATCCAATTTATTTTTTTCAATGAAGGTAATACCATCAATTAATAATGAATCATCGATTCCTTCAGTTTTAAGCTCATCCTTCTTTGGCTCCTTTGGTTTAGTCTTTGGTTTAGTAGCCTTCTTTGAAGTGGTACTTTTAGTTGTAGCTTTTTTTGTGGATGTTTTTTTTGTAGCTGTTTTTTTCTTCTCACTCATTTTTTTTTACACGCTCCAAGTCTTTGCTAAATGAATGTAAATTTATTTTACTGATTTCTTTTAAACAAATTGTGTTTTTTATAATTAAAAGTTTTGAATAAGCATTACAAAGTATACTATTTTTATCTCACTTTAATTAAATAAATTATCTTTTTCCAGGTAAAAGATGTATATGATCAATATTTGATGTTTCTTCTTGTTCAATAATAAATCTCGCAGCTTTGGCAATATCATTTGGTGAAAGCATTTTATTTCTATCCACTTCTTTACCATCAAACCAAGGAGTATTAACTGATCCAGGATTAATTGTTGCAGCTTTAACATTTGTATCTTTTAGTTCTTCTCTAATCGAACCTACCATAGCTTGTACAGCATGTTTTGTTCCTACATATATAGAAGCTCTAGCACTTGTTTTGAGACCTAAATTTGAAGACATAACAATAATTTGACCTGAATTATTTTTCTTCATTTTTGGTAAGATTTTCTTTAACCACAAAAAAACACCTTTAACGTTTGTATTGAATTGTAAATCAAATTGTTCTTCTGTAATATCCTCCAAATTTCCAAAGAATCCAACTCCAGCATTTGCAACAAAAACATCCACTTTATCTCCAAATGCTTTTTCAATATACTCTGAAATTTTTTCAACATCCTCAGAGTTTCCTACATCTCCAATTGCATAATGTACTGGGTTTCCCATTTCATCTAATTTACTTGCAATTTTTGCTAATCGTTCCTTATTTCTAGCAATCAAGAAAAAATTGTGTTTACTTTTTGCCATCTCAAATGCGATAGCTTCACCAATACCACTAGATGCACCAGTAATTACTATATTTAGATTTTCTTTAATTGTCATACTTCTACCCACACTTATTCTAATCTAATGTTAATAATATTTTATGGTATAATTGTTACTAAATTTAGAATTTTTTTAATTTTGCAAAAAATAAGAAAGCTTCTGAAATATTTTCTAAGAAAATATCTCAGAGTTAATTTGTTGCTGATTTATTTAGCATTAAATTATCCTTGCCAATTTTGTGCAAGGTAAATAACAGTTTCAGCTGATTTTTGTAGTGCAGGTATCGGGATATATTCTTTTAGAGAATGAAACAATAATCCACCTGCAAAAAGATTAGGAGTAGGTAAACCTTTTGCACTCAATCTTGCACCATCTGTACCACCACGTATCAGTGTTTCTTTTAGTTCTAAACCAGCCATTTTAATTGCTTCAGCTGCTTTAGAAATAACCTCTGGATGCTCTTTGAGATAAACAATCATATTTTCATAGCTATGATCAAATTTGACCTCTATTTTCAGTCCTGGATATCTTTCCTCAAAAGCATCTTTTAGTTTAGTTATAAAATTCATTCTTTTCTCATTGTTTTTCTTTTCAAAATCACGAAGAATAAATACTGTTTTTGCTTTAACACAATCTCCTTCCATTGCATAAAGATGATAAAATCCTTCACGCTTCTCAGTGTGTTGCGGAGTTTCTGGTTCAGGAATTGCTGATACAAATCTAGAGGCAATTTCAATTGCATTTACCATTAGATTTTTTGAATAACCAGGATGAACACTAATGCCATGGAATAAAATAGTTGCTTTCCAAGCATCAAAACATTCAATTTCAAGTTCTCCCATCTCTCCACCATCTAATGTATAGCAATATTTTGGTAATCTGTCCATATTAATTTTGGTTGTTCCTTGACCAATTTCTTCATCGGGTGTAAAACAAATTGTTATTGGTCCATGAGTTATTTCAGGATATTTATTCCATGCAGCTGCAGCAGCCATTATTCCAGCAATACCTGATTTATCATCAGCACCCAATAATGTATCTCCAGAAGAAGTGATTATATCCATCCCTATAAACTTCTTTAGTTCTGGTGAATCCTTTTGTGTCAAAGTTATTTCGGAATTTTTAGGATATTTTATTGGTTTCCCATTATAGTTTTCATGGATGACTGGTTCAATACCTTTACCACTTTCAGCAGGAGATGTATCCATATGGGCTACAAAACCAATTTTTTGGTTTTTTTCAAAACCTTTTGTAGCAGGAAGGTCTCCATAAATATAACAAAATTCGTCTAGAACAACATTCTGAAATCCAAGCTCTTTCAATTCACTTGCTAAAACTTTTCCTAATTCGAATTGTTTTTCAGTTGAAGGGAACGTTCCTGTGTTTTCATCTGATTGAGTGTCATATTTTACATATTTTAAAAATCGCTCTTTTGCTTCTTCTAAAATGAAATTTTGCATATCTTTTGTTAATTTCAAAATAATAATCTCCTCTTACTTCTTTTGAAATCTTTTATCCTAAAAGTTTTTGATAATTGTTAGAAGTGAAAGACTTGGAGATTACTAAATTCATAAATTTTTCAATCCTATTTAATTATTCATTTTATTTTTTGTAACGATGAATTTAAGACTTAGAGACTTATTTTTGTTATATATCTATATTAGCTGGAGGATTTTTTTTGCTGGAAGAATTTAAGAAAATTGAGAAAAATCGAAAAGAATCAGGTATTGATGAATATATCGTGAAACTCGATCATATTGCTTATCGAGTAAAAATAGGTGATAGAGAGAAATTAATGGCAGAGCTAACTAACGTCTTACCATATCGATTATTTAAAAGCTTTAAAGTTGTTAACTCAAATGCTACTACCACATGTTTAAAGTTGGAAGAAACTTTACCGATCATTGTTATAAGTGAAGGATTAACCGAAGACTCTGTTGTAGAAAAATATTGCCAAAAATTTGGTAGTCGAGTCCATCATCTTGCTTATGAAGTTACTGATATTGAAAAAGTTGTCACAATTCAAAAATCTCGCGATATCAAATTCACTACGGAGAATATTATTGGTAGCGAAGAAGAAGGAATAAAGCAGATATTTACCATGCCAACCAAAACTTCAAATCATATTATAGAATATATTCAAAGATTCGGTGATTTCGATGGATTCTTCACACCATCTAATATTGCTGGACTAATGTTATCTACTGAAAAATTAGGTGAACATTAGACTCTTCTTTTTTTTATCTATTTTAACTAAAAATAGTAATTAATTTGTTGAAATTTAAATGTGGAGAAGAAGCCAATCCAGCTCGGGAAAACTGAATTGGCTAATGTGGAAGATGTTTTTTGAACAAAGTTATTATGATAAAAATGACAAAGAGAGTGAGCAACTTTTAGGGTGAAACTATGGAAGAGCATTTAGTTTCTTTTTGGATATTGAGAGCTGTATTTTTGTTGCTCTTCTCCGTCTTCTTTGTCATCTTTATTAGTGGAATTTTTTAAATTAAATGATTAAACATTCAATATTAATTGAATGGTTAAAGTATTTAAAACTGTTGATGTATGCAAAATGTTAAGAAAATTAGTGAGTGTAAAAAAGTGACAAAGATTCACATTTCTACTTTTTTTAGGATAACATCAATATCAACTTGTTCTTTTCTATGTGCTTCAATTGCTTTGTCCAGTTTATTTTCCTTAATTGCATTTTGTAGTTCTTCGATAGTAGCAAGTTTAAATTTATCAAATATTCCTTCAATGATTTTTTCATGATGTAATTTTTCAAATCGTTCATTTACTTTTAATGAAGCTAATGCCTTGATTAATTCTTTTGAACCATATACAGTAAAATCATTTCTAGCTAAACCTGTTAAAACATGTAATCGATATTCATCCTTATCCAAAGATTTGATCATTATTTTAATAGCAGATTTATCATCAAAATATGTTAAAGCTTGTGCAATATTATCTTTTATTTTGGAATCTTTAGATTTTTTAAATACCTTAAGTAAAACTTTTAGTGCCTTTTTCCCTCTATTATGTCCAAGAAGTGTTATTGCTTTCTCTTTTATAGGGAGTGTTTCATTAGGGTCATTTAATATGTGAGATAATGGTTGTACGATGATTTGAAAATTATAGTTAAGAGCATTTAAAATTTCTAACCTTAAGGAATCATGATCTTTTCTTTCGAGATGTACTAATAATACATGATTTACCATTTCTTCTTGATTGTGATTTTTTAATTCTTGAATCAGATCAATTTGTTTCGCAGTTTTCTTTTCTTTTTTCAACCTTTTTAAAAGGGATTTTGCCTCTTCGCTCAAATTATTTACCTTCGCATATCATTCCTAGTTTATTTCTACTAATAATTCAATAGAAACTATTAATTAAACAATTCTTTATAGGAAAATTTAGTTATATAAGTGATAGCTAGAATTAATCTTTTTTTGTTGGAATAAGACCGTGTAAGAGAACAGATATTTGTGATTTAACAAAAATATCCATTTCTTCTTCATATGAATCTGGCATTAATCGTATTGTTATGGGCATTGGTGCTAGTACTGGCATCCATATTAAACGCAAGAACATAATCGCACAATGTTGTGGATTCAATTCTTCTCGCAAATTTCCTGCATCTTTACATCTCTGAAAATAATCTGTAAGACTTTCCTTAAACTTAATATCACTTATAAAATGTTGAAATGGCATTTTTTCTGATGAAGCTATATTTGATTTAGTGGCTTTTCCTTTTTGTTCCATATATTCTTTCAATTGAATTCTAATCTCAGCATTTTTAAAAAATAGTTTATTAAAATTTTTTTGTTCCTTTAACATTAAAGTTAACAATAAATGATTTTCATTTAACTTGTTTTTAATTAATTTCCAAATTAGTGGAAGAGTTACCTCAGGATCAGGTATCATTCCTTTTGTAGTTTCAAACAATTCTAAAAGAGAATCATTTGTTATTTGTGCTTTATTCTCTATTATTGCAAATAAAATCTCAAATTTATTTTTATAAAATCTATACAATAATGTCTCGGAAATACCTTCATGTTTTGCTATCTCTCTCATTGTTGTATTCTCAATACCTTTTTCAGACATTACTTCTAATGCGGATTGGAGAATAGAATCACAACGTTGTCCTTTTTTCAGTTTCGTAGTATCCTCTGACATAATTCATCAACGAGCTTTAATTGTAAAGGTTTATATAAAGATTATGATATGTTTAGACTAGTATAAACAAATTTATAAATAAGTCATAACAAAAAAATCTAAGATAAAAAAATAATTTCTTTTAAAAGGTGAGAAAATTTGAGTTTACAAACGGTACGATTTGCATTGAAGAACGCTTTTCGAAAGAAGCTTATAGCAAGTTTGTCTATTGCAGGAATTGCTATTGGCATAGCATTAATGGTCGCGCTTTCATCAGCTTCTGCAGGTTTTGATAGTTTATTAGATGATTCAATAGCAGAAACCCTTGGTGATGTGCAAGTTACAGAATATAATAAGGATATTTCAATTTCACAATTACCAAAAAACATTACTGATATTATAATGTCTATTGAGGACAGTGATAAAATTGAAGCAATTAGTCCTGAAATTTTTGTTTTAGGATTTGATCAATACATGGCGAATATTTCTTTGGATAGTGGAGGATTTGGTGGCGCACAAATGCCATTTGTACCTATAAACTCAGTAGGAGTCAATATTATTAATGATGCCCAATTTGAAGGGCCAACCACTAAAGTAAATAATGGTTCTATTTTTGTAAACCTGTATGAAATAATCGTTGCTGATTTTATTGCTGAAGGATCAGATGGACTTTTTTCAATTGATAAAGAAATAGATTTCATGATCAATTTTACTTATTCTATTAAATTACGAACAGTGGGTATTTTTGAAACTGATGAAGATGATCCAACAGCAATAATGGATACCAATATTATTATGTCAATTGAAACTGGTTTAGCATTAAACAGTCTCTATTTGCCTTATGAACAGACAGGTTATAATTACGTGAATATTCGTTTTAATTCAGCAAGTGTTAATGAGACAAGAGGTTATGCAGAACAACTAGAAGAACTCGAACCTAAAATGGATGTAAGTATTACTGGGGAATTCTTAGAAACTGCTGGTGATTTATTAAATAACTTCTCAATTATGCAGACTATTCTTACTGTTATAATTATTGTTGCAGGTGGAATGGCTATTTTTGTTGCACAATTAATGGGAGTAAATGAGCGTATGAAAGAATTTGCTATTATGAAAGCTACAGGTTGGAAAAACAGAACGATTCTTTTTGACATCATTCTTGAATCAGTTGTGATTGGTCTTTTGGGTTCGTTATTTGGTTTTGGCATAGGAGCAGGTTTACTCTTCTTAGTACAAATGGGAGCTAGTGAAACATTCATGAAAATCACTTGGCAAATTGTAGCTCAAGTACTAGCCTATGGATTAGGTTTAGGAATTGTAAGCGGATTAATTCCAGGTATTAGAGCAGCTTCTGTGAAACCAATGGAAGTTATTAGAGGTCTTTAAGGAGGCACAAAAAGATGGTAGATTATATTCCAGATCAACAAATAACAGAACATGAGAATTTATCAAGTGATTATATCATTAGATCTTATAACCTTACAAAAATCTACAATGAAGGGATGCCTTCTGAGGTAAAAGCACTTGACAATGTTTCATTTGGTTTAAAGAAAGGTAGAATGATCGCAATAGTAGGACCAAGCGGTTCTGGGAAAAGTACACTACTAAATATTCTCGGATGCATGGATAGTTCTACAAGTGGTCGAGCTTTAATTGATGGTATAGAGATTACAAATTTATCTGAAAGAGAATTGGCAGATATTCGAAAAAACAAGATTGGTTTTGTTTTTCAAGATTTCTTACTTATACCAACACTATCTGCAATTGAAAATGTTTTGCTACCCTTAATTCCTGATGGTATCAAAAAAGAGGATCGAGAACATGCAATGAATATTCTCGAGCAGGTTGGTTTAAGAGAGAGAGCTAATCATCGTCCTAAAGAATTAAGTGGTGGTGAAAAACAAAGAGTTGCTATTGCGCGTGCAATGATTCATACTCCAACAATAATTTTTGCTGATGAACCAACCGGAAATCTTGATAGCAAAATTGGCGAAGGAATTATCAATTTGCTTCGTAAATTAAATGAAACTTCTGGAATTACAGTTGTAATCGTAACACATGATCAATCTGTAATGCAAAAAGTAGATCTTGTCTTAAATATGATGGATGGTGGTATACATATTCCATAACACTTATTCTATCTCCTTGAAAAATCGCCCCTGAATGTAGGAAGGTGCTGAGCAGCCCAACTCAGCACCTCCTAACAATTTTTATCATTTTTGTTTTTTAATCAGTAAATTCTAATTACAAATAATCTGATAATAAGAATTACATTAATTTGAGAAGTACTTTAGAATATTAAATCAAAGAAAAACTTTTTTCTACAGACCATTCAATATTAGGTAAGTGATTTTATGAAATTTAATCAATCAATCGAAAAAATAATTCGTAGAAGATATTCTTGTAGAACTTATAAAAATGAACCATTAGACAATAAAACGATACAGAAAATTAATAGTCTTCTTGGAATTGAACATGGCATTTTTAAGAGTGAAGCAAAATTCATATTAATAGATACTGGGATGAAAAACTTTGAAGAGAAACAGAAACTCGGTACATATGGAATGATTAAAGGTGCAAGATATTTCATTGTAGGAACAATGAATAAAGAATCCATTAATTTAGTAGATTTTGGGTATCTATTTGAAAAAATAATTCTGAAAATGACAGAGCTAAATCTCGGAACTGTCTGGCTTGGTAGAGCTTTTAATTTTGATACTTTCTCAAAATACGCTAATTTAAAAGAGTCTGAAACAATACCAGCTATAAGTCCTGTTGGGTATGTTGCTGAAAAGAAAAGTATTACTGAAAAATTCATTTCGTGGGGAATACGTGCTCGCAATAGAAAATCATGGGATAAGATTTTTTTTGAAGGTAATTTTACTACTCCTTTAACTGAGGAAAATGCTAACTACTTTGCTCTTCCACTAGAAATGATAAGATTAGCTCCCTCTGCAAGAAACTTACAACCTTGGCGTATATTAAAAGAAAATAATATGATTCATTTCTTTTTAAAAACCAAATCTAGTTATCTCATAGATGCTTTTTCTTATATGGGATTAATTGATGTTGGAATTGCTTTATGTCATTTTGATTTAATGGTAAATGAACTTGGATTGGAAGGGGATTGGGAATTAAAGGAACCAGAAATAATTTCTAAACCTGCCAATTATAATTACATTGCTTCTTGGATTCAAAAATAAAAAATTTTAGAAAACATGTTTTTATTTATTCAACTTGAAATTCTCTGGCAAATACTGTTTTAATTTCTTAATTATTTTAAATCTTGAATGATATAAATATAAATCAGGATTATTAATTGCTTCCTCTAATGATAACCATTTGTATTCAGAATGTTCCCAAGATATTTTCACTTCGCCAGATAGATACTTGCACCAAAAGAGAATGAAAACCATTGGAAACTCTTTTCCTCCTCTATAAAAAAAACCAGTATCAATCGGCATTAATATTTCAACATCAAGATTTACTTCTTCCTTTACTTCTCGTATTGTACCAATTTCTGGTAATTCCTCTGCTTCTAATCTACCAGTAACTACTTCCCATAAATTTGCACCCACATCTTTATTTGGCGATCGTTTTAGAACGAGAAACTTATTATCTTTCTCAACAACAGCGCCAATACCTACATAAAATTGCTTCATATATGATATGATTATTTTAAACATTTTAAGATTACTTTTTTAGTCATATTAATAGATTAGTTTGCAATATAGTAATAGGATGAATATGATTTCTAATCCCGAGGAAATTTCTCATTTAGTAATTCAAGCGCTTGAAAATTATGAATTTGCTCTGAAAGCTAAACGAAGTCTTTCACATCAAAAAGCATTTGAATATTGTGGAAAAGCTATGAATAAAATAGCTATTGCATCCTATATACTTTCAAATGAAGAAGTGACTGAAGAGGAGATTGCTTTATCTTGGGTAAAAGAATTACCAGTACCCAATGGTCTATTTCCTATGATAATTAAAGCAGTAAATGAAATTGATAATAGTTATTTTCCTTTGCTGAACTTTGTTATGAGCTATCCAACATCTAGTCGTAATATTTACCTTATTGAAGATGCTTTAGAAGAATTATTTACAAATATTGAGAATCATGATGATGAAAAGGATTTTCAAGAATTGTTAAATATTTGGCGAGCAAGATTATAAAAATCATCTCTTGTTAAATTTATTCAATTATAGGTTCTTCTAACTCGGTTGCTTTTGAAATTGAAAAATAAAAAGTAGCTCCTTTATCTACTTCTCCTTCAGCCCAGATCGTTCCTCCCATTCTTCTTACAACTCGCTGTACTGTAGCTAAACCGATTCCGGTACCATCAAATTCTTCATTTTTATGTAGTCTTTGAAATACTCCAAATAATCTATCATAATATTTCATATCAAAACCTACACCATTATCTCTTATAAAGAAAGTAATTTTTTCCGAATCTTGTGATGGCATGGTACCAATAGTAATTTCAGCTATATCACACAATTTTGTAAACTTGAAAGAGTTACTAATAAGATTAACCAATACCAATCTTAAAAGTGAAGGATCACCAATAACGTCAGGTAAGAAATTTACTGAAACATCTATTTGTCTATTTCCCAATTCAACTTGGAAATCATTTAAAACATCTTGAACTAATTCAGTTAAATTAATCCGAATTTTCACCATTTCAACTCTACTCATTCTTGAGAAGGTTAGTAAACCATCAATAAGATGATTCATTTCTTCTACGGAGTCAATTATTTTTTGAGTGTAACTTTGTATTCGCTCATCTTTATCGTCTTGACTTTCAACTCTTTTCTGGAGTAAATTTGCAAATCCTCCTATATGACGCAAAGGAGTTCGTAAATCATGAGAAACTGAATATGAAAAAGCAGTCAATTCTTTATTAATTAATGTCAATTGTTCAGTTCTTTCTGCTACTCTTTTTTCTAAATCTTCATAGAGTTTTTCAATCTCTGATTGAGCCTGTTTTCTATCATTGATATTATGAATTGAACCTTGAATACCTATTAAATTGCTATCTTCATTTAGCAATATTTGCCAGATGTCTTGAATCCAGCAAATTTCTTTATTCTTTGTGATAATTCGATATTCTAACATACCATACATTTCATCTTTTTTCTTTGGTATTTCTTCAATTTCTTTTTGTAGCAAAGGTAAATCATAGGGATGAACTATATCTGACCAACTAGGTTTTTTACTTAGAAGTTCTTCGTTTGTATAACCAGTTATATTTTCAACAGCACCATGGAAGAAAATTGGTTCTAAGTTTTCTTTTGTTCTATAAGCAATCCCTTGGAAATTTTGGACAAAAGTTCGATATCTTTGATCACTCTCTCTAAAAGCCTCTTCTGCCCTAATTCGAGCTATTGATCCTCCAATTTGGGATGCAATAGTTTCTAATGCATTCCTAGTATTAATAGGAATGTCACCGGAAGTGTGTGATGCTAAGAAGAGATTTGCTACAATTTTACCTTCTGAGACAATTGGAATTATTGCTAACGAATGGATTCCTTCTTTTTTATTTTGACTATCATCTGGTTCATTATCAATATCATGAAAATCAGCATAGCTAGGTTTACCAGAAAGAATTGTTTGAGTAAATGGAGAATTGGTTGTAAAATAGGCTATATTTTCTGCATATTCTTGAGAGATATTATTTGAAGTAACTAAATTTAGAAATCCTGTTATTTTATCGATAACATAAATGCTACCTGAATCTATTACATCCATCTCAGAAGTAACATCTAAAACCAATTTTAATGCTTGAGTTAAATTACTAGTAGAAGCCAAAGCGTTACTAAGTTTTCGTTGAGTTGCATGGATATCTTGAGTACGTTTTTCATCAGAGACATCATACATTGCACCTTGAATCCATATTGGATCACCTTCTTCATCACAAATTGCTTGAGCAATTTCATGAATCCAACGTATTCCACCATTTTTATTAACAATACGATATTCTATATTTTCGAAAGTACATTGACCAGTCAGAAGTTGCTCAAATTCTTTTATTACTTTATTCTTATCATCTTCAAATAATATATCATCCCATTTAGGTTTTTGTGCAACCAAATCCTCAGTAGTATAACCAGTAATTTCTTCAACTGCACCATTATAGAAAATAGGTTGTTCATTTAGTTTTAATAAATAAGCTATACCTTGAAAATTTTGAGCAAAAGCACGATATTTTTCTTCGCTTTCACGAATAGTCTCTTCTCCTTTTTTTCTTTCAAAAGCCACTGTAAACATGTGAGCTACAATTTCAAAGAAAATTAAATCTTCTTCAGGTATTTCTCTATGTTTGTGTGAAACGAGCTGTAATACACCCATCAAATCTTTTTTTGCATCAAGAATAGGCCAAGTAATTGAAGAATAAATACTCATTTTATTCATTTTTTCTTTAAAGGGTGCTAATATTGCTCTATCTTCAAATCTCGGAGCAATTATTACACGTTTACTTCTTGCAGCAAGTGCAAAAACATGATGAGGACTATCAATTGATTGTGGTATAATATCAGGATTAAGTCCTTCATTTTTAAAATCAGTCTGAGCAATAGGAATTAACATTCGAGAATCAGGATCGTAAATTCGAATTGTAGAATTATCAAAATCTAATAATATAGTTAATCCAGCTAAGCATCGTTCACAAAAATCTTTTAGATTTGATGAATAAATAAGTGCTTCAGCTATTAAATGATAGGCTTTTCTTTCTTTATCAAGTGCTTGTTCTGCTTTTATCCTTTCACTAATGTCACGAACAGCACTTTGAATATAAGCAGGTTTTCCTTCATCATCTTGAACAACTGCAGCGTTTATTTCCGCAGTAAAAATTGATCCATCCCTTTTCCTGAATTTTCTTTGATAAATTGGAAGAATTTTCCCTGCTTTTAAATCTTCTAGACTTTGTTTAGATTTATCTTGTTCATCCTTTACAATAAATTCAAGCATATTTTTTCCAATCATATCATGTCTGTTATAACCGAGGAGATCAGCTGCTCTCTGATTAACATCCAAATAATTTCCATTTGAATCAATTATAAAAATTGCATCATTTGTTAGTTCAAAATGGCCTAACCTTTTCCTTTCACTTTCTAATAAATCATACTCTAATTGAGTTATTTTATCTTGAAGTTTAGCAATATTGTTTTCTGAATTTATTTGTTGAGATTCATTAGATTTTTTTGATAAAGTCTGATTTTGAATCTCATCTTTTGCCATTTAAATACCTTCTAAATAAAATATATTGAGTTGATTTCTGAGTCCTCAAATACAAATATTCAAGTAGATTTCTTTATCTTAATTGTAAAAATAAATCTATGTGTTGAAGCAAAGAATAGAGAAAAAAATAAAATAAATTAAAGAATTTACTAAATATTTTGAATTTTATTTAATTTATTTTCTTCTAGTAATTCTTCAATATAGTCATTAGTATCAGGTAATATTTCACCTATTGCTTGAAGATAAAACGACCAATACCTATTTTGCGAATAATTAATTTTTACTGCTTCGGAATAATTTTGTACTCTCTTTCTCAATTCTTCTGAAGATAAATTGCTCATTTGGTCCAATGCTTTTAATGTATCCTTAATACAATCATCATGAACGAAAATTTCCGATTGTTTAGCTAGTTGAGAATAGGTTTTTGATTTTATTGGATCATCTTCACATAAACTTGGATTTGCAACGATAAAACCAAATTTCTTTTGCCATTCATCTTCAAATCCGCAATTATTTGAAACTATGGGTAAAACAGATCCCTCTTTTTGCATCAAGACTAATTCACGACTTACCAATCCCATAGGTTCTCTTCTTGAAAGAAATACTGCATAGATACGAGCTTTTGAATCTTCCTCTGTTAATTGTACAGTGCCAAGAACTAATTTTGAATTATGTTCCCAAGAAATTGTAATATTTTCCAAATCTTTAATTAATTCTTTATGCCAATTTAACTCTTTATTAGAACCACTACATATTAAGAAATAATGACGTTTAGAATCATTCCTTGCACAAGCAATAACAGCATCTGTTCCCTTTACATACTTTTGAGCTCGACCAAAATAGAGAACTAATTCTTTTTGTCCTTCCAAAATCTGTTCTAAAGGTAATTGATTGCCATAAAACGGTCCTGAATTTACTTTTTGATTTCTTTCTTTAAGCATCATTATTGTTTCTTCTTTTGATATTCGATTTGAAAACCATCCAGATTCAGGCAGAGCATTATAGAGGGGAACTGTATCGCTCTTATTCTTAACCAATTTTATTTCTTCAAGATGTTTAGCCATATAAGGACTAATAGCAATCATTTTAGCATGATTTTGTATTTCCCTTTCTAAAATTCTTCTCTGTGGTCGATTATCTTTATGTTCATCAAAAGTTGAATGAGTGATATAATAGACTGAGATTGGTTTAGTACCAAAAGAACCCACTTCTTTTGAAGGAATAAAGTCTAGAACGGCTGGAATACTTGCGTATCCATGAGCCATAACAATTACTGCATTTATAGAATCTTCTTTCACCAATCTAATTAGAGCTTTATTGGTTTCATAACCATACTTCTCCCAATTCCATGGATTAGCATAAGGTCCAGCAGCACCATTAGAAACGAGAATCATTTTTCCACCATTCATTTGCTGCATTTTTTCCTTTAGCTCTTCAACTCGATCAAGTTTCTCATATTTTTTGGGCCGAGGAGAGATGACATATGGAATTACAGTAATTTTTTCTTTAACAGTCTCTGCTGCTTTCAAAATTTGTTCAACATAAGGAAAAAGCATCGCATGTTCTCCACCTACCCGAATGGCTCCTTCTTGGATTAGTGTGACAATTGCGACACGAGGCAATTTATTTGTTTCACTCATAAATTAATATCACCAATTTTTTAGAATTTATCCACTCTAGTAAAGAACGAATACTTAACTGTTATTATAGTATTTAACTTCGAAAAAAAAGTTTAGAAGAAAAGCCAGAGTTGGAATTAAATTCCCCCTCTTGGTAGCTCCTTCTGTACAATTAAATGATCTTTTGGTTTATTTTGTCGCATTAATGCTTTCTTGATTAAACCTGTTTTTGCATATTTATGTTTATCACAATAGAATTTCTCTTCAGCTTCACAATCACGTTCGAAGTGTGTCCAGAGAGTTAAAATTCCATTTCGAATGGCAAAATGCTCAAGAGCAGTTATTAGCTCTGTACCAATACCTAACCGACGCCATTCCGGTAGTACGACAATACCTATTTTACCTATGTGTTTTTGTACTGGAATGCCGAAAACACTTGTCTCCAAGGTAGCTTCTGCAATGATTTCTTTTTGATTTTCAGCCACTAAACTTAAACCACCAGCTAATTCACGGGCTTCTAAATTTCTTAAAACATACCTTACTTCAAGAGTGGTATTTGGAGGAGAATCAAAATAATTTGAATCATAAAGTTCACCATGGAACTTGGTTATTCCATTTAAATCTGTCCAATTTAATAATCTGATTTTTATTTCTTTTTCAGTTGAAGTTTTGAATCTTCTTTCACGGAAACTCATTTGTTCTTGCACCTCAGTCAGGAAGAGAATTTTGATGTGCTAACACCTTTTGTTTTCCTTCTTTGTACAATTATTTATTACTGTTTTTAATTTCTTCGCATCTTTTGGTTAGCAATTCCTTTACAGAATTTTAAATTTGTTTAGTTAAAAAAGATTTTTGAAGAATTTCCTTTAAAAACTAGTTTCAAATCCGAATATTACCAATAATATAACAAACAGCTTCAAAAGATTTCTTCTTTTTTCCATTGAAATAAACTAATCCAAAATGACTAGTAATTCCTCTTTCAGCTGTGAATCCTTCATTATCAATTAAACTTTTTATACAAACTCCATCAGCATTAAATAGTTCTATCTGTGAAGCGTGATTCAATATTTTTGTGAGATATTTAGCTTGAGCATCTTCACCATAATTTAGTGATTCCATTCCGGTCTCGCTTATCCAAAATTTCTCAGTTGTTTTTAATTGATGAAAGATATTGCTATATTCTTGTAAAATATCAAATCGCCAACCAAAAAAGACTGGATAAAAACTTACACCTATTACATCAATATTCAAAGTAGAGTTAAACAATTTCTTAAAATCATTTATTCCATTTTTTGTTGCTAAAAATGTTGTAACAATTTTTGTTGTTGGACTATAGGTTTTTATCATTGTTGAAATATTCTTAATATCTAGTAACAAATCATCTAGTGTGAGAGCAATATTGATATTATTCAATAATTCACCATTTATTTCATTAAAAATAATCATATAATCAGGAGAGAAATTTTCCGCGAAATATTTCGCATCTGCATACATATTATTCATTAATTCATCTTTAGAAAAGACAACATCTCCAGCAATATTGATTATTAATTTTAAACCACTTGATTGTATATTAGTTAATCCAATTTCCATTTTTTCTCTCGAGAGGTTATTATTCCTAGCACGAGTTTTTATATCATACCTGAGATGAGAGACATTTAATTCCTTTGCTAAAGTTATCTCTTTTGTAAGTTCTTCATCCCAATTTTTTATAAAACTGCCATTATAATCAGGAGATGAAAAAATACTTCCAGTAACAGCTATCATCATATCTGCTTTTTGATTGTATGTAATTTTCTGATAGTTAGGCAAAGCACTCATAGAAATATTTCCTACGAACATTATAGGAGTTATGATAATCAAACAAAGAATAATACTTGTAGAAATTATTCTTAGAAAATTATCAAAACGAATAATAATTCTTCTTGTTCCAAAAGCTATATCATTTGATCCCACAAATTCTGCATATTGAACATCTTGATCTTTCTTTTCTTTTGAAAGTTCTCTTCTTATTGCAGATAATTGCTCATCAATTTCTTTTTGTTTTTCCCTTTCTTCGAAAAATGGTTTTCTTTCTCCTGGCAGAGGTTTTTCGGAATCATTTAAACTAACTTTAGTTTCTTTTTGCTCTTCCATTTTTTCTTTATCTTTAAGAGCAAAATATTCCTCCACGGGCATCGCAAAATAATATCTTGGATTTAAGAGATAAGGTGGAAAGATAAAAGTGGGGGAGAAAAAAGCACCTGTATTCACAAATAATAATTGCCACCACATAACACTACTTGTTATTGTATGTGGAAAAATTCCTAAAAAATTAGGGATATCAACACCGTAATCAATAAAAGTCCAAATGAATAGGTGAAAGAATGTAAATAAATTATAAATTACTACTACCCAATCTCTAATTCTCCTTCGATTTGCTTTAACAAAGACATAGAAAATTTGTACTAATGCTAAAGCGGTCGGTACAAAGAAAAGAATTTTTGGAAAATTAAAAGCTAGAGAAGATAATAATGTCCAAATTATGAAATTCAATATTGTAACTATTAAACCAAAAATTGACCATCCCAGAGGTACACCAATCTTCTTTTCTGGATCCTTTTTTCTTAGTTCTCTAATATATACTAATACTATTCTAAAATACCAAAGACCAAATAATATTCCAAATAATACTTGAATAATAAAAATGAAAGCACTAAATATTCCAGTTAAATTATTGATTATAAATATTAATCCTCCAACAAATAATGATAGAATGAAAATAAGGAATAATCTAATCCATTCATTTGATAACTTTAAGTTGGCATTTTTCATAATTGAAAATTAGTTATTCTTCTCAAAAGGATTTTGTGCTATCTTGAAAATGTGTTTTTTATGATTATTTACATAAGAAAAAGTTCATTTCTTTCCCTTATCTAGTAAAATTTTTTACCATTGAGTGTTAGATATATTAAACTGAAGAATATTAGTAATAAAAATAATGTTCCCAAATCAGTATTACTATGAAGTGAGTGAAAGATTTGAAACTATTTGCACCTATTACTATAAATAATATTGAAATAAGAAATCGAATCGTAATGCCAGGGATGGAAACCAATTTCGGGGATGAGAATGGCGACATTACCGATAAAAATCTTGCTTATTATGAATTACGAGCAAAAGGTGGAATTGGATTAATAATTGTTGAAGCGACATACTTTGATAAAGTTGGTCGTGGCACCCAAAATATGCTTAGTATTGAAAAAGATAGCCAAATTCCAAAATTGAGTAAACTTGCTGAAGTCATCAAAAGTCATGGTGCTCGCACAATTGTTCAAATTTATCATGCAGGTATTCAAGCAACAAGTTTTCTCACAGGAGAACAAATAGTAGGTCCTTCTGATATACCGAGTAAATTAACCGGCGTAGTTCCAAAACCTCTTACTAAAAAAATGATTAAGAAAATTATTTCCAATTATGCTAATGCTTCCTTTAGAATTAAGAGAGCAGGTTTCGATGGAATTGAAATACATGCTGGACATGGTTATTTGTTAAACCAGTTCTTTTCTCCACTCTATAATAAACGAACAGATGAATATGGTGGCAGTTTTGAAAATAGAATACGAATTGCTTTAGAAGTATTAAAAGCTGTTAGAGCAAGATGTGGAAATGATTTCATCATTTGTTTTAGGATAAATTGTCGGGATTTTATAGAAGGAGGTTTGGAGGTAGAGGATATGACCAAAATTGCTGTTAAACTCGAGGAAGGAGGAGTTGATTTAATTAATATAACAGCAGGAATTTTTGATTCACCTTACTATCCAGTTGTACCCTTTATGAATCAACCAAAAGGAGTTTATTCAGATTATGCAGCTGAAATCAAAAAGGCAGTTAAAAGAACACCAATTTGTGTAGTTGGAAGAATTAATACACCAGAAATAGCTGAAGAAATATTGCAAAAGGGAAAAGCCGATATGGTTGCTATGGGACGTGCAATCATTGCAGATCCTTATTTTCCTGAGAAAATTAAACAAGGAAAAAGAGAAGCGATGAGAGTTTGTCCTGCTTGCAATGCTTGCTTAAATCAAATTTTAATAGAAGAACAATTAAAGTGTGCAATCAATCCAAATGTGTTAAAAACTTATGAAGAGATTACTCCTTCTGAGAATAAACAAAAAGTATTGATAATTGGTGCTGGCCCAGCTGGTTTGGAGGCAGCAACAGTTGCAACAATAAGAGGTCATGATGTAACAGTTATTGATGAGAAAGACAAAATTGGAGGAAGTTTAAATATTGCTAGTGCAGCTCCAATGAATTTTGAATTAGAAAATGTTAATTTGAATTATCAATATGCAATAAATCAATATGGTCTGAATATTAGACTTAACACTCCATACAGCATTGAAATCATTGAAGAATTAAAACCAGATGTAGTTATACTCGCAACAGGTTCAGAATCAATTTTGCCAAATCTTCAAGGATTAGAATCAATTAAAGTTTATAATTTTGCTGAAGTGCTAAATGGAAAAATTCCAGAAGGAAGTAATATTGCTGTAATAGGAGGTGGAATGGTCGGAATCGAAGTGGCAAACTTTTTGTCAAATAAAGGAAAATTCGTCTCATTAATTGAAGAAAACGCTGTTTTAGGAGCTGATCTATATTCTCTTGTTGGTTCTGAATTGGTTCAATGTACGTATGATGATAAATTTGTGAATGTTTTTACTAACACAACTATTGATGTGGTTTATGAAAAAAAATTAGTATGTACTCAAAATGGTACTAAAACAGATATTACATTTGATGATATTGTCATTGCTCTTGAACCAAAACCAAAGAATTATCTCGAAAGTGAAATAAAGGAATTGGTTCCTAAGGTTTTCAAGATAGGTGATTGTAAAAAAAGAAATGTTCGAAAAATACTTGATGCCATTTCAGAAGGATATGAAATAGGCTTAACTTTAGAAACAGCGGAACCTGAACCATCTATTGCTGATTTTAAAACTAAAGGGGGACTAAGAGAGTTACTAGTAAAGAAAATTAAGGGGGGTTTATTTACAATAGAAGATATACCTGAATATTTGCAAGTTCTTACAGAAATATGTAATGAAAATAAAAAAATCCAAGGAAAATCAAAGAAGATTAAACTAGCTTTTCAATTTTTAGTTGTTCCAGGACCTGGTTTTTGGATTAAAATCAATAATGGTCAATTTACTACTGGAGATGGAATATTAGATAATTATGATGTTGCTATTGAAATGAACAAAAATATTGCTGCAGGGATATTTACAGGAGAAGTGAATGCTTCAGCAGCATATATGTCAAAACAATTAAAATTCATTGGACCTTTGAGACATGGAATGAAATTCCAGCAATGGACTAATACAGTAAAGAAAGAATTAGATTTGGAATAATACTTTTGTTTCATTTCTTTTTCAATAATTGTCTTATTCAGTATTTGAGTTGATATTTATGAAAAAAGAAATTAATCTAGCAGATTTAGTAAATGATCCATTTGAAGGAAAAGAAGGTTTTATGCCTGAAAAGATAAAAGAGAAAATTAAAATTCGTATAGGATTAAATGAAAATCTTGCTTTTCCAGAAGATGTTCTAAAAAAATTAATGCTAGAAGTTGCAAAAAGAATAGATCCAAGAATATATCCTGAGGATTATTGTGAATCTCTTTGTGTAATGTTGGCTGAGGAGCATAATATCAATTCGAATCAAGTTGTTGTAGGAAATGGTGGAGATAAGATTATTGACCTTATGGTCAGATTGACAATTGTCAAAGGAAAAAAAGGGGTAATAATAAATCCAACTTATCCTATGTATGAGCATGCTTTGAAAGTTCAGGGAGGAGATATGAAAGAGCTGCTTTTAACTCCAGCACCAGAATTTGATTTGGATCCTGATTATATACTATCGAATATTACTCCTAAAGAAGATCGATTATTATTTCTTTGTTCACCAAACAATCCAACTGGTAATCAATTTGATGAATCAAAATTAAGAAAAATTATTGCAGAATTTCCTGGAATTGTTGCTTTAGATGAAACATATTCAAATTTTGGAACTTATTCTCTTGTTAGTGCTTTGAATGAATTTCCTAATCTTATCATTATGAAAAGCTTTTCAAAATTTTTTGGAATGGCTGGAATGAGAATTGGATATGCATTGGGAAATGAATTTTTGATTTCACGAATTAAAGAATTACATCCAGCGTTTAATGTAAATATAGCTTCGTTAGAATTAGCTAAATTAGTTATTAAACAAAAAGAAGTTTTATCAAATTTATTAAAAAATATCGTCCTAGAGAGAGAAAGAGTATTCCAAGATTTAAAAGAAATTGATAGAATTACTCCACACAAATCGTTTACTAATTTTATTTTATTCAGAATTGAAAAATGTGGAGCTTCAATTATTCAAAGAAGATTATTAGAAGAGTGGGGAATTCTTGTACGAAATATGAGTGCTATGCCTCTATGTGAAAATACTCTTCGAATGACTATTACAACTAAAGAAAATAATGAAGAATTTTTACATGCATTAAAAGAAATTATTGATACTTTGTAAAAAATAAGTGTTAATCCAAAATACTTTAATCACTCTTTAACTTATAAAAAAACAAGTTGTGATAAAAATAGAGCCAAACTTAAAAAAAACCATAATTTCATTTTACTAAAAAAAGAATTTATAAACTAACATACGAAAAAATTTACAGTTTGACTAAAATTACAGGAGAAATACTAATGGCCGAAGATGACGAAAAAAGGAAACAAGAGTTCTATCAGAGAACAATAGGTCAATTAGATGAAATGTATGAGAAAGTTCAGGATGATCCAGAAAATCAATTGAACCTCTTACGATATGCTAAAGGTTTAGTTAACACGATTACTATTTTTGGGATGTCAGGTGATCCAGAGGGTATTGACCTGGTACTTGACAGATTTAGAGTTATAGTTGAAGAATATGGTCATTTAGAAGAAATACAAAATCAATTTGCTACTGCATTAGCTAATTCAATGTCTTATTTAATGAAAAAGCAACAATTTGAATCAATGTATGAACGTCTTGAAGAATTACGAATGTTTGCTAGAACATATCCAATGAATATGTCATGTCAGAGATCTCTTGCAGGGGGGTTAGTAAATGCTATAATCAATTTTGGTCAAAGAGAATTGCTTGATCCGGTTGAGCAATTAATACATGAATTACTTATTTTAGGCAATGCTCACAATCAAAATGAAGAAATACAATTAGCATTAGTAAAAGGATTGGTTAATGCAATGGGCTATCTTAGTAAGCATGGGAGATATAGAAAAGCAATACCACTGTTAGATGAATTAATGGATTTAACAGGAAAATATCCAGATGAAGAAAATTTCATACTTCAAAGAGCAAATGGTATTGTGACAGCTATTAATGCATTTGGTAAAGAAAAGGAACATGAAGATTTAGTTGCTGAATTGAATGATGAACTCGAACGAATGGCTAAAGCTTATCCAAATCATGAAGGAGTTCAACTAAGGTCTAAAACTAAATCTCTTGGAAGAGATTAATTGTATTGAATCTCTTTAGAGATTTATTTTAACAATATCATTCCTTAATTCTACAAATATCAGCTAATTCCAATACTTCTTTTGAATTGTATTCCTTTAAATTCATTTTTATACCTAAATAAAGAGCATCAATATTTGATTTATGGAATTTAGGTGTTGTAAGTTCTTTAATAGCCTCTATCAATGATTTTTCTGGAGCTAAATCAAATAATTGATTTAGAATACCTATCATTACCATATTGAAAACCTTACGAGTACCAATACTCTTTTCAGCTTCTTCAATCATAGGTGCGAAAATAATTTTGTCTTTTATTGCTTCAGGAATTCTTTTTATACTTTCGGTAGGAGAAATGTAAACTTGAGATTCAAAATAATTATCGAGATCATTTTGTGTTAGAGCAACATAAACATCAATATCTGTAACTCTAGGATAAATTATTTTTTTTGTAGAAACCTTAATTTCACTTCTTGTTTCTCCACCTGTGATAGCTGATCCATATTTTGTACTTTGGACAGCATATCTTCCAGCATAAATTGCTGCTTGTCCAATAATGGTACCAGCTAGTTTTACTCCTTGACCACCAATTCCTCTTATCATTATATTGATATCACAGTTATTTTTTGAATTCATAGGCATGAACAATCCTCTCCGAAAATTCTTCTGGTTTTTCTCGTTCTTCAAGAAAAATTCCAGTTGGGATTTTTGTAAATCCTTTACCAACCTCATAAGTTATATCTGTTTTATGATAATCTAAACCGATATCTTTCTCATCCATTTTTACACGGGCATTTTTGAACATCTGTCTCATGGCTATTGCATCACCAAGATTATTGTGTCTACCAAAATTCACATGACAATTTGAGATTACTTCAATAAATGAAAAGCCTTGATGATTCATTGCTCGTCCAATTGCCTTAGCTAATTGGATATATTCGTAAACAGTATATCTAGCACAGAAGGTAGCACCATTTGCAATAGTAATATGTGAAAGATTGAATGGAAAGGATATTTTTCCATAAGGAGTAGTTTTGGAAAATGCCCCAACAGGAGTAGTTGGAGCATCTTGACCACCAGTTAAACCATAAATTGCGTTATTAATACAAATAACAACCATGTCAATATTTCTTCTCGCAGCATGTGCTAGATGTCCTAAACCAATTGAAAATAAATCACCATCACCTGAAATGATTACAGGCTTCAATTTTGGTTGTGCTATTTCCACGCCTGAAGCAAATGGTATAGCTCTGCCATGTATAGAATGAAATCCATCCAAATTAATATAACCACTAGCTCTTCCAGAGCAACCAATACCACTTACAACAAAAACATCATTATGTGGGATAGTACAATATTTTGTTATAGCTTCCAGGAAAGCATTTATAGTTGTTCCGATTCCACAACCAGGGCAATAAATTGTTGGAATGGCTTCTTTTCGAAGTAATTCATCATGTGGGTGTTTAAAACCTTTAGGATTTTTAACGAGTGTACTTTTATCTATTTTTAATTCTTCTTCAGTCATCACTTTCACCTTTGTTTTAGTTCCTCAATTGCTTTCAAGATTTGTTTTGGACTTGGAGGAGTTCCACCCAATCTTGAAACCAAGGTACATTTTTTCCTTGCGTACCTTTCAACAGGCCAAATTAATTGCCCCATACTCATTTCAGCGACTATAAATTCGGCTTTCTTGGTATATTTTTCTATTATTTCTTCGGGAAATGGCCAAACAGTAACCAATCTAATCAATCCTGCTTTAATCCCTTTTTCTCGGGCTATATTTATTGCTTCTAATGCAGATCTTGCTGATATACCAGTTGCTATTACGATTATTTCTGCATCATCAACATTATGTAAATCTGGTTCAGGGAATAGATTTTTATTGATTTCAATTTTTTTAAATAATCGGTGAATGAGTTTAGAATGTAAATCTTCATCAAGCAAAGGTACTCCATTATCTAAATGAGTTAAACCAGTTCCAAAGATTGTGTAACCCTCACCAAAATGAGCCATAGGTGGAACTAAATCTGGTTGATTTGTTACATCAAATTGTTTAAATGTTGCTTTATCAGTTCCTTTTGCTGGAGTTTTGCGATTAATTATTTCAATCTCCTTTTCTTCCGGAATAGTTATTGATTCCATCATTCTACTCACTTCTCCATCAGTTAGTAAAATGACAGGTGTTCGAAGTTGTTCAGAGAGATTAAATGCTTTTATTGTTAGTTCGAAACATTCCTGTACAGACCAAGGAGTTAAAGCTACTGCTGGATAATCTCCATGTGAACCAAATTGAACTTGCATGTAATCACCTTGTGCTGAAAATGTTGGCAATCCAGTTGAAGGTCCTCCTCGCTGAACATTAACAATCACTAAAGGTGTTTCAGTCATATAGGCAAGACCTATTCCTTCTTGTTTCAAAGAAAAACCAGGTCCAGAAGTAGTTGTCATAACTTTAGAGCCTGTCCAGGAAGCACCGATGCACATGTTAATAGAAGCAATTTCATCTTCTACAATAAAAGCAGCTTTTCCTCCCACTGCTGGAAGACGATAGCTAAGGTATTCAACAATTTCAGATGCGGGGGAAATAGGATAAGCAAAGAATTCTGCTATTCCACTTATAATTGCCCCTTCAACTATAGCCCAATTACCATTTTTAAAATGTAAACCAGGATAAATTTTTGGTTGATGTTGCTCTACTACCATTGAAATATTCTCCTATTGTATCTATCCATTCATCCTGAAGCCTTAGAAACCTCTTTAGTTTCTGCTTCTGTAATATAAATAGCAAAATCTGGACACATTCTTTCACACATGTAGCATTTTATACAATCATTCATTCTATGCATTTTTGCTACTCGCCAACCTTTCTCGTTATACTCTTCAGAAAAACCTAGGCAATTTTTCGGACAAAAATCAATACATAATCCACAGCCTTTACATCTAATTTCTTCGGTAACAATGTAATGTTTTTTTTCAGGATGCTGGTGAACTTCCATTATATTTCAACCTTCAGAAGTATATCAAACTTTATCGGGGAATAATAGCCTTTAATTAGTTTACTGTTAATGCGGAATTTAAATAAAATTATAGCACATTAGATAAGAGTTTTGAATATTATCTATTTATTTTCTTTTATGTAAAAAAGTTTTATTTAGTAGCTCACACGAAACTTTTTTGTAAAACAATAAATTAACTTATAGAAGATATTATCCAGTATTAAGAAAGGGTGGTTTTATTTGAGTAAAAAAGAAAATAAAACAAAAAAACCAGTTGATATCAAAGTTTTGAAAGAATCTTTACTTGGAGGAGAAGGTATAAGTGATGTTGAAGCAAGAAGACAGAAATTTGTTGAGAGAAGATCTGTTAAACATGAAGTAGATGAGGAAAAGAGAAAAAAAATTACTGATGATATAAATCAAGGTCTTCAAATCAAAACTAATATTAGTGATTTTCTTATCTTCTTTATTTCTCAATTTATTCCACTTTTAATTATTGGATCGACTTTATTTGTACCAGGAATGATAAAATTAGCTGATGATCTTTATTTTTTAATTTTGATTATTTTCGGAGGATTCCTCTATCTTTATGCTTTTATTCGTTTAATTTCTACCTTATCCTATAAGATTGAAATAGGTAACGAGAAAATTAAATGGCGTAATGTTTTTTGGTGGAAAGAGGTTCCTAATAAGGATATTTTAGAAATTAATGCTATACCTAGCTACTATACTTATTTCACAAAAATTGGTGGAGTGGGAAGAATTGGTGTTGAAGTTATTCAAATAAAAACTGGAGAGAAAGAATATTGGGTTAGAGCTTATCCCTTAAGGAAAAAAACAGGAGATGAGTTAGTAATTATTCTAAAATGTTGGTCAGATATTCATCTCTAACTAGTTTTAATTATGAATAGTTAATGGATATAAAGTAAATATAAACACATATGATAAATTAAGTGTCTTGGTAATAATTATGTCTGATAATGTATTGTGGATTAAAACCGGTCAAAGAGGAGCACGAGCAGAATTTTCAGATAGTGATCTTTTTACTACATTACTCCTTTTATATGATGAACCAATGGGTCGTTATAAACTTCAAAAAGAACTCAAGCTAACAGACAGTAGTTCTAAATCCTTATTGAATTTTTGTAAAAATAAATTCTTCTTAATTACAAATATTGGAAGGAAAGGGCACTCTTTAGGTCAACAAGGAGAAAAACTTGTGAAAATTATTAAAGAAAAAATCGTCTCTTTTGGTAAATTTAATTATGAAGCATTCAAAAACAAACAACACTCTTACGTCATATACAAAACGAAATTAAAAAAAGAGGAAATTTTTTCTTGGAAAATTAGAGATATAGCAATCTCATATGGTTCTGAAGCTATCTTAGTGCTTTATTTGGATAAAAAAGGAAAAATTAATTTTCCGGAAAAAGAAATGTCACTCGAAAATTTTTATCCCGATTTAGAACTAGAAATTAATAAAATATTTCAAACCACTAAAGAAGAGAATTATATCATTTTAGTAATATCAGCAAATTCTTTTGAGGTGGCAAGAAAGAGTGCAATAATAACAGCTCTTCGTTCTCAAGAGACCTTATATGCTAATTTAAAAACATATCTCTAACTTTTTTCAAATAGATATCTAATGAAAAAATTAAATAAATGAGTAATATGATTTTGTTTAAATATTCGGTTGTTAAGTTATCTACACCCTTCAATCTCTAGTAAGGCGGAGTCCAAATGGCTAGAAACCGGAATAAGAAAGAAGAAATTGATGCTCAGATTGCTGAAGCTGGACCAGATGTTGCTTATCATGCAATGGATACTGGTGAAGTCATTGATATAATAGGAACAGATCCAGTTAGAGGTCTAACAACATATGAAGTAGAATCCAGACTTCAAAAATATGGTCAAAATGTCCTTGTAGAAAAAGGAAAAAGACATCCAATTATTTTATTTCTTGGACAATTTGTTGATATCCTAATTGGATTACTATTTATTGCAGCAATTGTTTCCATGGCTTTTGGAGATTATATAGATGCGACTGTTATTTTTGCTATTGTAATAATTAATGGGATTATCGGTTTTATTCAAGAATATCAAGCTGAAAGGTCACTAGAAGAACTAAAGAAAATGGTAAGTAAAGAAGTTCGAGTTATTCGTGATGAAGCTGAGCACATCGTTGATTCAAAGTACTTGACTGTTGGTGATATCGTCTTAATAGAAGCAGGTGAAAAAGTTCCAGCAGATATGCGTTTAGTTGAATCAACTAGTTTGAAAGTGGATGAAAGTTCTCTTACAGGTGAATCAATTAGTCTTAGTAAAGATTCTAAACAGATAATAGAAGTGAAAGCGGTTATTGGTGATAGAAGAAATATGCTTTTTATGGGCACAACTATTACTTATGGTCGAGCAAAAGCAGTTGTTGTAGATATTGGTATGGAAACTGAGATGGGTAGAATTGCTGCTTTAATGCAAAAAGAAAAAGAAGAACCAACACCTCTTCAAAAGAACCTTGATAAATTAGGAAAAGTTCTTGGTATAACGATAGTAGTCATTTGTGCAATCGTTTTTGCTACAGTAATGATTCAACATTATATAGAATTTGGAAACCTTCAAGGATGGGTGGAAGCATTAGAAACAGCTCTTGCTTTAGCAGTTTCTGCAGTACCAGAAGGACTTCCTGCAGCGATAACACTAACTTATGCTATAGGAGTACGAATGATGGCTAAACAAAATGCAATAATATCACGTCTCCCAGCAGTAGAAACTTTAGGTATTGTTGATATCATTTGCAGTGATAAAACAGGAACTTTAACGAAAAATGAAATGACTGTAGTAGAAATAAAAACTTTTAATCACACAGTTGAAGTTACTGGAACTGGTTATAAACCTGAAGGAACTTTTATTGAAGATAGTAAAGAAATCAATCCAATTAAAGATGTAGATTTATTAAGAATTCTTCGAACTTCTTTACTTTGTAATAATTCAAAAGTGAATTATAACAAAGAAACAGAAGAGATAGAAATTATTGGCGATCCAACTGAAGTAGCACTAATGGTTCTAGCTAAAAAAGGAGGATTATACGATGAAAGCGATTTTCCAAGAGAATCAGAAATCTTCTTTGATTCGCAAAGAAAAAGAATGACTACAATAAATAGACAACTTACAAAGAAGGAATTTGAAGAAGACCTTATTGCTTACTCAAAAGGTTCGCCTGCAATTTTATTAGAACGATGTAGTTTTGCATCTATTGATGGTAGAGTATCACCACTAGATGAGGGAATGATAAAATCAATTCTTAAAATGAATGATGAGATGGCTTCTCGAGCATTAAGAGTACTAGCAATTGCTTATCGAATGGTAGATGATAGATTAATTCAAGTGGATGAAGATGATTTTCTCACAGAATTAGAAGACAAAGTGGAATCTGATTTAATTTTCCTTGGTTTAGTTGGAATGATTGATCCAGCAAGACCAGAAGTAAAAGAAGCATTAAAGAAATGTAGAACAGCAGGAATAGAGGCTATTATGGTTACAGGTGATCAAAAAATAACTGCAGAAGCAATAGCGAAAGACATTGGATTAATTCAAGGAGATAATTGGACAACTATTACTGGTGTTGAATTAGAGGAAATGTCAGATGAGGAGCTTCTAGAAATTATTGATGATGTTAAGATCTTTGCTAGAGTTAGTCCAGAACATAAACATCGAATTGTTAGTACTTTTCAAGAGAAAGGCCATACAGTAGCTACAACTGGTGATGGAGTAAATGATGCTCCAGCAATTAGGAAAGCTGAAATTGGCATAGCTATGGGTATTCAAGGAACTGACGTTACTCGTGAAGCTGCACAAATGGTTCTAGCAGATGATAATTTTGCTACGATAGTAGCAGCTGTTGAACGTGGAAGAACTATTTTCCAGAATATGTTAAAATTCATACGATATTTAATTGCATCAAATTTCGATGAAATTCTAGTAGTTTTTGTTTGTGTTGTCTTTTTAGGTTTAAAATCTCCTTTTACAGCTATACAGATTCTATGGATTAATCTAGTTACAGATGGTTTACCTGCTATAGCATTAAGTGTAGATCCTCCATTAGAAGGCATTATGAGAGAACCTCCAAGAAAGAAAGATGAAGGATTTATGAAGGATATCTATGTATTTTCAGCAATTGCAGGAGTATTAGCTTTTGCTGCAGGAATAAGTGTTTTCATTCCATTTGCATATATCGGAGAAGCAACTGCCTTTACTGATCCAGCAGCTGTTGATGCTGCTTTAGCAGCAACACCAGAATGGATGAAAAATTTCGCATTAACTTTCTCCAAAGCAGAATCTTTAACTGATTTCACATCAGAAAAATGGTATTCATTAGGTCGCTCAATGAATTTTACTATGTCAGTACTTTTTGAAATGTTCAATGTATTTATAACTCGTTCAGGTTTTGAAAGATCAACTTTCTTTATAAATCCATTTAATAACATCTGGATTTGGGCTTCAGTTATTCTAGCAATAGGTTTACAAATGATGGCAATTTATGTTCCATTCAGAGCTGATGAAAATTATCATAGCCAAATATTTGAAACACAAACTCTAACATTTCCAGCTTTAGCTTTAATAGTAGGAATTTGTATGATTGCAGCTTTAATAATGGAATTTTCAAAATATATATTTGGTAAATTTATTTTCAAAGAGTGGGTTGGAAGACTAAGCAAAGAGGAAAAATTAGAATTAACAACCTAATTTTTTCTTTTTAATATCCTTTTTCTATATCTATAACATTAATTGGTTCTCTTCCATCATAGATTCGTAGAATGTTTTCAATAACATCACCCCAATGATTTTGCTCATAACCACCAATTATGTCTGCTGCACGGTGTGGACTTAGAACAACATTGTCAAATTCATGAATTGGATAATTTGAAGGATATTTCTTCTCTCCTTCAATTATTTTTATACGTTGAG